>Ga0209164_1000086_pt1 | contig 292275 bp, 236 predicted proteins | sample MTBNYHSulfiMetaG_FD_187458 | JGI IMG/M metagenome (GOLD analysis project Ga0209164, IMG submission 187458) | Enrichment culture microbial communities from rom New York Harbor, USA that are MTBE-degrading - MTBE-NYH (New York Harbor Sulfidogenic)... | ecosystem: Environmental > Aquatic > Marine...
CTACGCTTGCTCCAACTCAATCTTTTCGAACGACGAGATCTCATCAAACTCCTCAAACCCGATGCCTATCCCCATCCTCACCCAGATAAACAACAGTTATCCCTTATATAATTGTGGGACAGCAGTGATATTCTATAAAGGGAGACTGTGTCAAGAATGTGTAACTAGTGTGTAAGGGAAGCTATTAGCGCAGGAAAATGAGTATAAACTATTGAATATAATATTAAATAATTAAAATACACACTAAAAAGGGGTTAAAGGCTTTAAAACCTGTAACCCCTTGAAATCATGGCGCGCCCGGGGTGATTCGAACACCCGACCTACGGATTCGTAGTCCGGCGCTCTATCCAACTGAGCTACGGGCGCTTAAAAGGCGCGGGACTCGGTCATGAACCCGGCCCGCTCCGGATAAATATATTCTTATACGCAGACCCGCCCTCCTGTCAAGCAAACCTTGGGCAAGGAGGCCAGGAGAATCAAGGGGCGGCCCTTGAGGCCCGCCTACACCGAGACATCGTCCAGCCCGGGTATCTTGGACTCGCAAGGCACGCCGGTCTGACACAGGCCGCAGCCGTACCCGTCAAACCCGTAATGATTTTTCACGTACGCCTTCGAGGCGGTCAAGACATGAGCGGCGCACTTGTTTTTGTCATGGCCGGCCGCGGTCAAGGCCCCGACCGGGCAGCGGTCCATGCATTGCCCGCAGGCGCCCTGGGAGAAAAAAAGGCAATATTCGTGGTGGTCTTGATAGGGTCGCGGGGTCGGCGGGACCTGAATCCTGGCCACGACCGATCCGGCCCGCATGGCCTTGCCCTTGGGCGTGATCAGGCCGTCGCAGAGGCCGAAAGTCCCCAGGCCCGCCGCATGGGCCGCGTGCCGTTCGGACCAGGTCGAGGCGAAACCGAATTTTTCCGAGGTCTTCATCGCCCAAAGAGGGGAAAGGCTCGGGGCCACGGCTGGAAGGCCATTTTCCTCAAGGGCCGCCGCCACCCGCCGTCTCAGCTTGACGTTGACCTCTTCCCCGAAGATGCGGGCCCTGGCCCAACGTTCGGCCGGATAAACGGTTTCTTTCCGGTTGTCGTCCTTGGCGGCCCTGGTTTGAGGCAGGACCCAACTGATGACGGTCAGTTCCTCGGGTTGAAAGGCAAGGCCGGGAAAGGTCAGGCCGAATATTTCGGCCGGGGTCCAGTGAAAGGGGCCGACGTGTTCCTTGAAGGCCCCATAAAGGGGGTCAGCCCCTTTCGAGAAGCCCACCAAGGGCGGGTCAAAGGCCTTTTCGTGGAACGGGTGCCCCAGGGTGTTTTCCGGAGAATGATCGATAAAGGTCTGGATGACCTTTTCCAACCAGAGTCGAAGAGGCCCAGAATTTTTCAGGTTCACGTTTTACCTAAGATTTCAATAGTTAAGGAAAAATCCCGAACTTTGAAACATTTCATTTTGCAACTGAGGTTTGATTAATTATGAGCTTTTTATAGCACCATCTAGTCCTAGGGGTCAAGGAATCTTTCTTTGCTTTTAAGGGTTGAATCATCTTGACAATGTTGATTTGAGAATGTATGTATGTCTTACATGCTTATAAGTCAAGTATACATGAGTGAAGAAAGAATTTAGGGAGGGAGGTCTATGAAAGACAAAGTAATGACCGCACAAGAAGCCGCCAGTTTTATAAAAGACGGCATGCACCTGGGTATAGGAGCCGGATTGGAAATGAATCCTTTGCCGGTGGCCAGGGAGATCATCAGAAACGGGGTCAAAGACCTGATGATCACCCCGATCATCACCGGCGGTTATGTCAGCGATCTCTTGGTTGGAGCCGGGTGTGTGAAAAAGGTGCAATTTCCGCGTTTTGACATGGGGGAGTATGGAACCGCTCCGAATTTTCGAAGAAAAGTGGAGAACGGTGAGTTGGAACTTCTGGAGACGATGTGACCCAACATCACTTTAGGACTCCAGGCTGGAATCCACAATCTTCCGTTTATTCCTGTTCTTGGTCTCATCGGCAGCGATTATCTGAAATACCGACCTGATCTCAAGAAGGTCATCGATCCTTACACCGGCAACGAATTCATCGCCTCACCGGCGATCATTCCTGACGTATCCATCATCCACGGTTACAAGGGTGACCGATTCGGCGGCGTGACCACCCATAGCTACCGGGAGGACCGTTTAGTGGCCATGGCGGCGAAATTCACCATCGCTTCAGTCGAAGAGCTGGTGGAGCCGGATGAGGTTCTGCCCGGCACTCACCAGATTTATATTTCACCCTTGCACATAGACGCGGTGGTGGTGACGCCGGGCGGAGCTCACCCGACCAGCTGCCCGGGCAAATATGATCTTGACCTTAAACACCTGGAAGAATACGTCAAGGCTTCCAAGAGTGAGGCCAGTTTCCAGGAATATCTGGAAAAATATATTATAGGTCCCAAGAATCTTGAAGAATATCACAAAATAGTGGGGTTTAATCCTTATGGAAAATAAAATCCATCCGCATGAGTATATGATTGGAGCCCTGGCCAAGCTTCTCAACGATGGGGAGTTCGCAGGCTGCGGGACTCTATCCCCCATTCCAGCCTCAGCCATGATCCTGGCCAAGTACACCCATGCCCCGAACCTGAATCACTTTATTTACGGTGATCTGTCAGTACGTCTGACCGAGGGACATTTAGAGAGCTTCGCCCTTTTTCAAAGAGGCAGAGTAGACGTCTTTTTCCTTTCCGGCGTCCAGATCGGCCAGAATGGGCATGTCAACCTTTCGATAATAGGCGATTACCGGAAGCCCAAGCACCGCTTCCCTGGAGGGGCCGGCTCGAATATGGTCTATTCCTGCAGCAAAAGAACGCTCCTGTTCGCCCCGGTCCATACCAAACGACTTCTGGTCAAGGAGGTGGACTTCAAAAACGCCACGGCTTTTGATCCGGACAAACCCACCCCCTGGCGCCGCGGTCATCCTTCGCATTTGGTTTCACCGCTTTGCATCATGAAGTACGACATCGAGAATAGACGCTTGGTCCTGGACTCTCTCATGCCCGGGGTGGCCCTGGAAGAAGTGGTGGAAAACACCGGCTTCGATCTGGGTATAGAAGGCCGGGAGATTCCGACGGCCAATCCGCTCAGTGAAGATGATTTGCGCATTTTGCGGACCGACGTGGCCGATTACGTAAAAAAGATTTACCCCAACTTCGTCCAAATGATGTGGGGCCGATAGCAACAGAATTTTACTTATAACCGCCTCTGAAGGCTGTGTCCGGGTATGCCCTGCGGCATAAAGGGAAAATTTTGTATTTTGATGCTCGCTCTTGCCTCGGCGGATAAACCGGTTGTTTTCCGTGGCCGGTTTGCCGGGATAAAGTCGGTCTTAGGGGGCCGCCCAAGGCCTCAAGTGTTTCATTGAGACCATATTCTCAATTAATGAATTTTAAGGATGTAATTTTATGGCGCAAAAAGAACATATTCCACTGGGTGTAGGGTTTTATCCGGATTGGTTCTACGCAGAATGCGGCGTGGGCTTCGATGAAAAATATTACTTCGACCCCGAAACCAGGGTCGAGGCCAGAATGGCTATGGCCAAGAGGCTTTATGAGAAATTCGGGGACGTGGGTCTGGGCAACCCCGACCCCCCGCCCGTTCCGCTCATCACCTTCGGCATGGTCATGCTTCCGGCCATTTTCGGCTGCGAGATTGTTTATAAGAAGGACGCCCTGCCTTGGGCCATGCCTCTGAATCTTTCAGCCGACCAGGTCATGAAGCTGGAAGTCCCGGACATCTTCCACAGTTATCCCATGACCGAGATGATTAAACAGATTGAGTACTTGAAGGGAAAATACGGCAAGGTCGTCGGGGACATCAATACCACCGGCGTCCAGAATCTGGCCCTCAAAATTCGGGGGGATCAGTTGTACATCGACTATTTCGAGAACCCGGAAGTGGCCCATCACTTGCTCAAAATATGCACGGAATGCATTATCCAGCTTTTCCAATTCAACAAGAAGACCACCGGCACCGGGGCCATGGATGTCACCCCGATGTGCGACCCCAAACTTTGTGTGTTCCCCAACTGCACTATAGAGCAGATTTCCTTAGACACCTTTGAAACCCATCTTTTGAAATACGATAACCAGGTGGCCGATGCCTGCCGGCCGGTCGGCATCCATCATTGCGGTTCGGTCGATCAGGTTTTGGACGGGTACGCCAAAGTCCGGCACTTGAAATTCCTCGAGATCGGCTTTGGCTCCGACGTAAAGCGCACCCGTGAGGTTTTGGGGCCGGATGTGGCGGTCAACGCCCGGATTAATCCGGTGTTGATGAAGAACGGCGCCCCGGAAGAAGTGGCCGCCGAAGTCCGCCGGCTGATCGATAACGGGGCCCCCTTGTCTAATTTTTCGATTGATACGGTCGGTCTGACTTACGGGACGCCTGATGAAAATGTACGAGCGGCCTTGAAGACTGCGGCGGAATACGGCCGAATCGAGGCGCGGGCCGCGTCGCCGGAAAGCAGACCGTTTTACAGCTTCGGCCCGGCGGCTGTGGTCAAAGAGACTACGGTCAGCAGCGCCGCCAAGACGGTGGTCATCGGCCCTCAGCGCCCCCTGGTCATCATCGGCGAGCGGATCAACCCGACGGGCCGGAAGAAGATGGCCGAAGCCATCGAACGGGGCGACCTGGACCTGATCCGCACCGAAGCCCTCAGACAGATCGAGGAAGGCGCCCACATCCTGGATGTCAACGTAGGCGTCTCGGGCATTGATGAACCGAAGATGTTGAAAGCGGCCGTTTTGGCGGTCAGTGAAGTTACGGATGCACCGCTTTGTCTCGATTCGGCCCTGCCGGCGGCGCTGAAGGTGGGCTTGGAGGTCTATCAAGGCAAGGCCTTGGTCAATTCGGTCAACGGCGAAAAACATAAATTGCAGCAGGTCCTGCCCTTGGTCAAGGACTACGGCGCGGCCGTCATCGGCTTGACCATGGATGACAAAGGGATTCCTAAAAAAGCGGAAAAACGCTTGGAGATCGCCGAGCGCATCGTGGAAGAGGCGTTTCGTCTCGGCATCCCGCCCGAAGATATCATCATCGACCCCTTGGCCATGGCCGTGAGCGCCGATGACCAGGCCGGTCTTGAAACCATCAAGGCCATTCAACTCATTCGAGACAAACTGGGCGTCAACCAGACCCTGGGGGTTTCGAACATCTCCTTCGGACTTCCCGATCGCCAGGCCATCAACTCCATCTTTCTGGCTATGGCCGTCTTGAGCGGCCTAACCTGCGCGATTGTCGATCCGACCGTCTGGGAGATGAAACGGGCCGTTTTACTCGCTGATCTTTTCCTGGGGAAGGACGATCATTGCCTTAGATATCTGTCCGCTTCCTCCAGGCGGTGGGGCCAGGCCGAGCCGGCGGCGGAAAAAGCGGTCGCCAAAGGCGCAGAGCTTGAGGCCCTCAAAGAGGCGGTTATTTTAGGGAAACGCAAAACCGCGCTTGAGTTGGCGGAGAGGGCTTTGGCGGCCGGGGCCGATCCCGAAGGTATAATCAACAATTATTTGATACCGGCCCTGAACGTGGTCGGGGATAAATTCGAGCAAAGGCGGATTTTTGTCCCGGAAATGATGATGGCGGCCAATTCCATGCAGGCTTGTGTGGATTTGATTAAGCCGCGCTTGAAAAAAGAGGCGGCGACGGGTTTGGGAACCGTGGTCCTGGGCACCGTTTTTGGAGACCTTCACGATATCGGCAAGAACCTGGTCAAACTGCTGATGGAGTCGGCCGGGTTCAGGGTGATTGACCTGGGCGAGAACGTGCCGCCCGAGAAGTTCGTGGAGGCGGCCAGAGAGAACCAGGCCGAGGTGGTGGGTCTGTCTTCGCTGCTGACCACGGGCGACCCGCACGTGGCGGAAACCATCCGGGCCATTCGAGAGAGCGATATCGGGAGCCGGGTGACGGTGATCTGCGGCGGCGCAGCCTTGACCCCCAAATTCGTCCTGGAGGTCTGCAGAGCCAACTTTTACGCCAAGGATGCGGTCGATGGTCTGAAAAAGATAAAGGCCGCCCTGGGCATCGAGTCTTGATCGGAGGCGGCCCAGGCTTTCAGCCGGTGATTCTCACCGGCTGAAAGCCTGGGCCGCGATACACAGCCCTGCCTGGGGACGGATGCTGTTTACATCTTATCTTAGGTCGGCCAAACAAAAGCAGGAATCCACGTCTGACGCCGCTCGGAAAGAAGCGAAAAATAACGCTATTCACTGACAGTCACATCTTTGTCCGAAAACCGACTTGACAATCGCCTTTAAATCTCTGTAAATTCATTACAGACATCCCAGATAAAAATGGTGCAGCCGGCTGAGTGATCAGCCGTGGGCTGCTGAGCATGAAAGGACGTTTTTCCGTTAGTGGCGGCCGGTGGGCTCCAGTGCGACGGGAAAAGCCAAATTTTATGAGGATGCAGAGGACCGACCTCTAAGGCGGCCATGATCCTCAAACGTAGACCTGTCCGCGGGGTGAGTTGGTTCTGGACTTGATCGAAGAAGCGCCGGGCGGTGAACCGATGGGGTGCGAGGCTTGAGTCGCCGCCGAATTCAGTTATAGCGGAGCGGGTAGTATATAGGCCGAAACTTGGGGCTGGGAGACCACCATTATGAAGAAAGGAGGTTTTGCCGGAGCCGGAAGCATTTTGGTAAGGTAGTAGAGTTATCTTTAAATGATTCTACGAGGAAAGGAGCGGGGCACATGAAAAAGAGGACTATAATCGCGGTCTTGCTTTTGTTGGTTGGATTGGCGGCCTTTTTTCCTTTGTCAGCCGGGGCGCAAACAGAGACGGTTAAAGTAGGCTACTGCGCCCCCCTGTCGGGTCCGGCGGCGGCTTGGGGTCTGCCGGGACTGGATGGAGTGGAAATCTGGGTGGACAAAGTCAATGCCGCCGGTGGGATCAAGGCCGGCGACAAGCGTTACAAGGTGGAAATAGTCAAGTACGACAACGAGGGGGACGGCAGCAAGGCCCTTTTGGGCGTGAGGAAGCTGGTTCTGGAGGACAAGGCGGTGGCCATGCTCATGTTGGGCGGAGCGACCAGCCCGGCGGTTCAGCCTTTCATGACCCAGCAAAAGGTGATGACCTTCGTGCTCATCGCCTCGGACATCTCCCCGGACCGCCCCTATCTGATGGACGTTACGGACAACTTCCCGGTCTACCATCTTCTCCATACCGAATACATAGCCGAGGCCCATCCCAAGGCCAAGAAAGCGGCCATAGTGTCGCAGGATGATGAGATCGGTCTGGCGGCCATCGCCTGGTCCGAAGCCGGTTTCAAGGCCGCAGGCATCGATGTGGTCTATTCCAAGCCTTTCGGGGTCAACACCACCGACTTCGCGCCCATCATCACTGCGGTCCTGGCTTCCAAGCCCGACATCATCAGCATGGGCGCCTCGTATCCGGAATTCCAGGCCCTGATCTGTGAACAGGCTTACACCCAGGGCTGGAAAGGCATCATCACTTCGGCTTGCTGGGACTTCGCCGCCATTCTGGCCAAGGTGCCCAAGGAGTTCATGGAAGGAGCCGTGTCCGGGTTCCCGGACTTCGACGATCCCAAATTGACCCCCAAACACCACGAGTTTTGGAACGAGTGGCGCAAACGCTTTCCTGACCATTCATTCTCGGAGATCGTCTGGGAGTACATGGCCGGACTGGACGTGTGGGCTTTCGGCGTGGAAAAGGCCGGCACGGTCGAGTCGGAGGCGGTCTTCAAGGCCCTCAAATCCGCCGAGCAGGTTCCTCACAGTTTCGGTCCGGGACGTTGGTGGGGCAAGGAAGTCTTCGGCCAGGACAATCTGCTGGTGCCCAACTGGCCGATTACTGAAATCCACAACGGCAAGCCGGCTATTGTGGCCTGGAAGAGCCTGTTCGACTGGATGAAGGACCCGGCCAAAAAGAAAATCCTGTTCGATACGCTTAAGGCCTGGAAGATAAAGACTTACGAGCAGTAATCCAGCTTGGTGAAAGCACGCCGGGGCCGGCCTGTCCCGGGCCGCTCTGCTCCGGGACAGGCCTCGGCCTCTTCGGCGGCCGGTGGAAGACCTTGCGGATTCCGAGTCAGGCGGGCGGGAAAAAATGGAATTTTTAAGCCAGACTATTCTGAACGGCTTGATGACCAGTTCCTTTTACGCGCTGATCGCCGTGGGCTTGAGCCTTGTTTTCGGGGTCATGCACATCGTCAACTTCGCTCACGGCGAATTCTATATGCTCGGGGCTTACACCGTCTGGATTCTCTTCGCCAAAATGGAATGGCCCTTTTTCGTGGCGGTCGCGGCGGCCATCGTCCTGGTCGGTCTCCTGGGCCTGGTCTCCGAGCGTCTGGTTTTTCGACACGCCCACGGCAAGGTCCTGAGCGGATTCATCATGTCGGTCGGCTTGGTTTTCATCCTCCAGGTCCTGGTAGTCAAAATCTGGGGCTTGGGCAAGATGAAGCCCGTCCCGGCCGCTTTCCCTCAGGTTTTGGAAATAGCCGGCGCTTCGACGAGCTGGCAGAGATTCATTGTGGTCCCGGTCACCGTCCTCCTCCTGGGCTCGCTCTGGATATTTTTGGAAAGGTTCCGCATCGGCCGGGCCCTCCGAGCTTCGGCCCTCAACCCCGATGCGGCCGCCCTTCAGGGCATCAGCCCCAAAAAGTGCGCCGCGGTGGCCATGCTCCTGGGTTCGGCCATGGCCGGGGCCGCCGGGGCCTTGATGGCCCCGATCATGTCGGTTCATCCCTATATGGGACACTCGGTGGTCTGGACGGCCTTTGTCGTGGTCATCGTCGGCGGTCCGGGCAACATCAAGGGCAGCATCGTCGCCGCCTTGTTGTTCGGTTTTTTGACTACGGTCATCAGCACCCTGCTGGACTCGACCATCGCCGACCTGGTCAACGCCCTGGTCATGCTGACCTTGTTGGCCATCCGGCCCGAAGGGGTGATGGGCCATGACTAGATTCCGCCGAGCCGTGATCTTCGTCGTGGCCCACCGCCGGCGAGTGGGCTGGCTGGCCGCCCTGGGCCTCTTCCTGGTGATCCTGCCATTCCTGGTCAGGGATTACCAAGTGGACGTGCTGATCATGCTTCTGATCAACATCATCATCGTGGTCAGCTTTCGTCTGATCACCACCACCGGCCGATGGTCTTTAGCTCATATCCCCATGGTCGGCTGCGGGGCCTACGCCACCGCTCTGTTGACCGGCGGTCTGGGCTTTCCCTTCTGGCTTTCCCTGCCTCTTTCCGGTCTGGCCGCAGGGGCGGCGGCCTTGCTTATGAGCTATCCGCTGGCCCGGACCAAGGGTTTCGCCTTTTTCGTGGCCTCCTTCGCCGCCGGCGACGCCTTGCGCCTCTGCTGGACCAGATTCAAAGTCCCTTTCGGCGGCCACAAAGGCTTGACCAATGTCCCGGTGCCTTCCTTCTTCGGAGCCGGAGATTTTGCCCAGGCCATTCCCTATTACTTCCTGGCTTTGGCCGTGACCGTGCTCTGCCTGCTGGTCATGTGGCGGTTGGACCGTTCCCGCCTCGGTCGAACCTGGAAAATCCTGGACATGAATGAAGACCTGGCCAAGAGCCTGGGGATCAACGCCACTTTCTACAAAATCCTGGCCTTTGTCCTCGGTTCCGCTTTCGCCGGGGTGGCCGGAGTCCTCCTGGCCCACCGGCTGTGGGCCGTAGTTCCTGCCCAATTCGGATTCGGAGCCACCTTGTACCTTTTGGTCTGGGTGGTCTTCGGCGGGACCAGGACTTTTCAAGGCCCGATCATCGGCGTGGCGGCCCTGACCTTGTTGCGGGAGATACTCAAGCCTTTATTCGAATGGGTCCCCTTGATTTTCGGGACTATCATCATCCTGACCTTGATCTTTTTACCCGAAGGCTTGGAAAGCCTGCCCCGGCGGCTCCGGCCGTGGCTGAGCAAAGAGCGGCTTTCGCTTTTAGAGACTGAAAGTGAGCCGACCGGTTATGAAACTGTTCGCCAGCCGGGCCGGTAAAAGGCCGGCCAGCGGCGGATCAGGCCTTAAACCTTAACGGAGAGAAGAATTGCCCATACTCCAGCTTAAAGGACTGGGCAAAGATTTCGGCCAACTGGTGGCCGTCAACCGGATCGACCTGACCGTGGAAGAGGGCGAGATCAGGGGCTTGATCGGCCCCAACGGCTCGGGCAAGACCACCCTGTTCAATCTGATCACCGGTTTCATCACCCCTTCCCGGGGCACGGTCTATTTCCAGGGCGAAGACATCACCGATTTGCCGCCCCATGCGGTGGCCCGGAAAGGACTGGTCCGCACCTTCCAGATCACGGCCTTGTTCAAGGAAATGACCGTATTGGAGAACGTGGTCATGGCCGGTCATCTTCATACCAGGATCGGTCTTGTCCGGCAGTTCTGGCCCAACGCCCGGGCCAGGCGCCGGGAGGCGGCCGTGTTGGAAAAGGCCATGGAATTATTGGAGTTCATGGGCATCGCTCAGAAAAGCCAGGAAATCGCCGGGGAACTGTCCCACGGCCACCAGTGCGCCCTGGGCATCGCCAACGCTCTGGCCGCCGAGCCCAGAATGATTCTGCTCGATGAACCGGTCGGCGGGATGAACCCCGTGGAGACGGCTCAGACCATGGAGCGGATCAAGATGGTCCGGGACCGGGGTATCACCGTCCTGCTGGTCGAGCATGACATGAAAGCGGTCATGTCCACTTGCGACCGGATCACCTGTGTGAATTTCGGCAATAAAATCGCCGAAGGCACACCACAAGAAGTCTGCGCCTGCCAGGAAGTCAACGAAGCTTACCTAGGCGGAACTATTGACGTATGCTCTCTCTGAAAAACATAGTCGTTCATTACGGCGGCGTCCAGGCCCTCAAGGGGGTTTCCCTGGACGTGGAAAAAGGCAGCATCACCAGTCTGATCGGGGCCAACGGAGCCGGGAAAAGCACCACTTTGAGAGCCATTTCCGGACTGGCGCCCATAACCGCCGGTGAAATCTGGTTTGAGGACCATCGGATCGACGGCCTGCCCCCGGAAAAGATCGTCGAAATGGGCATCGGCCATGTGCCGGAGGGCAAGCAGCTTTTTTTGGAGATGAGCGTCCAGGACAATCTGCTGACCGGGGCCTATCTTCGCAAGGATGAAGAAGGCATCCGGCAGGACCTGGAGCGGGTTTACGGCTACTTTCCGGTCTTGCGTCGGTACCGCCATAAGAGGGCCTTTAATCTGAGCGGCGGCGAACAGCAGATGGTGGCCATCGGCCGGGGCCTGATGTGCCGGCCGAAGTTGCTGCTCCTTGATGAGCCTTCCTTGGGCCTGTCGCCTCTGTTGACCATCGAAGTCGGATCGATCATTAAACGAATCGCCGAAGAAGGCGTTTCCATTTTGCTCATCGAGCAGAACGCCAACCTGGCTCTTCAGTTGTCCCGGAAGTGTTACGTCATGGAAACCGGGACCATCGTGATCGAGGGCACCGGCGAGGAGCTGCAAAATAACGAACATGTCCGAGCGGCCTACCTGGGCTTGACCCCGACCGAGGCCCCTCCCGAGAGATTCCGGGTGGAGGCGGGCGCGCCCTGGGAAGCGGGCGAAGAAATGCCCGAGAGATGGACCGAGCGGATGCCTCCGGACATCGAACGCCATCGGGGCCGGATGATGGAACGACCGGAGAGCCGGCCGGAAGAAGTCCCCGGGCCGGAGTTGGAATCGGCCCGGCCGGCGGCCGAACCGGTCTCGGCTTTCCGCTGGCTGGAGGAGCCGGAACCCCGGCGGCTGGAAAGACAATTGATGGAGGCCAGGCCCTCTGCAGGTGCGCCGTCTCAATGGCTGAAAGAGTTTGAACCAGGTGAGCGCTGGTCGCCTGAAGAGGAGCCGCCGGACCGTTGGGGCTGGACCGCTACTGAACCGGCCGCGGGAAAGGGGCTTGAGGAAAGGGCCGGTTTCCAAGGAGGACCGGCCCGGGTGGTCAAGAAATCATTTGTGCCCCGGCTGCGGCCATGAACCGGGGCTGAAAAACCGGCCGGCGGCTGAAGAGCCGATTCGGACAAAATATAGGGGGAGTTTTTTAGGTATGGCCGCAAACAGGACAAGAGTTGAAGTCACATTTTACGCCGGGATGAAAAACATTTTCGGCGAGAAGCCCAGGGAAGTGGTCTTGGAGGGGCCGTCCAATCTCAAAGGCCTTATGTCCATCCTGTGCGATACCAGCGAGCGCAAGGAGAGAATTTTCGACGGCCCGGGCCGGCTCCGCTCGGACTTGACCATACTGATCAACGGCCGGAACGTCAATTTTCTCGGCGGGGCGGAAGCCCAACTGAGTAACGGCGACAAGGTGGCTGTTTTTACGCCCGTCATGGGCGGTTGAGGGACGGTGGGCTTAGAAGGTCGATTTATAGGCCGAGGCCCTGGGACCTGAAACTTAAGGAGGACGTCGAGCAATGGCCAAAGGGATCGTCATTGACATATCCAGATGCACCGGTTGCGGTTACTGCGAGCTGATGTGTTCTTTCATGCACCACGATGAGTTCAACCCGCTCAAATCGAGAATCCACGTCAGCATCTTCATCAACCGTTCAATGGCCGTTCCCGTGGTCTGTTACCAGTGCGAGGACCCTTGGTGCGCCAAGGCCTGCCCGGCCGGGGCCCTTTCGGTGGAAAAAGACCCCAAGGGATCGACGTCCGTGGTCAAGGTCTTGGTGGACCGATGCGTCGGGTGCAAGATGTGCACCTTGGCCTGTCCTTTCGGCTGCATCACGGTGACGGACGGTCACGCGGAAAAATGCGATCTTTGCGGCGGAGACCCTCAGTGCGTCAAGCGTTGCCGCACGCGGGCCATCAGTTACGCCGAATTGGGTGAGGCCGCCGCGGCCAAGAAGAAGAGCGTGGCGGAACGACTTGCGGTTTCTTTTCAGGAGGCTTGAAAATGTGGTACGGCTGGACCGGCAACGTCTTGCGGGTGAATCTGACTCGACCCTTGGTCACGGTGGAAGAACTGGACCGCCGCAGCGCCGAAAACTTCATCGGGGCCAGGGGGTTGGGTGTGAAATACCTTTATGATGAAACCAATCCGGCCGCCGACGCCCTCGGCCCCGGCAACAACCTGATTTTCGCCACCGGGCCCTTGACCGGCACGGGCGCGCCGGGCGGCAGCCGTTACATGGTCGTGACCAAGGGGCCTTTGACCGGGGCCATCGGCCAGTCCAGCGCCGGCGGCCCTTTCGCCATGGCCGTCAAGTACGCCGGGTACGACCTGGTCATCGTCGAAGGCAAGGCCGCTCATCCCGTCTATATCTGGGTCGACGATGACCAGGTGGAGATCAGGGACGCCTCCCACCTGTGGGGCAAGATGACCACCGAAACGGAAAGTGCGGTCATCGCCGAAACCCATCCCGAGGCCAAGGTGGCCTGCATCGGTCCGGCCGGCGAGAATCAGGTCCTGTTCGCCTGCGTCATGAGCGACACCGGCCGGGCCGCCGGCCGTTCGGGGGTCGGGGCGGTCATGGGTTCCAAAAACCTTAAAGCCGTGGCCGTCCGGGGCACTCGCGGCGTGAGGGTGGCCGACAAGACGGCCTTTTTGGCCGCCGTGGACGCGGCTTACCGCAAGATCGACAATGAAGTGACCGAGCATTTCCACCAGATCGGCACCCCGGGCGTCCTGAGCATCGTCAAGGAACTGGGCGTCCTGCCCACCAGAAATTTTCAGACCGGGGTCAATCCGGACTGGATGAAACTGGACGGGGAACTCCTGGCCGTCAACCAAGCCGCCAGAAAAAAAATGGGGTTGGCTTGCCCGGCCTGCCCGGTGGGCTGCGGGCGAGTCAGCCGAGTCACTGTCCCGGAGTTCCGCGGCGAAGGCGTGGGTCCGGAGTACGAAACCATCGGCCTCCTGGGTTCCAGTTGCGGACTGAACGACCTGAACGCCGTAAGCAAGGCCAACTTCATCTGCAACGAAATGGGGATGGACACCATTTCCGCCGGCTCGACCATTGCCTGCGCTATGGAACTTTATGAAAAGGGGCACCTGTCGATGGATCAGGTGGGTCTGCCACTTAACTTCGGCAACGCCAAGGCCGTGGTCCAGTTGTGCGAAGACATCGGACTGAAACGAGGGTTCGGGGCGGTGCTGGCCGAGGGGTCCTATCGTGTGGCCAAAAAATTCGGGCATCCCGAATACCACATGGGCGTCAAGAAGCTGGAGTTCGCCAGTTATGAACCCCGCGGCCTCCAAGACCAGGCCCTGGCTTACGCCACCAACTCCCGGGGCGCCTGCCACATTCGAGGTGAGGCCCAGGACCTTTCGCTTTACGGCGTCAATTACTGGCGGGTGACCATGGACCGCAATCTCGGTCCGGTCGACCCCTTGCGCTGGGACGATAAGCCGGTTCTGGTGGCCGACGTCCAAGACTGGTTCTGCATCATAGATTCCTGCGGCATGTGCAACTTCCAGTTCTTTCTGGGCATGAACGAAGACGACGCCCGGGCTTTGATCGAAGCCGCCACCGGCATCGACATGGGCGGGTACCGGGGTTTGATGCAGACCGGCGAAAGAATATTCAACCTGGAAAGGCTTTATAACCTCAGGGCCGGCTTGACCGGTCGAGACGACACCCTGCCCAAAAGGATGCTGGAAGAACCGTTGCCGGAAGGACCGGCCAAGGGCATGGTGGTTCACCTGAGCGAGATGTTGCCCCAGTACTACAAGCTGAGAGGCTGGAGCCCGGACGGGGGGCCCAGCCGGAAAAAACTCGAAGAACTGGGCTTGTCCTGGGAAGGACCCAGTCGATGAAGCTCAGCGGGCCAAGGTCTCTTGCCGGAACGGGAGGTCCGTGGTGAGCTCCGATTTAAGCGGCGTCAGAGATTAAGGAGAGCGGATTGGCCAGAACCAGGAGGCACGTCATCGTCGGCAACAGCGCCGCCGGCCTTTCCGCCGTCAAAGCTATCCGGAAGACGGGCGACGGCGGCGCGATCACCCTGATCTCCGCTGAAGACCGCCCCGCCTATTCCCCGGTCCTGACCACTTACTATATCGGCGGGGAGATCGAAAAATCAGGACTTTTCTTAGTGGACGAAAGGTTCTACCGGACCATGAAAGTCGAAACCCTCCTGGGGCGTCGGACCGTGGAAATAGACCCGGCCCGAAAACTGGTCCGTCTGGATAACCGGATGAAAGTCCCCTATGACGACCTACTGATCGCCACCGGGGCTTCGGCCAGGACCTTGGACCAAGCCGACCTCGAAGCCAAGCCCCTGGTCTCGACCCTGAGAACCATCGACGATGCGGAGAAGATCAAAAAATTCCGCGTAAAGGCCAAGGAAATCGTGATTATCGGCGCGGGGCTGGTCAGCCTGCAGACCATCAAGGCCCTGTTGAGAAAGGGCCTCAAGATCACCGTCCTGGCCGGGTCCTACCAGGTCCTGTCCCAGCAGATGGATGCCGAGAGCGCGGCTTTCATCCAAAAAAGGCTGGAAGAGGAAGGCGTGACCCTCCTCTTCGGCCGCCGGGTCAAAGGGGTGCATCGAAAAGGCGACCAAGCTAGGGTGGTGACCAACTACAACGAAGTCCTGCCGGCCGATTTGGTCTTCGTGGGCCGGGGAGTCCGACCCAACACCCAATTGGCGGAAAGCGCCGGCCTGGAGGTTCACGACGGCGTCATCGTCGACGACCGGATGAGAACCAATAGGGAGGATATTTACGCGGCCGGGGATGTGGCTGAGGGCCGCAACAGCCTCACCAGCCGGCGCGAGGTTTTTGCCACCTGGTTCAACGCCTGCGCCCAGGGTGAAGTGGCCGGGTTGAACATGGCCGGCCGGCCGGCCCGGCGTCTCAGCCAGTTCCGGGAAAACGTGACCACCATCCTGGGCGTGGTGGCGGCCTCCCTCGGCCTGTCCAGGGCCGGGGGTGGGGAGTTCGAGGAAATCAGATACATAAACGAGAAAAAAGGAATCTATCGCAAGCTGCTTTTCCAGGAGCGCACCCTGATCGGCGCCCTTCTCTTGGGCCGGATTGAAGACGCGGGCGTGATCAGACAGTGTATCGCCGACCGCCTGGACGTTTCGCCCTGGCTGAATAGGATCGCCGCGGCCCCTTTGGACTTCGGATCAATTATCGGCGGCCGTTACCCCGCGTGGCCGATGCTGAGTGCTTGAGCCGGGAATCGGGCACCCGGTCCGACCGACGACGCCAGCCGAGGGGTGCGGGCCAACCCGATTTATTTTACGCTTAAACCGCTCAGTCGGTGGAGGACTGACATGACAGTGCTTGGCTGGGTTCTTCTTTCCATCGGTATAGGTCTATTAATTTTATTCCTTCTCTGGCTGGTCCTGGAAAGACTTTACAAGAGGTCTTCCAAGGAAACCGCCTTTGTCCGGACGGGTTTCCGCGGCCAGAAGGTGGTCATCACCGGGGGCGCCCTGGTCCTGCCGGTGCTTCATGAAATCATCCCGGTCAACATGAATACCCTGCGGTTGGGAGTGACCCGGGCCAACACTCAGGCCTTGATCACCCGCGACCGAATGAGGGTGGATGTCCAGGCCGAATTTTACGTCCGGGTCAAACCCACGCCGGAGCACGTGGCCGACGCCGCCCAGACCCTCGGCCGGCGGACCATGAATCCGGAAAAGCTTCAGGAGTTGCTGGAAGGCAAGTTCGTCGACGCCCTTCGGGCTGTGGCGGCCGAGATGAACATGGAGGAAATCCACGAACAACGAGTCAATTTCGTGCGCAAGGTCCAAAGCGCCGTAGCCGAGGACCTGCTCAAGAACGGCCTGGAACTGGAATCGGTGTCCCTGGCCGAATTGAACCAGACCGACCAGAAGTACTTCAATCCTCAAAACGCCTTCGACGCCCGGGGCCTCACCGCCCTGACCGAAGAAATCCAGGCCAGGAGAAGACAGCGCAACGTCATCGAACGCGACACCGAGGTGGCCATTCAGAAGAAAAACCTCGAAGCGGAACGCCAGAAACTGGAACTGTCCAAAGAAGAGGAATTCGCCAGACTCGAACAGCAAAGAGAGATAGAAGTCCGCCGGGCCGAACAGCAGACCAATATCGTTCGGGAACAGGTGGAAAAGGAACAGCAGGCCCGGGAAGCCCAGATATTGGCCAAGCAAAGGATTGATCGGACCCAGCTCCAGGCTGAACAGGTCATCGAAGAGGAACGGATCGCCCGTGACTTACTTTTGAGGGAAAAGGAGATCGCCAAATCCCGGTCCATCGAGGCGGCTGAAATCGAAAAAGATCGCCTGGTCAGGGAAGCCCAGATCGCCGCGGCCCAACTCCTGGAAAAGGCCAAGATAGAGAGCGGCCGAGAGACCGATCAAGCCCGATTGGCCGCGGAAAAAATAATTGAAGAAGAGCGCATCGCCCGGGACCTCTATGTGAAAGAAAAGGAGATCACCCGGGACCGGGCTGTCCAGGCGGCCGAGATCGAGAAGGACCGGCTGATCAAGGAGGCCCAGATCACTGTTGCCCGGCTTCTGGATCAAGCCCGGATCGAGGCGCAGCAGCAGCTCGAACAGGCCCGGATTGCGGCCGAACGGCTGACCGAGGAAGAGCGGATCGCCAACGAACAGGCTGTCAAGGAAAGGACCCTGGCCCGGGATCAGGCCGTCGAGGCGGCTGAGATCGAAAAAGAGCGGTCCATATCCGAAGAGCGCATCCAAATCAAGCGCGCTATCGACTTGGCTCAACTGACGGCCGAGCGGGCCTTGGAAGAAGAACGCATCGCCAAGGAGCTCCATCTTAAGGAGAAAGACATCGCCCGGGCCACGGTCATCGAAACGGCCGAAATAGAACGTCAAAAGGCGGTGCTCCTGGCTGAACAAGAACGTCTGATCGCCTTGGCTCAGAAATCCAAGGAAACCGCAGCGGTGCAGGCCGAGGCGGAAAACGTTCGGGCTCTGTCGGCCAAGGCCGAAGAACAGGTCCTCACGGCCCGTCAGATGGAAATAGCCGAACGCCAGAAGGCTTTGGAACTGATCGAGGCCAGGAAGAAAGCCGAGCGGGAAGCCATCGGCCTGATCATGGCGGCCGAGGCCAGACGGAAAGCGGCTCTGGAAGAGGCTGAAAGAGACCGGACCCTTTCCACCCGGGAAGCCGAAAAACTCAAAATCGCCGCCGCGGCCGAAGCCGAAGCGGAAATATCCCGGATCAAGGCCGCAGAGAAACGTTACAGTGTTGAAGCCGCCGGGACCAGGGCCCTCCATGAGGCCGAGAACGTCCTTGACCCGAACGTCATCGCCATGCGGATCAAGATGGAGGTCATCAAGCATCTTGGCGAGATCATTAGAGAAAGCGTCAAGCCCATCGAGTCCATCGAGGGCATCAAGATCATCCATGTCGAGGGACTGGGGCCCCTGGTCGGGAACGGCCGGGCCGGGGCCGGCGACACCGCCCCGGGCGGAGGGAACTTGGCCGAACAACTGGTCAACAGCGCCCTGCGCTATCGGGGCCAAGCCCCCCTGGTGGATGCGGTCCTGAAAGAAATCGGGTTGGCCGGCGGCGACCTCAGCGGCCTGACCGCCGCGGCCAAACCGGACGCCGAAACGCCGCCGGAAAAGAAAGAAGAGGATTGATCTTCACCGGCGAGCCAATGGCGATGTAGCTTAAGGTTTGAAATTGTTTTGTTTCTGGAGGGGGGTAAAAATAATTTACCCCGAAAAATGTGTTGATCCTCGTCCCCAGACGGGGTGGCCCCGGCAACGAGTTGCCGGGGCGCCGCAGGCGCAAGAGGCCTATTGGTTCTCACGCCCAGGCTCGGCCGGCTTATTTCGGGGAATAGTTAACCACGCAAAATGCTCACCGGCGAAAGTTTCTTTCATAATTGGAAACCGACCCCGTAACCTATCAGGAACGGCGGCATTTTTCTCTTTCCTTCCGGCCGATGGAAATGGCCGCCGATGACTGGTAATTACCTGCCGTTTGACTTGCCCGGCCCATAAGGCTACACTGATCTCAAATCGGAGGTGCTTTTCACGGCGGATATTATGAGCTGGGGGATTGATTTTCAGACCGTTTTTCTCGGTGTCCTGATCTTTTTGTCCAGAATCACGGACGTTACCGCCGGGACCATACGGACCATCGCCATCGTTCACGGCCGGACTAAAATATCCTTCGTTTTGGGGTTCTTGGAGGTGAGTCTCTGGCTGGTCGTTATCACCACTGTGGTGGACAAAGTGGTTCATACCCCCATCCTGGGCGTTTTTTATGCCCTGGGCTTCGCCACCGGCAATGTGGTCGGCATCCGTCTCGAACGGCGGATGGCCTTCGGTCACGTCATCCTTAAGGTCCTAAGCCTCGAACGCGGCGAAGAAATGGCCCGCAAGCTCCGCCAAATCGGTTTCGCCGTGACCACCTTCCAAGGTGAAGGCCTGACCGGTCCGGTAATCGAACTTTACGTCGTTTGTTTGAGGAAGGACCTGCCTTCAGCCCTGGCCATCGTCAGGACCGTAGAACCCAGCGCTTTCTATTTGACCGAACAAGTGGGCATGGTCAGTAAAATCTATCGGCCCTTCATGACCCCCCCGACCGGCTGGCGGGCGATTTTGAAAAAGAAGTAGGACAGTCATCATGAAAAACAATAACGCCCGCCTTTAAACAAGACGGCCCTCAGCCGATTTTCACGTGGCTCTGGATATAATCGATGATGTCCTTGGTGTACGTCCCTGGTCCGAAGACCTCGGCGATGCCCGCTTCCTTGAGGGCCGGGATGTCTTCATCGGGGATGATCCCGCCGCCGATGACCAGAACGTCATCCACATTTTGCTCCCGCAAGAGTTCCATGACCCTGGGGAACAAATAGTCGTGGGCTCCGGACAGGACGGACATGGCGATGACGTCCACGTCTTCCTGGATGGCCGCACTGACGATCTGAGCCGGCGTTTGCCTAAGTCCGGTATAGATGACCTCCATACCCGCGTCCCGCAAGGCCTGACAAATAACCTTTATCCCCCGGTCATGACCGTCCAGACCGGGTTTGACCGCCAGCACTCGTATTTTTCTTTCACTGCTCATATCGTCACCGGTGCTTCGTATTCTCCAAAGACTCCACGCAAGGCGTCGCAGATTTCCCCCAGAGTGGCATAAGCCTTGACCGCTTCGATAATCGGGGGCATCAAGTTGTCGCTGCCGCGGGCGGCGGCGGTCAGGGCGGTCAGGGCTTGGTCCACGGCCGTCTGATTACGCTGGCTTTTCAACTGTTTCAGCTTTGCTATCTGACGCTCCCGCACGGCCGGGTCGACCCTAAGCAAATCCGAAGGCTTGGCCTCCTCGGTCTTGAATTTGTTGATGCCGACCACTATCCGATCCCCGGTCTCGACCGTCCGTTGATAGCGATAAGCACTGTCCTGAATCTCCCGCTGAATGAAACCGTTCTCGACAGCGGCCACCGCTCCACCCATTTCGTCAATGCGGCCGATGTAATCCTGAGCTTCCGCCTCGATCCGGTTGGTCAGACTTTCAATGTAATAGGAACCAGCCAACGGGTCGATGGTTTCGGCCACCCCGGATTCATAGCCCACGATCTGCTGGGTCCTCAGGGCGATGGACACGGCTTCCTCCGAAGGCAGGGAAAAGGCTTCGTCCATGGAGTTGGTGTGCAGCGACTGGGTTCCGCCCAAAACTGCGGCCAGGGCCTGAAAAGCCACCCGGACGATATTGTTCTTGGGCTGCTGGGCGGTCAAAGTGCAGCCGGCCGTCTGGGTGTGAAAGCGAAGCATCATCGACCGGGTATTCTTGGCCTGGAACCGCTCCTTCATAATCTTGGCCCAGAGCCGGCGGGCCGCCCGGTACTTGGCGATTTCTTCCAGGAAATCCAGATGGGAGTTGAAGAAGAAACTCAGGCGGCCAGCAAAGTCGTCCACGTCCAGGCCGGCCTTGACGGCCGTTTCCACGTAGGCGATGCCGTTGGCCAGGGTGAAGGCCACTTCCTGGACGGCCGTGGACCCGGCTTCACGGATATGATAGCCGCTGATGGAAATGGTGTTCCACTGAGGCACTTCTTTGGTGCAGAAGGCGAAGATGTCGGTGATGATGCGCATGGAGGGCTGGGGCGGGAAGATATAAGTCCCCCGGGCCGAGTATTCCTTGAGGATGTCGTTCTGGATGGTCCCGGCCAGCTTATCCCTGGCCACGCCCTGCTTTTCGGCCACGGCGATATACATGGCCAGAAGGACTGAAGCCGGGGCGTTGATGGTCATGGACGTGCTGACCTTGTCCAGGGGTATGCCGTCGAAAAGGGTCTCCATGTCGCCCAGCGAGTCTATAGCCACGCCGACCTTGCCCACTTCGCCCATGGAGATTTCATGGTCGGAATCGTACCCGATCTGGGTGGGCAGGTCAAAGGCCACGGACAGGCCGGTCTGGCCTTGTTCCAAGAGGTATTTATACCTTCGGTTCGATTCCTCGGCCGTGGCGAATCCGGCGTACTGGCGCATGGTCCAAAGACGGCCCCGGTACATGGTCGTCTGGACGCCCCGGGTGAAAGGATACTCCCCGGGAAAGTTAAGGTCGCGCAAGTAGTCCAGATCGCCGATGTCGTCCGGCGTGTAACACCGCTGAATGGGCAGTCCGGAAATAGTGGTGAATTCCTTTTTTCGTTCGGGCCTTTTGGCCAAACCTTTCTCCACGCGGCTCTGCCATGAGTCCTTGGCTTTTTTGATCTCTTCCCAATCCATGATACTTCTCCCGTCTTCTCGGCCGTTGGTTGAGGTCAAAGCGGAATATTCCCGTGTCGGCGGGGAGGCCTGGTCTGTTGTTTTTTAAGCAGCGATCTCAGTGCCCGGATCAGTTTGACCCGGGTCCGTTCAGGCATGATGATTTCATCGATGTAACCCAGTTCGGCCGCCCGGTAAGGCGTGGCGATGTTCTGCCGGTATTTTTCGGCCAGTTCGGCCCGGACTTGTTCCCGCTCCTCGGGCGGCGCCGAATCGATTTCTTTCCGGAAGACGATATTGGCCGCGCCCTCCGGACCCATGACCGCGATTTCGGCGGTGGGATAAGCGTAATTGATGTCCCCGCCGTGGTGTTTGCTGGACATAACGTCGTAAGCCCCGCCGTAGGCCTTGCGGGTGATGACCGTTATCTTGGGCACGGTGGCCTCGCAGTAAGCGTAAATGATCTTGGCCCCGTGCTTGATGATCCCCCCGTGTTCCTGAGCCACGCCGGGCAGAAATCCGGGCACGTCGACGAAGGTGATCAAGGGGACGTTGAAAGAGTCGCAGGTTCGGACGAAACGGGCGCACTTCATCGAAGCGTCGATATCCAGACAGCCGGCGAAAAACCGGGGATTGTTGGCCACCACGCCCACGGGATAGCCGTCCAGACGTCCGAAGCCGGTGATCATGTTCTGGGCGTAACGTTTGTGAATCTCATAAAAATACCCGTTGTCCAAAACCGTCCGGATGATCTCCTTCATGTTGTATGGTTTTTTCGGACTTTCCGGAATGACGTCCCGCAGCTTCATGTCTATGCGCTCGGGGTCATCGGTGCTTTCAGCCCTGATCGGTTTTTCCCGGTAGTTTGACGGCAGAAAAGACAAAAGCTCGCGAACCATGCTCAAAGCGTGCTGGTCGTTGTCGGCCATAAGATGAGCCACGCCGCTGGTGGTGTTGTGCCGCAAGGCCCCGCCCAGCGATTCCGGGTCGACTTCCTCACCGGTTACGGTTTTAATGACCTGGGGACCGGTGATGAACATGTGAGCGGTTTTGTCGACCATAATGGTGAAGTCGGTGATGGCCGGCGAATAGACCGCACCCCCGGCGCAAGGTCCCATGATCACGGAAATCTGAGGGATGACCCCCGAGGCCATCACGTTGCGCCGGAAAATCTCGCCATAGGACCCCAAGGACTCGACTCCCTCCTGAATCCGGGCCCCGCCCGAATCGTTAAGTCCGATGACCGGCGCGCCGTTGTCCAGGGCCAAGTCCATGACCTTACACACCTTCTGGCCGAAAGGGCCGCTGAGGGAACCGCCGAAAACCGTGAAGTCCTGGGAAAAGACATAGACCAAGCGGCCGTCGATGTAGCCGTAGCCCGTAACTACCCCGTCGCCGGGATACTTTTTGTTGGCCATGCCGAATTCGGTGCAGCGATGAACCACAAAACGGTCGAACTCCTCGAAAGTCCCCGGGTCCAGAAGCAGATCGATCCTTTCTCTGGCCGTCAGCTTGCCTTTTTTGTGTTGGGCGTCGATCCTGTCCTGCCCCCCGCCCAAAAGGGCCTCGGCGTTGCGCCGTTCTAATTCCGCAAACTTATCTTCATTGGCCATCTGCTTCGCTCCTGTCCGACAAACTTTGGGGCCATGGTTGACACCTTCCAATGCCCCGGCTTGTTAAGCCTTATCAAACCAGATTTAGCAAGATTATAAAAACAGCGCGGTTAAGGCAAGTGTTTTTTCGAAGCGATTTTTTCCCAACAAAATCCACCGGTAAATCGAATAGACAGGATTTATCCAACCCCGCTCTTGAGGGAGGTCCACCGGCCGATAATCTGTTCAGACCATCAGCCGATCAGGGTCAGACATTCGGAATGCCGGAAGAAATATTCAGATTCCTTAGCCTCTCGTAAACGGCCCCGCCTCTCTCGGCGGGCGGGGCAGGGTGCAGGGGGCGGCCCTAAAACGGCCTGATGCTCAACCTGATCAAACCGGATATGATTTCCGGCCCAAAAGTTTCAGATCGTATCCGGTGAAATGAAGGAACGTATTGAACCCTTTTGGCCTCATTGACAAAATTATAGATAAGCTATAAAAGTTCGTTTCTAAACAGCCGATGGCTGTTTTAATGTTTTATTAGACCTTGGAGGTTAGCAGATTGAACCTTAATCTTTTTCGTGCAGCCCTGGTATTTACTGTTTTATTGATTTTTATCCCGGCCGCGTCGGCTGGGCCGGGAATCACCGAATTACAGCTCAACTCATTAAACAAAATGACTCCCAACGGGGAATTTCAGGTTGAGATGCTGAGCGGAGGAAAATGGCGAAACGCCGGCCGCCTGGCCTACGACCGGTTCCTGCGGGAGAGGCGCTTGGACCTGAGCGGATATTGCTCAAAAGATAAGGCGGTCCGGATAAGAATCATTCAGCAGGGCGGCGGCGCGGCCCATGTCGATGCGGTCTTATTCGGCGGCCGACCGCCCCGGCAGGTGGAAGGGCTGATCGAACCAACAGCTTTAGCCAAAATTTCTCAAATTGACCAAGATTTGGTCGAAAGCACTAAAAAGACCTTTTATTTAGACTTTCACCCCGTGGGAGACGACCAGACCCTGGTTCTGGCGGCCCGGGTGGAAAGCGAAATAATTTCCACCACGCCCTTCCAGTTCCCCTTGAACAACCTTTACCGGCCCATGACGGAAAGGTCGCGCTTCTACCATTACCGGCCGGGAAGCGGGGCCGCCGACCGTCCTTTCTTTAAGGCTTGGTCCCAGACCGGTTCCGGCCATCCCCCCGGATTTACTTACGGGTACGTCCATGACGACGGCGAGCATCTTTACGTCACCTTGGACTTCACGCCGGACAACACCAGAGACGGGGACCGGGATTACGCCAAGGTCTATGTGAAGGCCGGGGAAGAATTGCGGGAGTTCAAGGTCTCCGAGGCCGAGACCAAGTGGGGCCGGCCCCGGTTCGTCTACACGGACAAGGTCTCCTATCAGCACAAGGTCTATGACTTCAAGATTCCCCTGACCGAACTGGGCCTGGAAAGCACCGCCTCGGATCAGGCCGTCTCTCTGGCCTTCGCCGCCTACGGCACGGCCTACCCCAATGATTTTCTTCCGGACGTGGCCCACGAGGCCCAGAACGACGTCCATCTGCTGGTTTACCTCTATGACAGCACCGACGACATCTTGCTCATGGGCCAGCGCATCAACGGCGACGGGACGCTCTTGGGCGGCGAAATAACCATTGCCGTCAACGTGGCCACCCCCCGGCCGGCCGTGGTCTGCGACACGGTCAACCAACGGTTTCTGGCCATCTGGATCAAGAACGGCAACGTTTACGGCCGGCTGATCAACCCGGACGGCGGTTTTGTCGGCCCCGCCTTTGCCGTCTGCGACAATGCTGCCAACCAGAGTAATCCCGCCGCGGCCTTTGATCCGGACAGCCGAAGGTTTTTAGTGGTCTGGCAGGACGAGCGAAACGCCAACGGCCACACCTATGATGTTTACGGTCAACTGGTCAACGCCGACGGGACTCTTTACGGGACCGCCTCGAACGTCAATTTCCCCGTCTCCACGGTCAGCGAAGACAAAGAAAGGCCTCAAACGGCTTTCGACCAGGCCAACGGGCGCTATTTGGTGGTTTGGGAGGATTATCGCTCCGGTTCGACGTGGGATATTTACGGCCAGTTGGTCAACGCCGACGGCACCCTTTACGGCGCCGGGGCGGGAACCAACTTCGCCGTCTCCACCGCCGCCGACGACCAATACCTAGCGAACGTGGCCTATGATGAAGTTCATCAGAGATACCTGGTGGTCTGGGAGGATTACCGCTCTTCGGTCGATGCCGATGTCTACGGTCAATTGGTCAACGCCGACGGCACCCTTTACGGCGCCGGCGCGGGAACCAACTTCGCCGTCTCCACGCCGGGGGCGGCCGGTCATCAGGAGGCGCCCTGTGTGGTCTTTGATCGGGTCAACCAAAGATTCCCGGCGGCTTGGCAGGATTGGGCCAACCAGGACCTTTTCGGCCAGATAATTCATCCGGACGGGACCCTGCTCGATCACCAGGGCGCGGGCGGTTTTCTCGTCGCCGACGAGGCCAGCAATTTCCAGCGGACTCCCCGCATGGCCTATAACTCGACCCGGGGCAACTTTCTTGTCGCTTATGAAGCACGCAATACCGGTTCATATAGTTCGGACATTTGGGTCAAAATCCTGGCCCCGGATCTGAGACCCCTTTCCGGCGAATTTCCCGAAACCCAGGTGGGTGCTTCCTCGCCGGCCCAAACCTTCACCCTGGTCAATCCCGGCCCCGGCAACCTGGACGTGGAGACCGTCTCCATCACCGGTCCGGACGAGGCCATGTTCGCCCTTCAAAACGACAACTGTTCGAACCAAACCCTGAGTCCAGGGGCAGAATGCACCCTGCAAGTAGTCTTTTCTCCGACTTCAACGGGTGAGAAGAACGCGGACGTAGTGGTTCCGGTCAGCCAGCCGCCCAATTCGCCTCAGTACCGCCCCCTCACCGGAATCGGCACGGGGGGGTCTCAACCTTCCAGCCGCAGTTTAAACCTGCCGGCCGGAGCCACCGCGGCCGACTATCGGATCGTATCCATGCCTCTTTTGGCTGACGATCCCAGGGTCGAGGCCGTCCTGGGGCCGCAGATCGGGACTTACAACACCGCCGACATGCGGATCGGCCGCTGGAATCCGGCCGCCCAGAGCTATGATGAATACCCCTGGTCGGGCGAGATGAGGCCGGGCTGGGCCGGCTGGTTCTTGTTCCGTCACGGCCGGAATTTAACCTTTCAAGGCGTCACCACCCCGACCGATGCGGTCTTGATGGGTTTGTCCGGTTATGCCGTCGATATTTTTTCCGGCTGGAATCAGGTGGGCAATCCTTACCAGTTCCCGGTGAGCGTTTCCGATTTCATCGTCCAGGAAGACATGGACGGACACGTCCACCTGAACGATCCGGGCAACGTGATCACCCAGAGGGTCTTCTGGGTCTTCAACAACAGCCGTTACGAATCCGCAGCCTACCTGGCGGTCGGGCAGGGCGGCTGGATCAAAAAAATTACCTCTGGGTCCGGCCGGATTTTCTTCCCGGCCGTCCAGGCCTCGCCCGCCGATCTGGACAGGGACCTTGCGGTTCCGGACAGTGCGGAACAGCCCCCGGCCCCGCCTGCGGGCCTGCCCCATTCAGGCGCGCCCTCGTCCGGCGGCGGTGGAGGTGGCGGAGGTTGCTTTATCGACACCATGCGATAGCAGGCGCCGACCCTCCCTGACCTGACGGCCGGGCTGGGAGATCAAAACCAAGGGCGAACCTCGCGTTCGCCCTTGGTTTTAGCCGTAACCGGGAAGGAGCGGGGAAAATATTTTAGGTTGACGCCTCATCGGCTGATGCGTTAAAGAAGGTTACAAATTCAATTAATTAGACTAGACACAAATGAGAGAGGCCGAAGTCAGTCATGGAAAAGTACGAACACCGCGCTATTGAAGCCAAATGGAGCAGACGGTGGGAAGAATCCAAGCTCCATCAGGTTGACCTCCAACGGGCGGCCAAGCCTTTTTACAACCTGATGATGTTTCCTTACCCTTCGGCCGAGGGTCTGCACGTGGGCAACGTTTTCGCCTTTGTCGGGTCTGATATTCAAGGCCGGTTTCACCGCATGCGGGGCTGGGACGTGTTCGAGCCGATCGGTTTTGACGCCTTCGGCATCCATTCGGAAAACTACGCCCTTAAAATCGGGTCCCATCCGGCCCGGATGGTCCCTAAGAACATCGAAAATTTCACCGAAAACCAGCTCAAGCGCATCGGCAACATGTATGACTGGACCCACACAGTGGACACCACCCACCCGAATTACTACCGCTGGACCCAATGGATTTTCATCCAATTATACAAAGCCGGCTACGCCTACCGGGCCAAGGCGCCGGTCAATTGGTGCCCGTCCTGTAAAACGGTCCTGGCTTCAGAACAGGTCATCAACGGGGCCTGCGAGCGGTGCACCACCGAAGTGACCAAAAAGGAGATGGACCAGTGGTTCTTCAAGACCACGGCTTTCGCCCAGAAGCTCTTGGATAACCTGGACTGGATCGACTGGTCGGAAAAGACCAAGGTGGCTCAGCGCAACTGGATCGGACGTTCCGAAGGGGCCCAGGTGATTTTTCGGGTGGCCGGGTTGGACGAGACCTTTGAAATCTTCACCACTCGGCCCGACACCCTGTTCGGCGTGACTTACATGGTCTTCGCCCCGGAGCACCCCTTACTGGACCGGATGGTTTCAACTGAACAGCGCCCGGCCCTGGAAGAGTACCGGGCCAGGGCCGACCGGATGACTGAGATCGAGCGCCAGGCTGAAGGGACGGAGAAGACCGGCGTCTTCACCGGGGCCTATGCCGTCAACCCGGTCAATGGGGAGAAGGTCCCGATCTGGGTCTCGGACTATGTCCTGATGGGTTACGGCACCGGGGCGATCATGGCCGTGCCGGCTCATGACCAGCGGGACTTCGAATTCGCCCGCGAGTTCGGTCTCGAGATCAGGACGGTTATTTCCCCGGACGGGCAGGTTCACCCCCTGGACCAGGCTTACGTGGGCGAAGGCATAATGATCAATTCCGGACCTTTCAACGGGGTCCGGTCGACCGAAGGCGTCCGCCGAGTGACCGAATGGCTGGCCGAAAAGGGTCTGGCCCGGTTCCAAGTCAATTACCGGCTTAGGGACTGGTGCATCTCCAGACAGCGCTACTGGGGACCGCCCATTCCGATGATTTATTGCGATAAGTGCGGGGTGAGGCCCGTGCCGGAGGCCGACCTGCCGGTCAGGCTGCCCGAGTTGGAGGACTATCAGCCCGACGGATCAGGGGTCTCGCCCCTGAAAAAATCCCCTGAATTCTACCACACCGTCTGCCCCGAGTGCGGCGGGCCGGCCCATCGCGAGACCGACGTTTCAGACAACTTTCTTTGCTCGGCCTGGTACTTCTACCGTTACCCCTCGACCGATTTCGACGACCGGGCCTTTGATCCGGAGCTGACCAGGAAGTGGCTGCCGGTGGACCTGTATGTGGGGGGCCATGAACACGCCGTCCTCCATTTGCTCTATTCCCGATTCCTCTGCATGGCCTTCCACGAGATCGGTCTGGTGGATTTCGAGGAGCCCTTCAAGAAGTTCGTGGCCCACGGGCTCATCGTCCGGGAAGGGGCCAAGATGAGCAAGTCCAAGGGAAATGTAGTCAATCCTGATGATTTTATTAGAGAACTAGGGGCAGACGCCTTCCGGGTCTACCTGATGTTCATGGGCGATTACCTGGAGGGCGGCGATTTCCGGGATGAAGGCGTCCGGGCTATGCGCGGCTTTTTGGACCGGGTCTGGACCAATCTCTTCCCGGACAATCCGGCTTCCCTCGAAGCCGGCGAACCGACCGACCCGGAGACCCTGTACTGGCTTCACCGGACCATCAAGGCTGTGACTCAGGACATCGAAAGGTTCTCTTACAACACGGCCCTGGCCAGGCTCATGGAGCTGCTCAATCACATCAGCAAGGCCGAGGTTCGCCACCGGGTTGTCTTCGAAACCTTCCTCAAGCTGCTTTCGCCCTTCGCCCCCCATCTTTGCGAAGAAATCTGGGAGCGTTTGGGCCGCCAAGACAGCATCTTCAACCAGTCCTGGCCGGATTACATCGAGAAATACACTGTCCGGGACATGATTGAGTACGTGGTCCAGATCAACGGAAAAGTCCGGGCCAAGCTGGAGATGGAAGTCGACCTGCCCGAAGCGGAGATTGAGAAAAGGATTTTGGCCGAACCCAATGTTCAGAAATGGATCGAGGATAAAAAGATCGTCAAAAAGATTTTTGTGCCCAACAAGCTGGTCAACTTGGTGGTCAAATAATTGGTATTGACGGCTTAAACAAACGAACCACACCAATAAAATAAAAGACGGCTGGTTTCCATGACCAGCCGTCTTTTTTCTATGGACGTGGAATTAATCGGCGATTTTTTTCCGCAGGCCGGCCAGCCCTAATAATCCGCACCCCAGAAGTATAATGGGTGCGGGGACCGGGACCTCGGGCGAGCCGGGGGTCTCGGGGACGAGGCTCGCGCCGCCGATGATGTCGTTGGCGCAGGTGGCAGTGGCGAAGAAGAGTCTGATTTCGGAACCAAGATCGTCGCCGAAGACCGACGGGCTGACCTGGACCGTGTAAAGGAAATCGGCCTCGTGTCCGCTCAGCGCCGTTTTGAACAACGAGGCGTTTCCGGCATAAATACCGGTGTTTATTTCAACAATAGGCGCGGGAGCCAGGTTGTTCGTCCCCCAATATTCGCCGTATTCCCAAACGCCGCTGGTTTTGCCTTCCAGAAAGTCCTTTGAGGTCAACCAACTCACGCCCGAATAGACCTTGGATTCCTGAATGGCGTTTTTGGAAGAATCGGTCGTTAAATCAATACCATATTCATAGATTCCATCGAGGTCCAGGTCCAGGGCCAAGTCGGCCAGGGTTATAGCTACACCACCGGCATTTTCATAACCGTTGAAGTCGGTGTAAATGTCGAAAAACAACCAATCTTCCATCCACCTTATATCAATGCCGTAGACATTGTAGCCGGGGCCGATGGCGTCGATCATGCCTCGGTGGATGGTGTCGTTGGTCCGGCCGCGGCCCACTTGAGTGGTGTCATTGATTGTATAAGCCCGGACTAGAGCTGGGGTGAAGCCGATGAGGAAGATCGCGGTCAAGCAGATGATGGTAATCTTTTTCATTATTTTCTCCGGCGGTTCCAAACCGTCTGACCAAAATATTATCAGAACGAACTAACCCTAAGTTTATCAATTATTGTGATTCTCCCTTCGCAATAAGTCAATACGAAGAAAGTATGATTTTTTCCGATTTTTAAAAGCCAAATTTTCCTTAATTCTAATACTTCTTTCGTATCGATTTTCTAATCTTGGCTGCCGGCCGCTTTCGATTCTCCGACCGGCTTCCGGTTAGCTGGCCGCGAAAGTTCAATATATTAAGTCTGATAGGCAATTACGGCCTTTGCATGAGTAAATACCGCCCTCAATAGCCACACGGCAATTAAACCTTCGGTCCACCCGCCGCCCCCAGTGCTTTCATTATTTGTTGATCATTTCCCACTTCTGTTGGCAGTCCCGGCAGCGAAGGGCGTAGGGCATGGCCTCCAGTCGGGACGACTTGATCCAATGGCCGCAATCCTGGCAGCGACCGTATTCCCCTCGTTCGATCCGATCCAAAGCCTGTTCGATCTGTTCCAATTCGTCGGCCCTCATCTGGACCAGGGCCAGGGTCGTGCCCACTTTGAGTTCGGCCAGGGCTGTATCACCCTCATCCTTGATGGTTTGGATCAAGTCCTGGTATTCTTCCTTCGCCTCGCTCTCCAGGTCGCCCAGGATTTCCCGCCACAATTCCCTTTTTCTTTGAAGCAGTTTCTCCTTGATTTTTTCTAGGTCTTCCAAGTGCGGAGCCCCTTTCGCTTTATTTTTCGAATTCATGGTCAAACCTCCTATCCGATATGTCAAAGAGTATAACGAGATTGTAAAAATCAACGGCGTGGCCCCGCCGGCCCTTTATCAATAAATATAATGGACCGGAGCCCGATATCCAGTGGCCAGCCGGACTTGAGTGCAGCTGGACCTTTGGCTGAGGCTTCGTACTAACAAAGCAACTCCCTTCCCTTTTTCAAGAGGTTTAAAAAAGTGGCTTGACAGTTCACTTTAGGGGGTATAGTTAAATAACAAAACAAGGCACGAAGCCTGGTTAAGACAGCGTACATAATAAAACAAGCAAGGTCACGAAGGCCAAGACAAGGTTTCCCGGGAGACCGAGTATTGGCCTTTTTTCTTAAGGCCGTTCGGGGAACGAATCAGATCATCATGAGGAGGTTAAGTCAGTGAAAAAAACATGTGGGATTGCGGCCTTGATTTTTATCTGGACCTTCGTGACCGCCGCCGCGGCCTGGGCTCATTTCGGCATGATCATCCCTTCGGACCAGATGGTCATGTCCGGAGACAGTCAGACGGTCAAGCTGGACCTCAGGTTCTGGCATCCTTTTGAAGGCCAGGGCATGGATTTGGAGAAGCCGGCGGCCTTCGGCGTGGCGGCCGACGGCCCAAAGGTCGACCTTTTAGGGACACTGAAGGAGAAAAAGATCGACGGTCATCAGACTTGGACAGCCGAGTATAAGATCGCTCGGCCCGGGCTTTACGTCTTTTACCTGGAACCGAAACCGTACTGGGAGCCGGCCGAGGACTGCTTTATCGTTCACTACACCAAGGCCTACGTCGCGGCCTTCGGTGAGGAAGAAGGCTGGGATCACCCCATCGGCTTGAAGACCGAGATCGTTCCGGTCAGCAAACCTTACGGCCTTTACGCCGGCAACGTCTTCCAAGGCCAGGTTCTCATTAACGGGAAGCCGGCGCCTTGGGCTGAGGTGGAAGTGGAATACTTTGTTGAGCAGGGCCAGGGCCAGGCCCCCAGCGACTATATGGTCACTCAGACCATCAAGGCCGACCCCAACGGCATCTTCACTTATGCCGCGCCCAAGGCCGGCTGGTGGGGCTTCGCCGCCTTATCTACCGACGATAAGAAAATCAAGCATGAGGGTCAGGATAAAGACGTGGAGATTGGGGCTGTGATCTGGGTCAGGTTCCACGAAATGAGGTAAAACCGCAACCGGGCGGCCCGGCTTGGTTCGGTCCGCCTTCAAATAAAAAGGACAAGCTATGCACATTTCCGAAGGCGTTCTTTCCGGGCCGGTGCTTCTGTCCGGGGCGGCCCTGGCCGCGGCGGGGACGGCGGTGGGTCTCAAGAAGCTGGACTACGACCGCATCCCTCAGACGGCCATTCTCTCGGCGGCTTTCTTTGTGGCCTCCCTGGTTCATGTGCCCATCGGGCCGTCGAGCGTCCATTTAATCCTTAACGGCCTTTTGGGGTTGCTCCTGGGCTGGGCGGCCTTCCCGGCCATACTGATCGCCCTGGCCCTCCAGGCCGTCCTGTTCCAGTTCGGCGGCCTGACCACCCTAGGCGTCAACACTTTCAATATGGCTTTGCCGGGGGTGATCTGTTTTTACCTCTTCGGACCCTGGGCCAGGGGCGAGAGACTGTTCCAGGCCGGTCTGGCCTCTTTTCTGGCCGGCTCCGGGGCCATCTTCCTGGCCAGTCTCATGATGGGACTGTCTTTAGTCGGCAGCGGCCAATCTTTTATCGGGGTGGCGGGAGCCATCGTGGCCGCTCACCTGCCGGTCATGGTGGTGGAAGGCCTGCTGACCGCGGTCTGCGTCCAGTTCCTCAAAAAGGTCAGGCCTGAGGTTTTAGAGGCGGTCTATGTCCATTAACCGGCTCGGGCCGGTGATCCCGGCCCTGGTGGTATTTTTGGCCTGGTTATTGGGTCCGGCCGTCCCGGCCGCGGCTCACAAGGTTTACTTGTTCGCCTGGGTGGAGGGCGACCGGGTCATGGTCGACAGTTATTTCAGTAAAGCGAAAAAGGTCCAGGGCGGCAAGATCATCGTCTATGACGCCTCCGGCCGCAAGCTCCTGGAAGGTGTGACCGACGAGCAAGGCCGTTTTTCTTTTCAGGCGCCCCAAAAGACGGACCTGCGTCTGGTGGTAGAGGCCGGGATGGGCCACCGGGGAGAATTCTTGTTGTCCGCCGAAGATTTGCCGGAAACGTCCGTTGCGGTCCAAGCACCGGACAAGGCGGCTGGACAATCCGGGACGGCTTCATCCCCGACCGGCTCCGGGCCGGCCGAGGCCGTTCGGATCGACCCCGACCAGATCAAAAAAGTGGTGGAACAGGCCCTGGACGAACGGCTCCAGCCCCTGACCCGGGCCGTCGCCGAACTGAAGGAAGACCAAGGTCCGGGCTTGACGGAAATAGTTGGCGGGATCGGCTATATATTTGGTATTATGGGCCTGTTTATGTATTTCCGCCGGGGACGCAAGTAGGCTGCCCCCCGGCTGACGGGTAGGCTCGAAGTGCATCTGGAAGAGTTCGCCGCCGGTTCCTCCTTTATCCACAGACTGGACCCCAGGGTGAAAATCGTCTCGGCGGCGATGTTTTCCATCGTGGCGGCGGCGGCCGACCGATTCGTCGTCCTGACCGCCGCCATAATCGCGGCGGCGCTCCTGGTCGGTCTGGCCCGGCTGAACCCGCGGCGGGTGCTGGTCCGCCTGGCCATGGTCAACGTCTTTGTTTTACTGCTCTGGTTTTTTCTGCCCTTTTCTTACCCCGGTCAGGTCCTTTTTCGGCTGGGGCCTTTGACGGCCACTCGGGAAGGGATAATAGAAACCTTGGCGATCACTTTGAAATCCAACGCCATTATTTTGGCGGTCATCGCCCTGCTGGCCACTTCCACCATTTTTTCGCTGGTCCACGCCCTCCGGCATTTGAAAACCCCTGACAAACTGGTCAACCTCTTCTTTTTCACCTTCCGTTACTTTCAGGTCATCCATCAGGAATATCTCAGCTTGCGGGCGGCCATGCGGGTCCGCTGCTTCCGGCCCCGGACCGACCGGCATACCTACCGCAGCCTGGCCTATCTGGTGGGCATGCTCCTGGTGCGCAGTTTCGACCGATCCGAACGGGTCTACCAGGCCATGCTCTGCCGGGGGTACCAGGGCCGGTTCTGGATACTCGACCACTTTTCCCTCCAGCGCCGGGACCTGATCTTTCTGGGCGCGGTCTCTTTGCTTACTCTAGCCCTGGCGGCGGGACAATGGTCGAATCTGCTCCGCTGATCCGCCTCCAGGGCGTCTCCTTTGCTTACAACCACCACCGCCCGGTGCTCGACCGGCTGGACCTGACTTTTTTTCCCGGAGAACGAGCCGGGCTGATCGGCCCGAACGGTTCAGGCAAGACCACTCTGTTCCACGTCATCATGGGGCTGCTCAAACCCAGCGCCGGCCGGTTGGAAATATTTGGACGGGAGCGGCAGGCCGAGGCCGACTTCCGGGAAGTCAGGACCAGGATCGGCTTCTTATTTCAGGAGGCTGATGACCAGCTTTTCTGTCCGACCGTGGCCGAAGACGTGGCCTTCGGCCCCCTAAACCTGGGCAAGAGCCACGCCGAAGCCAGGGCCATTGTTCGTGAGACTTTGGAGCGGCTGGGTCTGGCCGGATTCGAAGACCGGATCACCTATAAACTGTCCGGCGGAGAAAAAAAACTGGTCGCCCTGGCCACGGTTCTGGCCATGAAACCCGAAATGCTCCTGCTGGACGAACCCACCTCCGGCCTGGACCACCGGACCAGAGAGACCATCATCGAGGTCCTGACTGAATCCGGACTGCCTTACCTGATCATCTCTCACGACCGGGATTTTCTGTCACGAACCGCGACTAGTTTTTTACAGATGGAAAACGGCCGTCTAACGAAAGCCGGCCCGTGACTCTGAGCGTCTTTCTGTTTATCCGTTCTTACCATCCCGGCGAATCATTATGATTAAATTCCCGCCGCCTGATCCCGCGCTGGCCGGTCTGGCTGATCGGAACCTGGTTTTCAAGGTTGGATCGGATCAGGCCGGCGAGCGGCTGGATAAGTTCACGGCCGCCGCCACCGGCCTTTCTCGAGGGCTGGTTCGATCCTTGATCGACTTCGGGTCGGTCTGGGTCCGGGGCAAGGTCTGCCGGCAACAGTCCCGAGAGCTTCAGCCGGGCGATTGGGTGACCGCTCAGGTTCCGGCTTACGGCCCGGTTCGATTTTACGAAGCCGACCCGGACCGGATTCTTTATGAGGACGACCAACTTCTGGCCTACGACAAGGAAGCGGGCATTCCTTGCCAACAGACCCCTTATGACGGGTACAACCACCTTTACGGGGCCTTGCAGCGCCGGAGAGGCGGGTACCTGGCCCTGCACCACCGCCTGGACCGCCTGACTTCCGGGGTGATGGTTTTTGCTTTGAGCCGCCGGGCCAACGGCCCTTTAAGCCGCCAGTTCCGGGAGGGACTGGTGGGCAAGGTTTACCTGGCCGTAGTCCAAGGTTCTCCGGCGCTGGATCGGTGGACGGAAGACCGGCCCGTGGCCAAGCGAGCTGGCCGGTATTGCTGCCCGGAGGACAGACAGGGCAAATCGGCCCGGAGCGAGTTCCAGGTCCTGGAGCGCGACCCGAACCGCTGCCTGGTCCAGGCCCGGCCGCTGACCGGCCGGACCCACCAACTCCGGCTTCACTTGGCCGCGGCCGGTCATCCCATTGTAGGCGATCAAACCTACGGCGGACCACCGGCCGGGCGGTTGATGCTTCACGCTCGGTCTCTGGCTTTCGAGCATCCCCGAACCGGCGAGCCTATGGAGGTCCAGTCCCCGATTCCCCCCGGTTTTTCGACGGAAGGCCTGGCCGACTATTAAAACCCGTGAAAAACGGCCGGTCTTTTATCAACCCACGGCTGCTCTATCGGAAAAGGACGGGCGGACGGACGTTGACCCGGACTTCCTGGACGCCTTCGATCTTACGGGCTATTTCTTTAATTTGGTCAGTAATTTCTTCTTGTCGGCTCAAGTCCCCCAAGACATCGACAAAGGCCGTCCCGTCCCGGGCCGTTACTGAAATTGAAGGCAACGAAGACACCAGCGCCGCCTTGAGTCTGGCGGCCAGGATCAAGTTTTCCAACTCTTGTTTGGACCGGGGGGTGGTTTGAAATTGAGGCTTGGAGACGGATTGGCAGATCAAATCCACGGCGTCGTCTACGGTCAGTTTTTGAATGTGAAGGACCAGGTCATAGAGGCCGGGGTCGGCCGTGTCGATGCCGTAAAGAGCCAGGCTCCACTTGCGGCGCTCCAGGTCATCTTTTTTCAGGATGGCCAAGGCTTCATCAGGCGAGACCTTCTCACGGTCCATGACCAATCTGACCCGGTCCTCGACATCGGCCAGAATTCTGACCTTGAGGACGTGAGAGAGGTCCCGGAGAAAGAAGTGCCCGGCCCAACCGTGATAGACCACATTGTCCTGGCTGACTCTTTCCAATAAGGCCTTCTCGATATAAGCCCGGTATTTTTCTTTGCCGTAAGTGAACCGGTCCAGGATGGACGGGGCGTCGTGCAGGGCCCGGACCAGCTTGATTTCCGGAATGTTAAACTCCTGGGAGGCTTCGACCAGGATTTCGCGGGAGAAGCAATCGTAACCCAATTTTTGGGCCACGCCTTCGGCCACCTCCCGGCCGTGGCTGAAGGAACCTCTGGAAATAGTGACGATAGGCATGACATCACCTCCGGCGGCAGGTCTGATTTTGCTATATTTGTGAAAAACATACCACCAAACCGTAAGGTCCGCAACATGTTATATTGTGAAAATAAAGGCCAGGTCGGCCCGGTCGGGCCAAGAGGCCCGGCCGAGGGCGGCCGAACCGATTGGGTTGGCAGAAGGCCTTTTTATCTTGTTGCAGTTTAATCGGGGTAAATGTTACAGAAGGATTAAGCTAACTAGTTGACAGGCGCCCGATGAAAGCGGAACAAACTTCCAGCCCCGCCGGACCGGAGAGGTCTGGCGACAATCGGCCGGAGCCGGCGAAGAGTGAGCCGTCCGAAGGGATGATCATCAACGAGGTCCAGCTTATTCTGGCCGAAAAAAGGACCTCCCTCTCGGCTATGCGCACGGGCATCGCCGTTTTTGCCCTGCCTTTGTCGGTGCTGAGTTTTTTGGTGGTTACGTCCAAGTATTACGATGTCATTCAGGTAATGCCTTTACTTATTCCGCTGTTGTTGATTTCTATGGCCCTGGTCGTTTTGGGTTCATACTTGATCATTCGCTCCATGCACCGAATCCGGCGGCATGATCGATTAATTCTCGAGCTTAAGAAAAAACACGCCGGGATAGCCGAGTTCATTATCGATTGAAGTCCGCTATAGGAGGCGGCTATGTCCCAAGAAGAATCGAGCCTTTTGACGGCCGTGGGCCGGCCGAGTCCGGTGTTGGCCCTCCAAGGCAGTCCGCGTCGAGGGGGCAATACGGACCGGCTTTTGTCCGAAGTCCTTACCGCCGCGGCCGCCAGAGGGCTGACGGCCGAGAAAGTGGTCATCCGGGACCTGAAAATTTCCCCTTGTCTGGAAATCTATCAATGTATCAAGGACGGCCGATGCGGGATCGAAGACGACATGACCCAGCTTTACGCCAAGCTGTCGGCGGCCCGGATAGTGGTGGCGGCCACGCCGATCTTTTTTTACGGCCCCAGCGCCCAGCTCAAGACGGTCATCGACCGCTGTCAGGCCCTGTGGGCCAGAAAATACGTGCTTAAAGAGCCGCCGCCGGTGGAAAGGGGCCGGGGCTATCTGATCGCCGCCGGGGCCACCAGGGGGCAGAAGCTTTTCGACGGCCTGCTCCTGACCATTAAATATTTTTTCGATGTATTGAACCTGGACCTGGCCGGGCAGTTGCTGGTGCGGGGCGTGGATGCGGCCGGGGAGGTCGAAGGACGGCCGGAGGCCCTGGCCGAAGCCAGGGCCATGGGGGCGTCCATGGCCGAGTTTTGGGGGGAATCTAAGAGGTAAAACCAGGATCAGTACGGCCGCAAGGCGGAAAGGAGATATTTTATGCGGCGAACCGTGTTTTTAGCGATAGCTGTCTTGTTGGCTTTGAGCCAGGCGGGCTGGGCGGCCGACCCCACGGCGGCGATGTCCAGGGCCAACACCAGTTATTTGAAAGGCGATTATCTGGAGGCTGTGGGCCATCTCCAGGCGGCGCTTCAGGCGGTCTGGAACAAGGCCCCCTTGGCCGTGCGGAATGTGACTTTCGTGGCTGAACAGCCTGAAGGATATGGTCAATACCAGCCACGGGGCGAAGACGTCTTCGAGGCCGTGGACCCGATCTTACTCTATTGCGAGCCGGTCGGATATACGGTGGTCGGGGGTGGCGATTCATACAAATTCGGACTTTCCGCCGACTTGGTCATTCAGGACGAGAGCGGACAGGTCTTGGGCGGACAGGAAAAGTTCGGGCAGTGGCAGATTGTCGGCCGATCCTTTGTCACTGAATTCATGATGTTTTTTACTTTAAACCTAAAAGGCCTCCCTCAAGGGAAATATAAATTGATGGTCACCTTGCATGACCTGAACTCGGATAAGACCGTCACCTTCGACAAGCCTTTCGCTATCCGGTAATGAACGGATCAAATCAAACTCGAGGCTATCAGAGCACTCCCCGACGGCTGCGGCGAGGCTTCTTTTTGGTTTTCGAGGGCATCGACGGAGCGGGCAAGACCACCCAGGCCCTTTTATTGAAAGAAAAACTGGAAGCCCTGGGCCTGGAAACGGTTTACGTCAAGGAGCCCACTTCAGGCCGCTGGGGCCGGAAAATCCGGGAGATCGCTCAAAAGGGCCGAGCCGGGATTTCGGCTGAGGAAGAGCTGCACTATTTTATCCTGGACCGCGAGGAGGACGTCAGAGAGAACATCGCGCCAGCCCTGGCCGAGTCCAAAGTGGTCATCGCCGACCGCTATTTTTACAGCACTATCGCCTATCAGTCGGCTCTAGGCTTGGCCCCTGAAGAAATCCGGGCCAAAAACGCCCGTTTTCCCGCCCCTGACTTGGTTTTTCTTCTGGAGATTTCTCCGGAGCAGAGCCAGATTCGTATTACCGGGAACCGCCGGGAAGGAGCCAACCTTGGCTACGAGCAAGTGGATTTTTTACGGACGGTTAAAGCCAAGTTCGACGAGCTGACCGACCGGAATATCGTCCGCCTGGACGGCGGGCGGCCCATAGAACTGGTGGCCGATCAAGTCTGGGCCGAAGTGGAGGCTCGGCTGGCTGAACTATATTGCTGATTTATATTCGCGGTCAGCTTTGTCCCGGGTCAAGCCCGGCCGGCCGTTGGAATCGGGGCCGGGCCGACTGTTTTTGACAGACCGACCGGCTCGTGTTAGTTTTTAAAAACATCTCTGCTAAGCGGCCACGGAACGGGGAAGGAGGCGAACTAGATGCATATCAGCCGACCGGGCAAGGTCACGGACAGGATAACGCTGTTGGGCCGCGAGGAATCCTGCGTCTATCTTCTCGACGGCGGTGAAGAAATGGCTATTTTAGGCGGCGGTCTGGTCTACATCATCCCGGACCTCTTGGCCCAACTGGAAAAGTTCAAGGTGGACCAGGAAAAGATCAGACGCATGTTTATCCATCATGCCCATTTCGATCACGTGGGCATTGCCCCGTACTTGAAAAAGCGCTGGCCCTGGCTCAAGATCACGGCCTCGAAACGGGCCCGGGAGCAACTGGCCCGGCCCAAAGTCATCCAGGCCATCGTCGAATTAAGCCGAGTCATGCTGGCCAAGGAGGGTCTGGAAGTCCCGGTGGAGGACCTGGGCTGGGACATCAACGCCCTCGAGGTGGAAGAAGCGGTTTCGGACGGCCAAGAAGTGACCTGCGGCCAAGTCAGGTTGCAGTGTCTCGAGACGCCGGGGCATTCTTCCTGCTCGATGGCCGTATATATCCCCGAAGAAAAAGCCTTGTCGGCTTCTGACGCCGGCGGAATTCCCTATGGCCAAGAGGTCTTCGCTTCGGCCAATTCCAACTTCGACCTCTTCGAGCAGAGCCTGGCCAAAATGGCCCAATTCGACATCCAAATCCACTTGGCCGAGCATTACGGGGCCTTTGTCGGTGAGGACGGCCGGAATTTCCTAAAAAGAACCATGGATGCGGCCCAAAAAACCAGGGCGGCCATTGAAGAAATTTTGGATCGGACCGGCGATGAAAAAGCGGCAATGGAAGAAGTGACCGATCTGATCATGGCGGGCGCGCCGGATTATTTTTTGCCCCGGGAGATAATGATGACGGTGACAGCCCAGATGACCAGGTTCATCGCCCAAAAACGGTCCGGCGGCCAGGGTTGATTAAAGACCATACTATACCCAAATTGAGGTGAAAATATGGCCAAACCACAATACCCGACCAGAGAGGGTCTATGGTCCAAAGGGAAAAGAGAAGAAGAGAATTATGAAAGGGTTCGGCTGGGCATGCCCTACCCGGAAGCCGTCGATCAGTTCCGCCGGGCCATTGAAGGACGGCCCGACTTCGACCCGGCCACCGTCTTCGCCTGGGGGACCATGCAGGCCACAGCCGTGCTCAACATTTTGAAAGAGGCCGAGGACACCTTCGGCCGGGTGGGCCAGGAAATGGTCAGAAAGGCCGTCAATCGGGCCGGGTATGAAGCCATGGAACAATTTCTTATGACTTCCAGCTTCCCTGAAAACCTCGACGAGATCGAACTGATCAGCTACATCGTCACCGGCCTGAATACGGTCATTTACGCTTCTTTGGAAAGGCCGTGGATCGAGAATGAAGACCGCTGCGCTTGCGACATCCTCTGGTGCCCCCACCAGGACCGCTATACGGCCTTTGACTGCCGAGTCCAGCGCTATTTTGTCGAGGGGATGATCCAGGCGGTTGAAGATATGACCGGGCTCAAAATTACGGCCCGCTGCCAAAAGCTGATACCCCACGGAGCCGAGTGCTGCCATTTCGTCATCGACCGGCTCGACCGTGCTGAAGAGACCAACCCCTGGCATGCTTATTCGGATGAACTGGCCCGGCGGGCTTTGGAAAAATTGCTCGAAAAAAAGGCCCGGAAATGACAGGGTGAGGTTTTATAAAAATAAAAAAAAATATCAGGCCCTTTCGGCTGTTTTACTTCTTTTTTTATTTATTGCCCCGGGGTTGGCCGAAGAGAGCCGGGATTGGCTCGCTCAAGCCGACCAAGCCTACCAGGGTCGAGCCGATTTAAAAACGGCCCAAAAAGCCGGTGAATTGTACCGACGGGCTTTGAAAGCGGACCCGAATTCCTTCGAAGCTGCCTGGAAACTGGCCCGAGCCATGTGTTGGTTGGCCGAACACTCACCCAAGCAAGAAAAACTCCCGGCGGCCGAGACAGCCGTGGCCGCCGCAAAAAAAGCCGTGGCCCTGAAACCGGACCATCCGGCCGGCCATTTTTGGCTGGGGATAGCTTACGGCTATCACGGCGACGCGGCGGGCATTCTAAAAAGCCTGTTTTTAATCAATCCGATCATCGAAGAAATGAAGACGGTGATCAAATTGGACCCCGGTTATGAAGGTGGAGGGGCTTACATGGCCTTAGGCCGCCTTTATCACCTGTTGCCCGGCCATAACGACCGGGCGGCCGGATATTTGGAAACAGCCTTGAAATACGGCCCGCAGCGCTGGATCAATCATTTGTATCTGGCCGAAGTTTACGCCGACCTGGGCCGGAAAAAGGAAGCCTGCCGGCTCCTCCGGCGGATCATCGCCGGTCCGGCCGAACCCGACCTGGAACCGGAATACGCGGAATTGAAGGCTGAAGCTGAATGGCTGCTGCGGGCCACGGAAGAATAAACAGGCCAAACCCCTTATTTAATTTGGCTCATCTTTTTTGGTCGCGGCTTGGTGGATTCCGGGAGGGTGTCGGACATAAGGCGGAACTGAATTGGCGGGGCTGAACTGGGAAATTTTAAAAGGTAAATTCGTCCAAAACGTCTTGACTCTGGCCGTGGGGACCGGTTTGGCCCAAGCCTTGGTCCTGGCTGCCACCCCGATTCTGACCCGCCTTTATTCGCCGAGTGATTTCGGGGCGTTGGGCGTGTACACCGCGGCGATCAGCGTCCTGTCGGTCATTGTCTGCGGACGTTATGAACTGGCCATTGTCGTGGCCGAGGAAGACCGAAGCGGGGCTGATCTTCTGGTTCTGTCCCTGGGGCTGGCCGTGGGTCTGTCCGCTCTGTTTTTGATTATCCTGTCTCTTTGTCCTGGTTCAGCGGCCGGAGTTCTTGGTCTGGGCCGGACCGTCCCCTGGCTGTGGCTGTTACCGCCTGGTCTGCTGGCCACCGGCTGGTTCCAGGCCTTTACTTACTGGGCGGTCAGGAAAAAACGTTTTCGGTCCGTGTCCATGGCCCGGCTGGCCCAGGCCGTGTCCATGGTCGGCGGCCAACTGGCTTGGGTTTCGATGGACCGACCTTCGCCCACCGGTTTGGTGGCCGGCTTTTTCCTGGGCCAACTTACGGCTGCGGCTGTGCTGGGCCTTCAAACCTGGTCGTCCGACCGGGGAGAGGTCTTGGCCGGGGCAACCCTGGGGGGTATTAAATCGGCGGCGGCGACTTACAAGAAATACCCGCTTTTAAACAGTTGGCCTTCTTTTCTGGACAGCCTGAGGATGTCTCTGCCGGTCATCTTTCTGGCCAACTTTTTCGGCTCGGCCGCGGCCGGATATTATGCCGTGGCCATGAGGGTCCTCTGGCTGCCATCTTCTCTCCTGGGCGCGGCCCTGTCCCAGGCCCTTATCCAAAGGCTGGCCGAAGAAAAGACCAAAACCGGCAAAATAAGCGAGTTGGTGGAAAAGGCTTTCCGGAGTATGTCCCTGATCGGTCTACCCTATTTAGTGGTGATGCTCCTGGCTCCGCTCTTTTTTGAATTCATCTTCGGGGCCGGCTGGCGGACCACCGGCCTGTACGCCCTGATTATGGCCCCGGCCGCGGCCTTGATGTTCGTGGTTTCACCTTTGAGCGTGGCTATTTTGGTGCAAAACCGCCAGGAACTCTCGGCCCGCTGGCAGGTCGGGGCGATCATGGCCGTGGCCTTGAGCCTGGGCCTCAGCCTGCCTCTCGATTCCGCGCCCGTTTCTTTAATCAGTCTCTGCCTGATTAATCTTATCCTTTACCTACTTTACGCCGGCCTTATCTTCCGGGCGGCTCAGACCGATTGCCGGAGGGTCTTCATTAGGGGTGGGAAAAGACCTGGCTGAGGGCCTTTTTCAATTCGTTCACGACAAACTCCTGGTCCGCCGGGGTCATGCCTGGAAACAGGGGCAGAGTGATGGTTTCGTCTTCGCCGCGGCAAGCGTTGGGGAAGTCTTCCGGTTTTAGCCCGTATTTTTCGGCGTAATAGCCCAGGCGGTGAACGGCGTGTGTCCCGGGCCGGGTCTGGATGCCTTTTTCCGCCAATTTTTCCATGATCCGGTTCCGCCGCCCGCGCCCGCCGGCCCGGAGTCGGACCACGTAGGACTGATAGGTATGGCCGCAGCCTTCCGGGACATAGGGGACGGCCAGTTCAGGCAGATCGACCAAAAGCCGGTGGTAATTTCCCGCCAGGGCTTTCCGTTCGGCCAGCAGGCTTTCCAGTTTGGCCATCTGGGCCAGGCCCACGGCGGCCTGGATGTCGCTGAGGCGAAAATTGAAGCCCAGCCGGTCAAAACGGCCCATGGCGTACGGCTGGGGCGGCCCGCCGGGTCCGGGTTCGGCTTCGGACCCGTGATTGCGCAGGCTGGCGGCCAGGCCGGCCAGGTCGGCTCGGTTGGTGGTCAGCATGCCGCCTTCGCCGGTGGTGACGACCTTGCGGGGGTGAAAGGAAAAACAGCCGATGTCACCCAGGCCGCCCAAAGGGCGGCCGCGGTATTCGGAGCCTATGGCGCAGGCCGCGTCTTCAATAACGGCCAGAGAATGGCGGCGGACCACGTCCAGAATGTCATCCATGGAGGCGGCCAGACCGAAAAGATGGACCACGACCACGGCCCGGGTCCTAGGCGTGACCGCAGCCTCGAAGGCCTGGGGGTCCAGATTGAAGGTCTCCAGGTCGATGTCGGCGAAGACGGCCCTGGCCCCCACGTACTCGGCGCAGTTGGCCGAAGTCACCCAGGTCAAGGCCGGAACGACCACTTCATCCCCGGGTCCCAAACCCAAAGCCAGCGTGGACAGGTACAGGGCCGTGGTGCAGGAGGTCACGGCCAGAGCGTAATCGACCTTATGCCGCTGGGCAAAAACGGTTTCGAACTCTTTGGTCATCGGCCCCTGGGTCACCCAGCCCGAATTCAGACAGGCCCTGAGCTTATCGATTTCCTCTTCATCGAAAAAAGGGCGGGTGATGGGCAGGGTCTTTCCCGATCCCTGACCGGAGCTATTCTTATTGACCTGGGCCATCTTTTTTCCCTTCTGAATCGAAATAGACTATTTTCACTTCGAAATTCGGCCCGATTTCGACCCGGCCGATGATCCGGGCCGGGATGCCGGCGGCGACAGTGAAATCGGGCAGGTCCCGGTTGACTAAAGACAAGGCTCCGACCAGACAGTGATCGCCGATGACCACTCCGGCCGAGACAATGGAGTTAGGGCCGATGTAGCAGGCGCGGCCGATGCGGGTGGAAGACCGCCTGGGCGGATGTTTTCCGCCGGACAAAGCCCATTCGACGGTGTCGTGGGAATAGACGTGGACCCCGGCGGCGATGCTGCAGTAGTCGCCGATTTCCAGACCGCCCGACCCGTCCAGGATGCAGCCCGGACCGACCCAGGTGTGCCGGCCCACCTTGACTTGACCCAGGACCAGGGCGCTGTCGTAAACACTGGCCCCTTCGCCGAAACCCAAGAACCTGGCCCGTTCCCAGCGGTCCACCAGTTCGTCGGCCAGGGGCAAAGACCGGTCGAACTCCCGCCGGATGGCCTCCCGCCGCTTATGGTGCAAGGCCAGCAGTTCAGACCAGAGTCGGTCCGGGTCCTGGGCATCAGATTTCGACACCGGCGTTACCTCCCTTTTTTGAGCCCGAAATTCTAATCCTTCTCCCGCCGGAAAGCCGGAGGGTCCAGATAGTGCCGCTGGAGCCATTCAAGGCTGAGCAGAGACCAGATCAGCAGGCGATGGTTGAATCGCCCCTGGAAATGTTCATCCAACTTGGCCGTAATAAATTTCTGGTCGAACCAGGGCCGGCCCAGAGTCCGTGGGTCCCAAAGGATGGCCTTGATGTAGTCCATGGACGGCCCCCGGTACCAGTTTTCGTCGGGCGGAGTGAAGCCTTGTTTGCGCTGTCTGGTGAATTCTTTAGGCAAATAGCTTTCCATAGCCCGCCGCAGCACCAGCTTGCCTTCGGACGATTCCAGATATTCTTGGTGATTGTTACTTTCCAGTCCTTGAAGGTCGATCTTGAGCGAGGCGGGCAGACGCCAGGCCAGATCAGCCAGGTCGTTGTCCAGAAAGGGCACCCGGGTCTCCAGGCTGTGGGCCATGCTCATCCGGTCTTCGGTGATCAGCAGACCGTGGAGAAAGGTTTTGAATTCGAAATAGAGCATCCGCTGGAGCAGGTTGCCGATCCGATCGAGTTCGGGCTGAGGCGCGGGCGCGGCGGACATGACCTGGGCGAAGGCGGCCGCCGGCCACTCGGCCCCTTGAGCGTAGACGTCGCCGGAAAAAAGAGCGGGCAGTTCGGCCGGAGACAAGAGCCGATGCCAATATTCAAAATAAAACCGGTCAAGTTCTTCGGTCGAACCGGCGGTCAGGCCCCGGCGATAGCGCCAGGGATAACCGGCGAAAAGTTCGTCGCCGCCGGTCCCGGCCAGGCAGACCTTGACGAACCGGCTGGCCAGTTTGGCCACGTACCAGTTCTGGTAGCAGATGCCCACCCGGGGGTCGTCCATGTGCCAGGAGGTCTTGTCCATGGCCGCGGCCAAGTCGCCCGAATGGAGGACCACGGCGTAATGTTCGGTCTGGAGCAGGTAGGAGAGCTGTTCGGCCAGTTCCCGCTCGTCAAAGGCCTGTTCGATGCCGCTGACATTGGTCAGGTCGAATCCGCCGGTGAAGGTGTGCAGTCTAGGCAGATGACGCCCGGCCACGGCCACGATGGAACCGCTGTCCATGCCGCCGGAAAGGTATGAGCCTACGTCCACGTCGCTGATGAGCTGCCGTTTGACCGCCTGGGCGAAGGCTTCGGCCACCAGGTCCTTGACCGCCTCCATGTTTTCAGTCCAAGTTTCGACCGGCGGGAAACCCGAATGATACCGGCGGGGTGCGCCAGGCCGACCCGACCGGGGCCGCACAGTCAGGTATTCGCCGGGGTTCAAAATACGAATGCCCTGAAACAAGGTCTGGGACCCGAGGGTATTCTGAAAGGTGAAATATTCCACCAGCGCGCCGGGATGGATTTCAGGGTCCAGGAGGCGACCGGCCAGAATGCCTTTGATTTCGCTGGCAAAGATCAGAAAATCATCAGTCAGGGCGTAATAAAGGGGCTTGACCCCGAAACGGTCCCGAGCCAGAGTCAGGGTGTTTTCTTCCCGGTCGTAAACGACCAGGGCGAACATGCCGTTGAGCCGGCTCAAGCAACCGCTGCCGTATTCCTCCCACAGGTGCAGGATGACTTCGGTGTCGCTCCTGGAGCGGAAGACGTGGCCCTTGGTTTCAAGCTCACGGCGCAGTTCGGGGAAATTATACAATTCGCCGTTGTAGACCACCCAGTAGCGCCGGTCGCTGCTGGCCATGGGCTGGTGGCCGTAATGGGTCAGGTCGATGATAGCCAGGCGGCGGTGCCCCAGGGCGACGGAAAACCTTTCCCGTTGAGTTTCGTCCCGCCAGTATTCTTCACCCCAGACCGGCAGGTGCTGGTTGAAGTGGCGGAACTTGGCCTCGGTGAACTCGCACCAGAAAAAGCCCTCTTTAGTGGAAGGTTCGCCCAGACGGAACAAAGCGTAACCGGCGTCGTCCGGCCCCCGGTGGGCCTGGATGTCGCACATGCGCTTGAGGGCTTCCGGCCGGACCGGACGTTGACCCAGGCTGACTAAACCGGCGAGGCCGCACATATTGAGGGCCTACCCTTCCCGGCCCTTGGCCCTGAGCTGCTCGGCGTGGGTTCGCCGCCACTCGATCAGGCTGGCCATGCCTTCTTCCAAACCGATGGTCCATTTGTAGCCCAGGTCTCTTTCGGCCTTCTCGGGACTGCCGATGCGGTTGGTGACGAAGGTCAGCCCGGCCGGTTCGTACTGGATTTCCAGGCCGCTGCCGGTCAGCCGGAGCAGAAGCTCGGTCAGTTCCTTGATGGAAGTGCCGATGCCCCGGCCCACGTTGTAACACTCGCCGCTCACTTCGGCCTGCATGGCCAGGACGTTGGCTCTGGCCGTGTCGACCACGTGGATAAAATCGTACTGCTGGCTGCCGTCGCCGTAAACTATGGGCGGCAGGCCCTGTTCGATCCGGTCCAGGACCTTGTGCATGACCGCGGTGTAGGCCCCCTTGTAATCCTGGCGGGGGCCGTACACGTTCATGTACCGCAAGCCTACCCAATCCAGATTGTACCTCTGGCCCAAGCTCTTGAAAAAATGCTCGCCGGCGATCTTGCTCGCCCCGTAGAAAGTGAAATTGTTGTAAGGATGGTCCTCGGCCATGGGGATCTCGAGGGCGTTGCCGTAGACCGAGGCCGAGGAACTGTAGACCACCCGTTTGACCTGCTGTTTGATGGCGGCCATGATCACGTTGAAAGTGCCACGAACGTTCACTTCGAAGGCCGTCTGAGGGTACTCGTGGCATTGCAGGAGCCAGACGGCGGCCAAGTGAAAGACCCCGTCGACCCCGGCCATGGCCTTTTCCAAAATGTCCGGGAAGAGGACGTCGCCGCCGTGGGGAAAGACGACCACCCGGGGGTCCCGGAGGGCTTCTTCCAGGTTGGCCAGGCTGCCCCTGAAAAAATTGTCATAGACGATGACTTCTTTGACCTCGGTCTTTAAAAGCTCGTCCACCACATGGCTGCCGATCAAGCCGGCCCCGCCGATGACCACGACTCGTTTGCCCTGTAGTTCCAACGGTTCTCCTTCGGTCTATCGTGAAATTGAAAAATTCTTGTCCCACCATCAGGTTATGGAGACGGTCAATCGGGGCGAATTGTAGCAATAAACGGGCCAGCAAGGCAACCGGTAAGAAAAAATGGTGATATTTAAATCTTTTTTACTGAAGCAACTTTGAGACTGAGTTATGCTGAAGCCCGGCATTCCAAACTGAACCACAAGGGGAGTGCGTTTGGTCAGGCTTGGCCCAGAGCGAAAACATCCGGGTTCCGAGCACGCCCAAAATCGGCGGAAAGAGCTTCGGTCCGCTCTGAAAATCCTAAACCCTCTGCTTGGCCGTCCCCTCCTGTTTCTTCTGCCCTTTTTCCTGACCGGCCTGGCCCTGGGGCCGAATTTCTCCGGAAACGCCGACTGGCTCCGGCCCGGCGCCGCTCTTTTGTTCGCTTTGAGCGGATGGCTGATTTGGCGGAATCGGGGGATCGGATGGTTGGTTTTGGGTCTGTCCTTCGGTCTGATCGGGCTGGGAGCCGCAACCGATCTCTTTTCCCCTCCGGCCGCTTCTCATCATGTTTACTATCTGCGCGGACAGACCGGCCTGGTCTTCGGCGGCCGGATAGCCGAACCACCCGAAGTCGAAGCGGATCGGTCCAGACTGATCATCGAGGCCGATGAGGTTCTGCCCATGGGCGGGCGGCCCCGGCCGGCGACCGGCCGCATCTATCTGACCGTTTTGGGCCACGGCCTTGAAGTGCAGAAAGGACAACGGGCCCGTTTCCCGGCCGAACTCCGGGAAGTATCCAATTTCGAAAACCCCGGCCGGTTCGATTACCGGCGTTACCTGGCCGGGCAAGGGATTTGGGTCAGGGCCTTTTTGAAGAACCCCCGCCTGCTGGCTGCGGCGATCGACGCCGCAGGCCTCCGGTTCGATTTTGTTGACGGTTTTCGGTCGAGGACCGTCAATTTTCTGGACAAAGTCACCGGTCAACCGGCCGGGGGGCTGATCAAGGCCCTGTTGCTGGGTCGGCGCGGCGAGATCGAACCGGAAATCGAACAGGTCTTCCGGCGGTTGGGTCTGGCCCATTTGTTGGCCATTTCCGGCCTGCACGTCGGACTGGTGGCCCTGGCCGCTTATTGGGTCATTTTAAAACTTCTCTCGTTGAACCAAGGCTGGACCCTGAGGTTCAACCTGCGCCGCCTGGCCGCGATTCTGGCCTTGGGGCCGGTTCTCTTTTACGCCGGGCTGGCCGGCGGCCGGCCCTCCACCCTGCGGGCCGCGGTCATGGTCTCCGTTTTTCTCCTGGCCCAGCTCATCGAGAAACCCAAGGACTACTTGAGCGCCTTGGCCCTGGCCGCCTGGATAATTTTGGTCCTTCAGCCGGGGGCTGCCTTCACCGCGGCTTTTCAGCTTTCTTTCGCCGCAGCCGCAGCCATTATTCTCCTGACCCCCCGTTTCCCCGGCGCTCATCTTTTTTCCGCCCGGCCAGGTGACGAGGAAGAGGAGCCCAGGAAGCCCCTTGGCCGTTTTTGGGGCCTGGCCGTCATCTCCACGGCCGCCCTGATCGGCACGGCCCCGATTGTGGCCTGGCATTTCAACCGCCTGTCTTTCCTGTCCTTGCCGGCCAATATGGTCTTCACCCCGCTGATCAGCCTGGGCTTGATTCCGGCCGGCCTCCTGGCCCTCTTTCTGATCCCGATCTTTCCTCCGGCCGCCCAAATAATTTTCCAGGCTATGGAGCGTTTTCTCTGGCTGGTCTTGCCGGCCATGGAGACCCTGGCCGCCGTGCCGGGAGCCGAAGCCCTGGTTTCCCGGCCAAGCCCGGCCTTTCTGGCCGGGTATTACCTCTTGCTGGCCGCCTTATTCCTGGTGCGGCCCTGGACAAGGGCGGCCCTGGCTTCGAGCCTGGTCGTTTTAGTCTTCGGTCTGGGCCTGACGGCGGCCCATTTTTCCGAACCCGGCCGGCCGGAACTAAAAGTGACGGTCCTCGACGTGGGCCAGGGCCAGGCCGTTCACTTGGCCTTGCCTGACGGGACCCAGATGATGATCGACGCCGGCGGTTTTCCGGGTTCGGACTTCGATACCGGCGAATCTATCGTCGGGCCTTATCTGCTCAACCAGGGCGTCAGGCGGCTGGACATCCTGGCCCTGTCCCACCCCCAGGCCGACCATGTCGGCGGCCTGCCCTATCTGGCCCGGACCTTCGGCCCGGTGGAACTCTGGACCAACGGCGCGCCCAGCGAAAATCCCCGACATCTGGAACTGCTCGACCTGGCCCGCCGGCTGGGGCTGAACCAGCCGGACCTGGCCGAACTTCAACGGCCGCGGCGATTCGGGGCGGTCAGCGTGACGGCCTTGGCCCCGGCCCCGGATTTCCTGACCCGGCAGAGCCGGGACGAGCTTTGGCGGGAACAGAACGACCACTCTTTGGTCCTGAAAGTGGACATGGGCCGGATCAGCTTTCTGTTTCCAGGCGATTTGGAAGAAAGGGGCGAAGCCGAGATCGTCCGGCGGCAGGGCGAAAGGCTCCGGGCCGACGTGCTGCTGGCTCCGCACCACGGCGGAAAAACCAGCCTGACTCCGGCCTTTCTGGAAGCGGTCCGGCCGAAAATAGTGATCTTTTCGGCGGGCCGATATAACCGCTTCGGCTTTCCCGCTCCGGAGGCTCTAGAACGTGCTCAGGCTGTGGGCGCGGAAATCTATCGCACCGACCGCCACGGCGCGGTCACCTGCGTCACCGACGGAGAAACGGTCCAAATCAATACTTTTTTGCCGTAATAACGGTTTTTTAAGTATGGGCGACGCATGCGTCGCCCCTATCCCGGACCGGCCCACGTCGCGGCGTAGGGGCGAACCTATGTGTTCGCCCGGCCCTTACATTTCCCGGAAAACAAAGGCGGGACCGCTTGGCGGCCCCGCCTTAATAATGGGGTTAATATTCGTTTTCAGTTGGAAAAGCGTCGGCGGAATCCGACCAAGCCGACCAGTCCCGAGCCCAGCAGCCAGACCGCGGCCGGAACGGGCACCGGCTCTCCCTCGGGGGTTTGCAGGGACAGAAATTCAAACCCGGAGCCCCAATGGCCGGAGTAAACCGACAGGTCGAATTCCCATTCCGGGACCGGGAAAGGGAACCCGCCGGGGCCGAAGGTGAAGTAATTTTGATTTAAAATTCCGGAGAACTGGGCGTCGAACATAACGTCTTCTGTATCATGGCCCGCGGCGAAGAAGAAGTCCAGGTTGCCGTTGGCATAGGAAGTAGTCCAGTTCATGGCGAACATTTCATCGAGATGCCCGCCTTCACCCCAGGGCCCGCCGTCGGCGGCATAAAGACTGCCGTTGATATATAAGGTTTGGTATTGGTTGTAGGCCACGCCATCGTTGACGCCGCCCCATCCAGTTCCTCCCCCAAGGTATTCAACCGCGGCCAAGGTAAAGCCGCCGATGGACCACTGAGCCAGGGAGTCGTCCCAGGTTCCAGTCCCCGGATCATAAACATTTTTATCAATGGCGAAAATCAGATTCCCTTGCTGGCCCGGACCGCCGCCCACGAAGAATTCCACCCACATGCCGTCGTTCAGTTGGCTGGCCGGATCACCGGGAGCATAAAACCAGCTCCCGGCCTGGGCCGAGCCGACCAAGCCCAAGACCATCATCAGAACCGCCGCCAACCCCAAAAACCTTTTCATAAATACCTCCATGAATATTATATTTTGTTACTTTTCATCTTGGATTTTATTTTACAGCCTCAGTTTTCAGGGCGTCAATACGACTAAAGTACCATTTTTCTAATACTTGTCGACCGACCGGACTAGTACTCAAGTATTAGCTCGACTCACATAAGTACAAAACTCTTCCTGTTAGGAAACCCCAAGGCGGTTCCGGCCATGTCAGCGGATCAAGATAATGATGTCGTAATCGGATTTCCAGGTGATGGGGGCCAGAGTCCTGGGTCCGGGCAGGCGGCGGACCAAGGCCAAAGCCTTGTCCTTGAAACCGTCGCCGTAAAGGACCTGGGTCGGGCCGGGCTGGGGGACGCGTTCCTCGACCTGGACCACCGCATAACCCATGGCCTGCAAGACTTCGCGGTATACGGCCGACTGGTCCGGCCGGCCGCTTTCATTGATCAAGGCCAAGCGCAAGGCTGGCGGCGTCGGTTGAGGCTTGGGTTTCGGCGGAGTTTTAGGAGAACCCACCTTGGCGGCCGTTTGAGCAGGCGGAGTCTTTTCGGTCTGTTTTTCTTTAGGGAGCTGGGATGAAGCAGGTTCGGCCGGTTTTTTCGGCCGGACCTTTTCCGTTTGGCCTACGTTGAGCTGTTTCCAAGGGGCTTCCCGGATCGGCAAATCTTCCAGGCCGGCGGCTTGGCCGACCTTGATCTGATCCCATTCCTGGTCCAAAGTCTGCCAGAGAGGTTTAGGGACTTCGGTCGAGGGTTTTTCTCTTTCGGGCTCCTTGACCGCGGTTTTTCCCTGGTCCGAAGCCGACGGGGCTTTTTCGGTCTGAGTGGAAACGTCGGCCGTGAGTCCGGAGTCCTTTTGGTCGGACGAAGAAGGTTCCGGGGTCGTTTCTTCGGCTGAAGCAGACGGGCCTGGTTCTTCCGAGGAGAGGCCGGGGGGCGATTCGACCAGCCCGGTCACCTTGGTTTTGACCTCGGGCGCCAAGCCTATAGGCTCAAGGCTCCCTTTTAACATACCCAAAGCGATGAGCGACAAAGCGGCCATGGTCAAAATGATGATCAAGGCCATTTGAAGACCGACCCTGGACAATGATCGGCTTTTTTGGCTTTTAGGCTGGGGATGGGAGCTTTGAGGTTGAGATTCGGCCATGATTTCCGCGGATTTAAAAAATAATTTTAGAAAGTTATACCATAAAGCCCCTTGGGCGGCAAGTTAAATCAAATGGGTCCGCAGTTCGACCCGCTGACGATGATTCTTCTACAGAAAGTATACTTAAAGGCCGGCTATCCGCAAGAGGTGTTTGACTCTGTATAAACCGAACCGTGGCAACGCCTTCAGCAGCCTCAAAAAAATCAGGGCGGCGGTCAGGGCGTCCCCGAAGGCCGAATGCCGCTCTTCCAGGCTTAGGCCGTAAGCCTGAGCCAGGCCTTCCAGGCTGTGGTCGTCCACCCCCCCTGACAGACCGTATTTTTCCCGAAGATGGCTGTGGACCCGGCTGAGCCGGACCAGGTCGATAAAGGCGCTTTGAATCGGGGCCCCGTAGTGCCGGAGCATCTCCCGGTTAAGACAGTCGCGGTCAAAACGGGCGTGGTGGGCGACCAGCACGTCCGGACCGATGTAGTCCAGGAAACGGGGTAGAACCTCGGCCGCACCCGGCCGGCCGACGGTCATATCGGGCACGATTTCATGGATCAGGATCGATTCCGTGGGGATACTCCTGGACGGGTCAAGTATTTCAGAAAAGGAGTCGGCCAGATTTATTCTCGAGGCCTCGATGCGGACCGCCCCGATGGCGAGGAGGCGGTCGTCTTCGGTCAGCCCGGTCATTTCCGTGTCGAAGACCGTGAACCTGGCTTTGTCCGCCCGCTGGGCCGGATTCAGACGGAGCGGCGTTTCCAAGTGGCGGACCACGGCCTCGGGCAGAGAAGCCGGATCGACCCCCCGCCTGGTCCGCCAAGCTCGATAACGGTAAACCAGATAATTCACTTATAATGATTATAGGCCGCCGGACCGACCGAGACAACCGGATTATGGATGCTCCCTTGAGGGCCTTTCTCACCGGGAGTAGGACCGATTATCATTTTCCGGCCGGAAAAACCAAGCCCGGTTGTTTACTTAAATAATTAGAAAGGCGTCGATTCATCCCAGACCGGCTCCCGTTTATCAATAAAAGCCTGGAATCCTTCAGTGGCGTTGACACTCACCCCGGCCATGGCCATCATTTCTTTGGTGTATTGGTAGGCCTGCCACTCAGTCATCTCAATCTGTGAATAAAAAACCTGCTTGGACATGTAGATGGCGTATTTGCTGGCCTTGGCGATCTCCTTGGCCCATTCATAAGTCATCTCATCGAGCCGGTCGTCAGGGAAGATGCGGTTGACCAGATGAAAATCGTAAGCCTCTTGAGCACTTAGCAACCGGGCGGTCATCAGCATTTCCATGCACTTCTTTTGGGGCACGGCCCGGCTGACCGCCACGGTCGGCGTGGAGCAGTTGTAAGAATAAATGAGGCCGGTCATGCCGAACCTGGCCTTCTCTCGACCGGCGGTTATCAGGTCGCAGGCCGCGGCCAGGTGGCAGCCTCCGGCCATGGCGATCCCCTGGACTTGAGCGATCACGCACTGGGGGATGCTGCGCAGGGTCATCATCATGTTGAAGGAGGTCTGGAAAAGGCGCCTGATGTCGGACAGGGGTCGGTTGAGGATCTCCGACCGATCGTGACCGGCACAGAAAATATCCCCCGCGGCCTTGATGATGATGATTTTGACGTCGCAGCGCTTCTCTGCATCCCGCAGACAGGCGATGATTTCTTCTTCCGATTCGGCCCCCAAGGCGTTGCGCTTTTCAGGACGGTTAAGCGTCAATAAGCCTATCTCGTCCTTTTCCTCATACAAGATGTACTTATAATCCATAACCATCTCCTCTTTTTAGGATATTCGTTAAAAACGATTTAAAATTTTTAAGTTTAAAGGATGCGCCATCGTGATTCCAGTCTGAATCAGCTTTTAAAAAACAGGGTTCCACCTCCTCGGTTCCAGTTTTTAGTCCAAGGCTGACCGGTTGCTTCCTGCCTGGTTATTTCGGACTCTTCACCGAATAATGTCAATAACAAATTAAAACGACCCGATTTATGTAGTCGGCCGGTTGACCCCCGGTCGGCGGGGCCGCCCGGGGGCGGGGGAGTTGCTGAGACACCATTCATAAACAGCCTGGACAAATGATTTCCATTCAGTGTATATACTTCTATTGAAGAAGCAAATTGTTGCTTTCCCAATCTGAACCATTGAGGAAAGGGTGAAGGGTATGCACGTCGAATACATGAGTCTAATCAGCCGGCTTTATTCCTCCTTAGGCTATCCGGCTTACCACTGGGCGATCAACCAAGACCCGCCGCCTTGGCGGCCTTTAAATAAACCCTTGTCCGAATGCCGTCTGGGTCTGCTGGCTTCGGGGGGCGTCTACGTGACCGGCCAAGTGGCCTTTCACTATAAAGACGACGTCTCTTTTCGGGCCATTCCTAAAGACGTCAAGACCGAGGACTTGCGGGCCACCCATTTCGCTTATGACCTGCGGGCCGCCCGCCGCGACCCCAACGTCGTCTTCCCCCTCGACACACTGCGCCGCCTGGTCCTGGAGGATTTTATCGGCGAACTGGCCGACCATGCCTATACCTTCATGGGCGGCATCTACTCGGCCCGGCGGGTTAAAGAGGAACTGGCCCCGAGACTGACCAAGCGCCTCTTGGCCGAAAAGGTGGACGCCGCCTTGCTGGTCCCGGTCTGACCGGTCTGCCATCAGTCCGTGGGACTGATCGCGCGCCAAGTCGAAGCCGCCGGCATTTCCACCTTGTGTATGGGCTCGGCCTACGACATCATGCGGGCCGTCAACCCGCCGCGAGGCGCTTTTCTTGATTTTCCCCTGGGCCACACGGCTGGAAAACCGGATCAGCCCGAGCTTCAACGGCAGATACTGATCGAGGCCCTGGAGGCCTTTAACTCTTTGACTGAACCAGGATCAATCAAAAAACTGCCCTTCCAGTGGGACGAGGACGAGGGCTGGAGGGGGGCCATGTTTAGCGATCGGCTGCCCCGCCATGATACACCTCAGTATCAGAACGAAGATGACCGGCGACGGGCTGAAGCCAATGAGCGGTTCGCTTTGGCCGCTTGCGGCTGCCAAGTCTGCGCCGGGTCTTCTATGTGATATTCACTTACCGAAGCAATCTCTGGAAATTGAAAGAGATTGCTTCGAACCCTCTTCGACGGACCCGGCCAATTCTGTCCTAGCTCGAAGGTTTTCTCAGCAGGGCCTTCCAGCCCCGCACTTTGATCTGGCACTCTTCTCTTTTAAATCCCATTTCTTCAGCCTTGGCCAGACCTTGTTCAAACTGCTTCATCCCGACGTGGGCCTTGGGTTCGACGATAAAAAATCGGCCGCCGGGTTTGAGAACATCACGGATTTGTGAAAAAAACGAATCCTGATCCGGCACCTCATGGACCACATGCAGGGCGGTGACCAAATCCACTCGCCCGTCCAGGTCTTCGATCCCCAGACGGTCGGCTTGAGTCAGCCGAAGGTCGATCCGGTCGGTCAGACCGGTCTTTTGAGCTCGACGAATGAGCACATCCAGCATCTTGGGCTGAATATCCAAGGCCACGACCCGACCCTCGGGACCGACCATCCGAGCCAGGGGCAGGGTGAAATAACCCATGCCGCAGCCGGGTTCCAGGACGGTCATCCCCGGCCGGACGAGAGGACTCAGGATTTGATCCGGATTTTCCAGCCATTTCCGCCAGGGAAAAAGCAGGAAATAACCAAGCCAGGACGGACAGACGTGATGAGGCATTTCAACTTCCTTCCCAACGGACCATGGTCTATTTATGTTCGAAAGTCCCCACGGCCCCCAAGACCGCCTGAAATCCTCCAGGGGCCAGCCAGTTTCCGGCCTGGACATCGCCGTTTAGGTAAGTCCGCCAGAAGGCCGTCGAACTCATCTGGATAAGTTTTTTAAAAACAGCGTCCTTCTCGGCGCGCTGCTCCAGGCCGGCAAACAGCAGATGGTCGCCGCCTCGGAAGATAATCAAGTACTGATCGGGTCCAGTGATATGATCATAGGGGACCCGCCGCTCCGCGGCCGGAGAATCCCCAATGGGCAGGTCGTCCTCGTCGCCGGTCAGGTGCGGGCTGGGAATCTTGATTCGGCTGTAGGCCCGGGGCCACTGCTCCTGTCTTTGCGGGACCGGAGCGCTCATGGCGATGAAGGCTTTGATCCGGGGATCGCTCCAGGAATACTCCGAACCAGCCGGTCCGATCATGACCTGGCCGGCGACGGTCAAAGCGGTGTACGCGCCGAAGGAATGTCCGGCCGCGCCGATCCGGTCCAGGTCCAGTCGATCTTGAAAGAGGGAGTCTTCCCGAGCCAGTCTTTCCAATTGGTCGAGGGCGAAACTTAGGTCAAGGGGCGGGTTGACGATCGCCTCCGGGTTCAGGGCCGCTTGACGCAGGGCCTTGACGGGGCTGCTGTCGTTTCGCCAGACATCGATGTCGCTGCCCTGGTGTTGGAGGTGAACGGAGACGAAACCGTGGGAAGCCCAATGGCGGCCCAGGTATTCATAACCCGCCCGCGAGCCGCCCAGGCCGTGGGAAAAGATGATCACAGGCCATGGGCCGGGGGCGTCGGCCGGCCGGTAAATCTTGACCGGGACCAGACGGCTGCGCTTTTGGTCGAACCATTCGTCTTCATGCGTTTGGACTTGGCAAGGACCGGCGGAGCCGTAAAGATGGGCTGACGGCGCTTGGGAGGCCGCTTGTCCCCGGGCGCAAAGTTCCAAGAACAGGATCAGGAAGAGGGCGGCTATAAACCATTTTTTCCACATGAGACGCTTCTTCCGATCTTAAAACGGCCGGGAGGTCTTTTCACCCCTCAGGCCGGGTCAATCTAGGTCGACCGGCTCTTTGCACCGGCGGCAACGTTTGGCCCCGCGAAAGAGGGCATAGCCGCAATGGGGGCAATGGTATCTTTTTTCCTCGGCCTTGACCCATTTTTCCGTACCCCATTCCCGCCACTGGGGTATGGCCCGCATAATAACCTTTTTGCCTATCTCAAGCGGTAATTCGTCAAAAAAACTGCAGGGCCAGTCGTTGCACTGGTGGCAACCCTCATAATTTTTCTCCAGGGTGCAGGATTTTATTTTACAGACCCGGCAGAATTTGAAGACCTCGTCGGACAAGCAGCCTTGGCAGACGATTTCCTCGGGCGAGCAGCCATAGACCGGGGCCAGGACTTCCTTGAATTTTTGATTATTATCCCGGTGGGCGATCAGAATGCTGCAGACGCCGCAATAAAGGCCGCAGGGGGCCAGCAGTTCCCTATTGACCATCTAGTCCTCCTGACCAGCCTTAGGGCTGGAGCTAATTTTTATTTAGGCCCCGGCCGAGGGGATAACCCCTCGGACTTCGTCAACCTTTGCTTCGGCGGCCTCACCCCGCTGAAGCAAAAGTTGGGGCTTCAGGGAGCGCCGCTCCCCGGCGGAAGTTTGGGGGCGAAGCCCCCGAAAGAAGAATCGGCTAATCCAAGTCCAGCGGCTCCTTGCACTGGCGGCAGCGGGGCGAGCCTCGAAAGGACGGATACCCGCAATTGGGGCAGAGGTAGCGTTTCGCCTCTTCCTCGACCCATTTTTCCGTGCCCCATTCCCGCCACTGGGGGACGGCCCGCATGATGACCTTTTTGCCCACCGGCACCGAGAATTGTTCGATGTACTCGCAGGGCCAGTCGTCGCACTGGTAACAGCCCTCGTAATTCTTTTCCATGGTACAGGACCGGATGTTGCAAACTTCACAGAAAGCCGCCCGTTCACTGGACATACAGCCCTGACAATTCAAGTCTTCCACGGGACATCCGTAAAATTGGGCCAGTTTCTCCTTGAAAGGCTGATTGTTATCCCGGTGAGCGATCAAGACGCCGCAGACGCCGCAGTACATGCCGCAAGGCGCGACCAGTTCCCTGTTGACCATAAGAACCTCCCGACAGTTGAGGGTTGAGTTGGGCCGCAATCGGCCGATTCCGGCAATATCCGGCGAAGTCTAACCTTTAATCAGGACTTCGGCGGTCATTTCCCTAGGTATGTCCAGGCCCAGCAGCTTGAGCACTGTGGGGGCGATGTCCGATAACTTACCGTGCTCGATCAGTTTCCGGCCGGGGGAATCCTTGGCCGCGTAAATGCATTCGACCGGGAAGGTGGTGTGGCTGGTCTTGACCATGCCCGTGTCGTAATCGATCATCTGTTCGGCGTTGCCGTGGTCGGCGGTGACCAGTATTTGGAAATCCAGTTCGAGCAAGCGCCGGACGATCCGGCCCACACATTCGTCCACCACCTCGATGGCCTTCCGGGCCGCTTCGAAAACGCCGGTGTGGCCGACCATGTCGCCGTTGGCGTAATTGATGACGATGAAGGCGTAGGGGTTGTCTTCCAGACGCTTGAGCAATTCCGCCGTGACGATATAAGCTTCCATTTCCGGGTGGGTGGCGAAGGTGGCCGGATCGAAGCGCCCTTTGATCTCGACCTGCTCCTCGCCCGGATAAGGGGTGGTGTTTTTGCCGTTGAAGAAACTGGTCACATGGCGGAACTTTTGGGTTTCGGAGATGCGCAGTTGGCGCAGGCCGGCTTCAGAGACGACCTGGCCCAGGATTTTGTCCATAGCCCCGCCCTCGCTCATGGGTCCGAGCATGTATTCTTTGAATTCGTCATAGTAGCGGGTCAGCCCCAGATAAGTCACCTTGGGTCTTTTTTTGAGATGTCCGGGGTAATCCGGTTCAACGAAGGCCATGGTCAACTGGATGGCCCGATCCTGGCGGAAGTTGGTGTGAATTAGGCAGTCGCCGTCCAGCAGGCCTTCGTACCCGTCGATGACATGGGGCGGGATGTATTCGTCGAACATCTCCAGGTTGTCCGGGGTCAAGTCCTTATCGTAGGATTGTTTGACCGCGGTCTCGGCGTCCGAAGCCGGGCGGCCTTCAGCCAACACGATGCAATGAAAGGCCTGGTCGGTCAGGTCCCAGTTCCGGGACCGGTCCATGCCGTAGTATCGGCCCATGACCGTACCGATCCGGCAGCGGCCGACTTCGTCCATGACCTGCCTGAGCGTGGCCAGATATTCCAGACAACTCCGCGGCGGAGTGTCCCGCCCGTCAAGAAAGGGGTGGATGATGATTTCGCCTTCCGGATATTCCTCCCTGGCCCGGCGCATAATTTTGAACAGGTGCTCCTGGTGGGCGTGGACCCCTTCGTCCTGAAGAAGACCTAAAAGGTGGAGGCGGCTTTGGTCGGTCTTCCAGTCTTTAACCAGATTCTTCCATTTCTCGATCTGGAAAAACGTCCCCTCCCTCAGCCCGTCATCGATGCGTTTGAGTTCCTGGATGACGATCCGGCCGGCCCCCATGTTCAAATGGCCGACTTCGCTGGAGCCCTGGTACCCGTCAGGCAGGCCGACCGGTTCGCCCGAGGCGTCCAGCAGGGTCCAGGGGTATTGGGCCTTCAAGGCGTCGATGTTCGGGGTTCCGGCCGCCATCACGGCGTTACCCTTGGGATTTTCGTTGTACCCCCAGCCATCCCGGATGATGATACAGACCGGCCGCATGCTCCACACCTCCGCCAACCCGCTTCGGTAAATTTCCCACCGATAAACCTTTTACCACGTTTTCATCAGGATTGGCAAAGAGGTTTTCAGGCCGTCGCGTGATCAATACCGGGGTTCAGATCACGGTCAATTCCCGAGGGCTGAAGGTCAGCAGACGGCAGCCCGCCTCAGTCAGCCAGACGGTGTCTTCCAGTTTCAGGGTCAGGCCGTCCGGGGTCATCAGGTGGAGTTCCAGGGCCAGGACCATATCGGGCTGAAGAATATCCGGCTGTCCTTTGGCCAAAAAGGGGGGCTCGTTTAGGTCCAGGCCCAGGCCGTGCCCGGCGAAATGGGCCCGCCGGCCTGCGGAGAAACGCAGAAAAGAATCGGCCAGTCCCAGGTCGGCGGCTTTTCCGGCGGCCAGGCCATAAACCTGGTCACAGGAAAGTCCGGGGCGGAGCTGGTCGATTAGGTAATCGGCCACTTCGCGGAGCCGGCGGTGCAGGTCGAAGGCCCCTTGGGGCGGGCGGCCCAGGCAGTACATCCTGGTCTGGTCGGCGTGGTAGCCCTGGACGCAGGGCGGGATGTCGATCAGAATCAGGTCTCCTTTTTGGATGGTGCGGAGGGAAGCCCCGGCAGGCACGGCCGGGCTCAACCCACAGCCGGTGATAGTGAAGACCACCCCGCTGATTTCCCGCAGATTGGGCCCGGAAGCCAAAGGACCGCGGCCCATGAAAAAATCCGGCCGGCGCATGAAGAAGATTCCCTCGTGCCCGGCCAGGCGCTGGGCGTTTTCCACGGCGGCGGCCAGTTGCAGTTCGGTTTTGTCCCCTTCGGAGCTGAGGAATTTTACGGCGGCTTCATGACCGGCGTGGACCGCGGCGCAGGCCTGCCGGATGCAGTCTATTTCCCGGCCGGATTTGACCATGCGCTGCCGAAAGACAGCAGGGGTGAAATCGACCAGTTCCCGGCGGCCCAAAGCTTTTTGGAGTTGCTCGGCGTGAGGCACGGTCAAGAGGTCCAGTTCGACCCCTACTTTCCCCTGCGGTCCATCCGGGGGAAATATCAGCTGCAAGACTGCTTCCAGACGGCGCTCGGAAACGATTTTTTCCTGAGGCAGCCAGGACTCGCGCCGGGCGAATTCCAAGCCGCTGCGGATGAACAAAAGGCAGTCCTGGGGGAGGATGACCAGGTAGGCCGGCTGGGCCGTCCCGGTATAGTAAAAAAGGTCCCGGGAATGGAAAAGTATCACCCCTTCCAGAGCAAGCCGGCGGATTTCTTCCTGAGCCCCTGCAATTCTTTCGGCCGGATGTTCATCGGTCTTGGCAGCAGAGGAAGGCGAAGATATTTTCCCCACTGTGTCCGCCTTTTCAGGCCGGATGCGTTGAAACAGCCTGGAAGATTTCAGCCCAGCCAGCGTTTCCGGCGTTTATAATGCTTGATTTCCTTATAACTCTTGCGCTGGCCAACCTCGGAGAGGCCCAGATAGAATTCCCGGATGTCCTCATTATTTTTCAGGTGATCGGCCGGACCGTCCAGGACGATGCGCCCGTTTTCCATGACATAGCCATAGTGGCCGATATTGAGGGAAATCATGGCGTTTTGTTCCACAAGCAGAAAGGAGGTGCCTTCTTCCTGGTTGATGCGCTGGATGATGGCAAAGATTTCCTTGACCAGCAGCGGGCTGAGGCCGAGGGACGGTTCGTCCAGCAGAATCAATTTAGGCTTGGTGATCAAGGCCCGGCCGATGACCAGCATCTGCTGCTCGCCGCCGGACAGCCAGCCGCAAGTTTTTTTCCGCAACTCGCCCAACCGGGGGAAATATTTGTAGATGAGGTCCAGTTCTCGGCCGATTTGGTGAACGCTCAGTCCGGCGACGTAGGCTCCTATCCTGAGATCTTCCTCCACAGTTAAATGCTCGAAGATGCGCCGGCCTTCCTGGACCTGAACGATCCCCATCCTGACTATCCGATGAGGTTTAACGCCTTTGATGGAGGTCCCTTCAAACAGGATGTCGCCGTCGGTCACTTGGCCGTTTTCGGTGTAGAGCAGACCGGAAACCGCTTTTAAAGCTGTGGTTTTTCCGGCCCCGTTGGCCCCCAGCAAAACCACGATCTGCCCGGTCTTCACTTCCAGGGAGACGCCTTTGAGGATGAGGAGGACGTTGGAGTACATCACCTCGATATTGCTCAAAACAAGCATGGCGACCTCGTAATGTATTGCCTGCGGGTCAATCCGGAGACCGTGCCCCCGGCCCTCCGGATTCCACTCCGGAGGGCCGGGGGCGTCCGTTCTATTTGTACTAGGCTCTATTTATACTGGGCCGGTCTGAGGTCCGGGCACTGCTGCATATCGGTGACCGGCACCCACTTGCCGCCTTGCACTTGAAAAACTCGGGCCAGGTTGGGCGAATGGCGCTTGGGATCGTAAGAGAAGACGGCCAGGTCATGAGCGTTGAAGTTTTGCAGTTTTTCCATCCCCGCTTTGATGTTCGGGCCGTCGACCTTGTCCCAGCCTTGTTGGTCCACTATTCTTTCCACCACCTCCTTTAGCACCAGCACGCCGGTAAAGCCCATGGGGTACATGATGGTCCGGTATTCGGGTTTGCGCTTGTTCTTTTCGATGTATTTGTTCATGAGTTGGACGCCTTTATTATCGGTCTCGCTCCAGTTGGCGAAGGGATGCACAGTGACCGCGCCTTCGAAAACGCTGCGGTTGATGTAAAGGCAGGAATCATCCAGGCCGATCGACCCGGCTATCTTGGCATCGAGACCCATTTCCTGGGCGGCTTTGGCGACCAGCACCGGGCCGCCGCCGGCGGTGTTGGTGTAAATCCAATCCGGCTTTTTAGCCCGGATGCGGGTCAACTGGCTGCTCACGTCCACGTCACGCACACCGAAGAGTTCTTCGGCCACTATTTCCACCCCTTTTTCTTTAGCGTAGGCCCTGACTTCGTCATATAGGACAGCCTTGCCGTAGGTGGTGTCCCAGGTCAGGAAGGCCAGCCGGGGCGGCCGGCTCTCTTTCCAGGTCGCGGCCAGCCAGTCGATAAAGGTTCCGCAGAGATCGGCATAAGTGGGGTAGGCTCCGAAAATGTACATGGGCGGGTAGATCACTTCCGTGCTGCAGACCCACATGCCCGGAATCCGGTCTTCGTTCATCCTCTCCTTAAGGGCTTCGCCCAGGCCGGAGAGAACACCGTAGATCATGAAAGGCTTGGGGTCCATTTCCCGGTACTGCATGTAGATATTCACACCGACGTCGATTTTGCCCCCGCAGTCCCGGACCATGATTTCCAAAGGCACCCCTTTTATCCCGCCGGTCTCGTTGACGTATTCGGCCGCGTCCTGAAAGGCGGCCTGAGCCGGGCCGACGATAGCCGCATACGGACCGGTCATGTCCGGAATGGCGGCCAGGACGATTTTTTCAGGTTTACCGGCGGCCTGGCTTGCCGAAGGGCAAGCCGTTACCGCCAAACAAAGGGCCAACCCCAACAGAACAGTAAAAAAACCGACTGATCTTTTCATCGCCTACCTCCTTGAATTTTTGACCAAAAAAGTCCCCGGGAAAAGCCCTCGCCGTCTTGAGCCATCCCCCCTTTCGCCGCTGGAATCGGGGCGTGATCCCCAATTATCGAGACGAAGCTTCATAGAGGTCGCCCGCGGCCCGCCCGGCAAGGCGGGCGCTTGTAAAACATCAATATTTAAAGGGCCACAAACGGAAGTAAGTTTTGGTTATTTCCCAGCGGTGAGCCAGGCCCCTGGGTTCGAGAATCAGGAAGACAAGTATAATCAGGCCGAAAACAAAGGGGCTTAGGCCCGCGGCGGTGTCTTGGGCCAATTGGGGGCTCATGAAGCTGGTCAGGCTGGGACTGTACAGGGTGATGACAATGTCGAACAGCTTGATGAAAATGACCCCGAAGGCCACCCCGACCACGCTGCCCATGCCGCCCACGATAATCATGCCCAGAAACCAGATCGATTCCATGAGGTTGAACTGGTCCGGCGAAATGGCCCTCATCCAGTAAGCCCACAGGGCTCCGGCCAGTCCGGCGAAAAAGGAGCACATGAAGAAGGCCAGGAGTTTGTATTGCATTAGATTAACGCCCATCATTTCGGCGGCCAGGTCGTTGTCCCGGACGGCCACGAAAGCCCGCCCGATGCGGCTGCGGGCGATGTTGGTCACCAAAAAGATGGTCAGGCAAGTCAAGGGGATGATCAGATAGAACATGGACTGCTGGTTGTTCAGGACCAAGCCGCCCAGCTTGGGGGCGGGGACCAACATGGCGTTGGAGCCGCCGGTCAGATCGGTGCGGACATTGACGACCAGCCAGGGAATGATGAGCTGGGCGGCCAAGGTGGCCATGGCCAGGTAAAAACCCTTGATGCGCAAGGAAGGGGCGCCGAAGACCACGCCGACCAGTCCCGTGATCAGACAAGCGGCCGGAATGGCCAGCCAGAAGGGCGCGTGCAGGTGGACGGTCAGCAGGGCCGCGGAATAGGCCCCCACGGCCATAAAGGCCGACTGCCCCAGGGAGATTTGTCCGGCGAAGCCGATGAGGAGGTTGAGACCCTGGGCGGCGATCATGGAGATACCCAGCAGGTTGATGAAGTGGAGCACCCGGCCGCTCAGAAAGAGGGGCATGGTCAGGAGAAAACCCAGGCCCAGGACGGTCAGGGCCCAGTGTTTGCGGGTCCGGATAATGGCCATGGTCTGGGTGTAGTTTTCATCGAAGGTGCCGCAGGGACGATACATGTCAAATCCTCTCGATGCGCTGTAATCCGAAGAGCCCTTCGGGACGGATGAGCAAGACCAGGAGCAAAATGATATAGGGGGTGATCTCGGATAACCTGGGGTCGATGTACCCGCCCACCAGGCTTTCGATGACCCCGATGGTCAGACCGCCCACTATGGCTCCGGGTATGGATTCGAGTCCGCCGAAAAGCACCACCGGAAAGGCCTTGATGGCCATCACGGGCAGGGTGGTGATGCCGATCCCGAAACGATGTCCCAGCATGATGCCGCCTACTCCGGCCACCAGGGCGGCTATGCCCCAGGTGAGGGAAAAGACCCGTTCCACGTCGATCCCGGCGGCCTGAGCGGTGGCGTGAGCTTCGGCCGTGGCCCGCATGAACAGCCCACTTTTGGTGAAACGGAAAAAGAACAGGAGCGCCAGAAAGCAGGCGATGGATACAACAAAAGTCCAAATGAGCTCCATACCAAGATAAACCTCGCCCAGGGCGGCGGCCCGTCCCGGAAGGAACTTGCTGGGATAACTGACCGTCGGGGACCCCCAGAAAAACAGGGCCAGGCCCTTGAGCATCAAGGAGAGGGCCAGGGTGGCCATGATGGCGGCCAGGAGGGGCTGGCCGATCAACGGACGCAGGGCCACCCTCTCCACGGCCAGTCCGACGGCCATGATGATGATGAGGCTGGCCGGGAGAGACAGCCAGAAAGGGAGGTGGAAGGCGTGCATGAAGGTATATAAAATAAAAGCCCCCACCGCCAGCATTTCGCCCAAAGCGAAATTGAAAACCCTCGTGGCCTTGTAGATGAGGACGATACCCAGGGCGAGCAGGGCGTATAAACCGCCGATCAGGAGACCGTTAAGCAAAAATTGTAAAAAAAGCATGGCCGTCCCTTTCCGCGGCTAAATGGTGCAAATCTTGACCCGGCGGGTCATGGTGCCCTTGCGGCCGTCTCGATATTCGATGGAAGTCTTGACTTCCAATTCGTCTTGGCCGCTGTAAAGGGCCTCGATCAGTTCCCGGTAGCGTTCTTCCAGAAAAGAGCGTCTCAATTTCCGGGTCCTGGTCAATTCGGCTTCATCGGCGTCAAACTCCTTGACCATGTTCAGAAACTTGACCAAGCGGGCTTCTTCGGGCAGGGTCTTGTTTATTTTCCAGATTTCCTTCCGAATCAGCTCGAGGACCTCCGGTTTTTGAGAAAGGTCGGCCAGGGTGGTGTAGGCGATTCGGTTTGTTTCGGCCCAGCGGCCCACGTTATCCAGGTCGATGTTCACCAGACAGCAGGGATAATTGTGTTTTTCGTCGCCCACGACCAGGACTTCCTTGATGTAGGGGCTGAAGCGGAGACGGACTTCAGGATACTGGGGGGAAAACTTACGGCCGCGGCCCAGAGACCGCAGGTCGTCCATGCGGTCCACGACGATCAAATGGCCCTCTTCATCAATGTAACCGTAATCGCCCGAGCAGTACCAACCATCCCGGAACTTCCGGGCGAAAGCCTGATCGTCCTTATAATACCCGACGCACATGCCCGGATTTTTCACCAGTATTTCACCTTCTTCCGAGAGACTGACTTCGACGCCGGGCAGGGGGCGGCCGGAAGTTTCGGGACGGATTTCTCCGTCGCGGTGGGCGGTGACCAGACCCATTTCCGAACTGCCGTAGATTTGCTTGATGTTGACACCGACGGCTTGAAAAAACCGGAGGATGTCCGGACTGACCGCCGATCCGGCCGTGTAGCCCACCCGGAGAAACTTCAGACCCAGATTGTCCCGCAGGTTGCGCAGGGCCAGCCACTGACTCAACCAGTGCAGGAATTTCAACCCGGTCCCGATATTCTTCCGCTCCAGGCGGAGGTCGGCCACCTTCAGCCCGACAGGCAGACAGAAGTGATAAACCTTCTTTTTCAGCCAGGAGGTGTCCAGAATCTTGGACTGGATCATTCGGTTGATGCTTTCCCACTGGCGAGGTGAGAAGAAAAGGATAGAGGCCCCCAGTTCCCGGATATTTTCGTTGACCGTTTCCGCACTCTCCGGAAAGTTGACCACGAACCCGGACAAAATCGATCCGGCCACTCCGAGTAATTGCTCGGTGATCCAGGCCACGGGCACGAAGGACAGATAATTATCCTGAGGCCCGTATCCGTCCACTTCGCTGAAGCCCCGGGCCGACGAGATCAGTCCGGCCTGCGAGATCATGGCCGCCTTGGGCCGGCCGGTCGTGCCGGAGGTGAAAATAATGACGGCGATATCGTCCGCCCGGCCATCACTCACCAGTTTTTCGAAGTAGTCCGGATGTTCTTCGCTGTAGCTGAGGCCCAGGGCCAAGGCCTCCTCGATGGAGATAAGCAGGGGGTCTTGATAGTTCCACAGACCTTTAGGGTCCCAATAGACGGCTTTTTTAAGTTGAGGCATGTCGTCTTTGGCCTCGAGGACCTTGTCCACCTGCTCCTGGTCGTGGGCGAAGATGAAAGTGGCGTCGGCGTGATTGACGAAAAACTTGACTTCTTCGGGATTGCAGTCGGAAAAGATGCCTACCAGGGCTCCGCCGGCCGCTTGGACGGCCATTTCGGTCCAGTAGATTTCCGGGGTGTTCTCTCCGATGACCGCCACCTTGTCGCCGCGGCCAAGACCCATTTTCACGAGGAAGAGACTGAGGTTTTTGACCCGCTCGTAATAGTCCCGCCAGGTGTACCGCTTCCAGACGCCCCGGTCCTTTTCCCGCATGGCGATCCGGTCGCCGTAGCGGCGGCAGTTTTCCAAAAAGAACTGGGGGAGAGTCTGCGGAGCGGCCATCAATGTCCTCCTCGGACTATAGTCTGGAAAAAACCGGATTAATCAGACTATTTATTCAGGCTTCGCTTGATCCCAAATAGGCCCTGATCACCGTTTCGTTGTTTTTGATCTCCCCGGGCCGGCCTTCAGCGATCTTGGACCCGAAATCCAAAACAACCAGCCGGTTGACTATGTCCATGACTACGCCCATATCGTGCTCCACCAGGATGACCGAAACCTTTTTGAGTTCGAAGATGTCCATGATGAAGCGGACCATGTCTTCCTTTTCTTCGACGTTCATACCGGCCAACGGTTCGTCTAGGAGCAGCAGTTCCGGTTCCATGGCCAAAGCCCGACCCAGGTCCACTCGTTTGCGCTGGCCGTAGGGCAGAGACCCGACCAGTTTGTCCCGGATGGCTTCCAGTTCTAAAAGGTCGATGATGTCTTCCACCATTTCCCGGTGTCTGATCTCCTCCCGGCGGGCCTTGCCGAAAAATAAGGACGAAGCCAATGGTCCGGACTTCATGCGCACATGGCGGCCGACCATGAGATTCTGGAGGACGGTTAGGCCGGAAAAAAGTTCGATGTGCTGGAAGGTCCTGGCGATGCCGATCCGGGCGATCTGATGGGGCCGCAGGCCCGTGATCTCTTTGCCCTTGAACGAGATTTTACCTTCTTGAGGGTGGTAGAACATGGTGATGCTGTTGAGCACGCTGGTTTTGCCCGCACCGTTGGGACCGATCAGCCCCAAAATTTCCTCCGGGAAAAGTTCGAAGCTCACATCGGCCAGAGCCAAGTGGCCGCCGAAGGCAAGTTTCAAATTTTGAACTTCAAGCAAGGGCTGGCCGACCATCGTTCATATCCGGCTAAAGCAATTCTCATGGTCCGTTCTCATAATTGCCGCTCGTCCGGGCCTTGGCCGGGTATTTTCCCTGGGAGATTGAATCCCATGATTCAAAGTTCGTTCCCCCAGATGGTTACGGCGATGACGCAGTTGGCCGGAAAACCGCCCAGGTTGTGGGTCAGGCCCAGGCGGGGGTTTTTAACCTGACGCTCGCCGCATTTACCCTGGAGCTGCTTGTAAACCTCGTAGGCCATCCTGATGCCCGAAGCCCCGATGGGATGGCCGAAACTCTTGAGCCCGCCGTCGGTCTGGCAGGGCAGGGGGCCGTTCAGATCGAAAAATCCGGCGTCCACGTCCTCTTTGGCCCGGCCTCGGGGCGAGATGAGCAGGTCTTCATAGGTGACCAGTTCGGTGATGGAAAAGCAGTCGTGCACTTCGAACATGCTCAATTCTTCCCGGGGGTTTTTGACGCCCGCCTCCTGATAGGCTTTAGTGGCGCAGCGGACCGTGGTCTCCACGTGAGTGCCGTCCCATTCCTGAAACCGGTATTCCTCCTCGGGACTGACGGCTATCTGCAAGGCCTTGACGTACAAGGGATCGGGCCGGAAGTCCTTGGCTTTCTCCGCCCGGACGATGATAGCCGCCGCAGCGCCTTCGGTCACGCCGCAGCAATCGAAAAGCCCCAGGGGCCAGGCGATGATCGGCGCCTTCATGATCGTTTCCACGTCCACTTCCCGCCTAAGGTGAGCCTTGGGCGTCCTGGCCCCGTTGTAATGGCTTTTGGCTGAAATCTTGGCCAGAGTCCTTTTGCCTTCTTCGGGACTGATGCCGTAACGGTCGAAGTAACGGGTGGCCAGGGTGGCGAACATGCCCGGCGCGGTCTGGTTGGGGAAAATCTGCCGGTTGTAAATGCCCCGCAACTGACTGAAGTCGGGCAGCCCGCCGTAGCCGATGTCTTTGAGTTTCTCCACGCCCAGGGCCAAAGCTATGTCGCAAGCGCCGGAGGCCACGGCAAAACTGGCCGCCCGCAGGGCTTCCGTTCCGCTGGCGCAGAAATTTTCCACCCGGGTCACCGGAATGAAGGGCAGTTTGAGGGCCGCGGCCAGAGGGATGGCCGACTTGCCCACGTTGACCTCGTCGAAGCAGCTCGAGAGCCAAGCCGCATCGATATCTTTTTTCTCCAGCCCCGCGTCGGCCAGGGCCTCCATAAAAGCCTCCACCATCAGGCCTTCGGCGCTCTGGTCGAAATGTTCCCCGAACCTGGTGCAACCCATGCCGATGATGGCCACCTTGTTTTTAATACCTTCCGCCATGAAGAAGTCTCCTTATGAATCGGCGCTCAACTCCGGAAGGGAGTCGCTTTCCAAAAATATCCGCACAGGCTTCTGGCTTCGTCCCGGTACTTGCGTCGGAAAGTCATCCGGACCGGCTGGCCGACCCGCAGAGATTCCAGGCGGCAGTCGGTCAGGTCGAACCAGTAACGGCCGCCGCCCTCGAAATCCACGATCCCGTATAGGTTCGGCGGGTCTTCCGAATAGGCCAGGTGGTCGGCGGTGTAGTTGAACAGGCGCCCGGTCCGGTCGGAGAAGGCGTAAGGCTCCATCCGGTCGACCGCCCCGCATTGGGGATTGATACAGACCCGCTCCCGCGGAAACTGCGGCGTGCCGCAGGCCTGGCAGCGTCCGCCCACCAGCCGGAGCACGGCGTCCTGCTCCCGCCAAGTTAGAGACAGACTGGTCGGGGAGATTTCTTCGCCCCGGATACCGGCTTCCTTGGGCAGCATGTTCTTGAAGGAAAGATACTTGGCGTAGGCGTCCATCTCGTCCTTATAATCCAGAGCGGTCTGGACCTTGGTCCGGTCCTTCAGGTCATCCACGGCTTCGGTGACCCGGAAAAGCAAGGCCTGGGCCCCTCCGCCGAAACCGCACACCAGCAGGCGGTCTCCAGCCTTGGCTTGCTCCAGAGCGGCGGCCAGCATGAGCAGAGGGTGGGCCGTCCCGCTGAATCCGACGGATCCCAGCAGGGGGTCCTGAACCCGCCCCGCCTCCAGGCCCAGGCCCTTGGCCAGAGCCAGGTGATCCCTGGCCCCCAGCGGCGGCAGAATCACCTTGGTCAAGTCCTTCAGGTCCAAGCCCGTCCGGCGCAAGAGACCGTCGATGGCCCGGGGAACGAACTTGGTGTACCCCTCTTCTCTGATCCAGCGTTCTTCCCAGGAACGGACAAAACGTTCCCCCTCCATCCGGCGGTGATCGGCGAAGTCGTAAGACAGGGAATAACTCCCTTCAAAGGCGGCCGCCACGTGATCCCGGCCGACGAGAAAAGCCGCGGCCGCATCGCCGAACAGGCTTTCGCTGTTCCCTCCGGCCTTGCCCAGGCGGCAGTCCGCGGCGCAGACCAGAGTGCTTCCGTCGCCCGTCTCGCCCAAAGCCGCCGCAAGCGCACTCAGGCCGGTCTTGAGTTCCCCGGTGAATTCGGCCGTCCGGCATTCCGAGGGCAGGTTCAGGGCCGCCAGGGCGATCCCGGCGTTGCTCCTTTCCCGGTAGGGCAGAGTGGTCGAAGCCAGTATTAGGGCCTCGATCCCCGACCGGTCCGCGCCGGACAAACAATTCCGGCCCGCAGCCACGGCCAGAGTCAGACTGTCTTCGTCGTGGTTGGCCACGGCTTTCTCTCCCCCCAACAAAGCGGCCGGGCCGGGATTGAACCAGCCCATGGCCTTCAGAATGATCTCGCGCTTCAGACGATAGTACGGCAGGCTTACGCCGTATGCTGTAATGCCTTTCACAGGACTTTCTCCTCCTCTTCCGTTGGCTGCTCTCTTGTTCGACCGGTTTCGGCCGCTTCACCGGCCATGGTTCCGGAAAAGTCAGGCTCGACTTCGTCAGCCTCCTCGGCGCAGCGGGTGACGAATTCCACGATCTCCCGGAGAGAAGACCCCGGACCGAAAACGCCGGCCACGCCTTTTTCCTTCAAAATCAACGCATCATCCGGCGGAATGGTCCCGCCCAAAACCACCGGCGTGTCTTTCAATCCCTTTTGCCGGAGTCCTTCCAGGACCAGCGGCGTCAACACCATGTGGTTGCCGGAAAGGGAACTGAGCCCGATGACGTCCGGGTCTTCCTCCACCGCGGCCCGGACAATGGCTTCCGGCATCTGGTTGCCCAGGTAAATGACTTCCAGGCCAGCGTCGCGCAAGGCCCGGGCCACCACCACACTGCCCCGCCAGTGAGCGTCCAGACCCAGGCGGGCGATGATCACCCTGATTTTTCGATTCATAAAAAGCGCCTCAAAACAAGGGCGGATTCCAGGTCCCGTAAATTTCCTTGAGGACCTTGCTTATCTCTCCTTCACTCACCTCGGCCTTGACCGCTTCGACGATCACTTCCATCAGGTTGCCGTCACGCTCGGCGCATCGCCTGATGTCGTCCAGGGCCTGTCCAGCCCGGCCGGAGTTGCGCTCGGTCCGGATTCTTTTCAACTTGGCCTCCTGGACGGCCAAAGTCTCCGGTACGGCGAATATCTCGGGGCGATAAGGCTCTTCGGCCATCCGATGACAATTGACGCCGACCACGGGTATCTCTCCGCTTTCCACGGCCTGCTGGTATTTGTAAGCGGAATCGGAGATGATCCGGTGGACCCAGCCTTCTTCCACGGCCTTGACCACGCCCCCCCGGCCGTCTATTTCGTCGATGAGCCGGGCGATGTGTTTTTCCATTTCCTCAGTGAGATGTTCCACGAAAAACGATCCGGCCAAGGGATCGATGGCATGAGTGATCCGGGTTTCCAGTTGAAGAATCTGCTGGGTGCGCAAGGCGGTCAGAGAAGCCAGCTCGGTCGGAGTGCACAAGGCCTCGTCGAAACCGTCCACGTGAACCGACTGGGCCCCGCCCAGGGCCGCCGACATGGCGTGATACGCGGCCCGGGCGATATTGTTTAGGGGCTGCTGGGCGGTCAAGGCCACACCGGCGGTCTGGACGTGAAAGCGCAGAGCTTGGGAACGTGGATTCCCGGGCCGAAAACGTTCCTGGATCAGGCGGGACCAAAGCCTTCGGGCCGCCCGGTACTTGCAGACCTCTTCGAAAAAATCGCTGTGGGCGGAAAAGAAGAAGCTGAGCCTGGGGGCGAAATCGTCGATCCGCAGCCCGCGGCGAAGCATATCTTCGATGCAGGCCAGGGCGTTGGCCATGACCAGGGCGACCTCCTGCCAAGCGTTGCAGCCAGCCTCCCGGTAGTTGTATCCGGCGAAGCTGACCGGGTTCCAGCCCTTGGCGTAACGGGCGCAGAATTCTATGGCGTCGCAGCTCAGTTTGAAAGCCACCCGGGGCGGCGACACCCGGGGCGCGATGGACACGGCCGTCTCCATGAGAAAGTCGTTCTGGCTGGTTCCGGCCAAGTCATGGAGTGAGAGGCCCCGGGCTAGAGCGTTAGCAAAATACATGGATTGGATGGAGATGTTGCAGATGGGCTGGCAGGTGACCAGGGAAACGCTGATCCGGTCGATGGGGATGCCCTCGAAAAGGGTCTGCATGTCTTCGAGGGTATCCACGGCCACCCCGCCGCGGCCGGCGTCGGCGAAGGCTTCCGGGTCGTCGGAGTCGTAGCCCCGGAGAGTGGGGTAATCGAAAACGCCGTTGATGCCCTGAGCCCCGGCGGCCAGGAGAAAACGGTAACGCTTGTTCGTCTCTTCGGGCGGACCGTACCCGGCCAGTTGACGCTGGGTCCAGGTGCGGCCGCGGTACATGGTCGGATAAACCCCCCGGGTGAAGGGTTCCTGACCAGGAAAGCCCAAATCCTGGAGGTAGTCGAGCCGGGCGTTTGAATTCGGAGTGTATAGAGGTGAGACGGTCAAGCCCGAAAGCGTGGTGAATTTGTCCAGACGCTCCCGCTCCCGGGGATAATCCCGGCTCCACTGCGCCGCGGCCTCTTGGATTCGGCCCAGCGCTTCCTCTCGATAAAGGCCGGTCCGGTCTTTCCTGGAAGGATGATCGCTCATGTCTGTCCTGACAGGTTGACGCCGCTTCACGTTTCGACGCGCCGCGGTCAGCCCAGCGTTTCCTTCAAATAGTCCACGATGACCCGGGTGTCTGTCCCGGGGGTGAAGATGCGGCCCACGCCCATGGCTTCCAAAGCCAGACGGTCCTTCTTGGGGATGGTCCCCCCGCCGAAAACGAGGATGTCCTCCACGCCTTTTTCCTTCAAAAGGTCTAAAATCCTGGGGAAAATGGTCATGTGAGCCCCGGAAAGGATGCTCAGCCCAATAGCGTCCACGTCTTCATCCACGGCCGTGTTGACGATGAGTTCCGGCGTCTGGTGAAGGCCGGAATAGATGACTTCCATGCCGGCGTTGCTCAAGGCCCGCGCCACCACTTTGGCCCCCCGGTCGTGCCCGTCCAGGCCTGGTTTGGCGATGAGAATCCGCAGTTTTCCGGAAGGGTTCATACGGCCCGCCGCCTCCGTGTCAAAAAATGGCTTGTTCGCGGTAGGTTCCAAACACGGCCCGCATATGTCCGACGGCCTCCCCCAGAGTCATCCCGGCCTTGACGGCCGAAATGAGCGTAGGCATGACGTTCTCGTCACTTTGGCAGACAGCCCGCAATTCGTCGCCCTTGGCCCTGACCAGGTCCTGGTCGCGGGCTGCTTTGAATTCTTTAAGGGCGACGATCTTGCGCGGCTCAAAATCCGGGTCCACTTCGCGCAGCTCGATCTCGGTCTCTTCCTCTTCGGTGTAAAGGTTCAAGCCGACGATGATGCGCTCGCCCTTTTCCACCGCCTGTTGATAGCGGAAAGCCGAATCGGCGATTTCTTTCTGGAAATAGCCCCTTTCGATCCCGGCGACCACCCCGCCCAGGTCTTCTATGATTTGGAAGTATTTTTGGGCTTCTTCTTCCATCCGGTTGGTCAGGGTCTCCACGTAATAGGACCCGCCCAAGGGATCGGCGGTCCAGGCCGCGCCGCTCTCATGGGCGATGATCTGCTGAGTGCGCAGGGCCAGTCTTTCCGAGAGTGGGGTGGGGATGGACAGGGCCTCGTTGAAGCTGTTGGTGTGCAAGGATTGAGTCCCGGCCATGACCGCGGATAAGGCCTGAATAGTGGCCCGGATGATGTTGTTCTCCATCTGCTGAGCGGTCAGCGAAGAACCCGAAGTCTGAGTGTGGACGCGCAGCCGCCAACTGGCCGGGTTTTTGGCTCCGAACTTGTCCCTTATGGTCCGGGCCCATATCCGCCGCGCCGCCCGGAATTTGGCCACGTTTTCGAAGAAATCATTGTGAGCCTTGAAGAAAAAGGACAGCCGGGGAGCGAAGTCATCCACGTCCATCCCGGCCTTGATCCCTTCTTCCACGTAAGTAAAGCCGTTGGCCAGGGTAAAGGCCAGTTCCTGCACCGGGTTAGCCCCGGCCGAAGCCAGATGATAACCGCTGATGCTGATGGGATTGAACCTGGGCAGATTTTTGACGGAAAAAGCAATGGTGTCCAAGGTCAGGCGCAGGGAAGGACCCGGAGGAAAGTAATAGGACTTTTGGGCCTGATATTCTTTCAGGATGTCGTTCTGAAGCGTTCCGCTCAGAAGCTCCCGCCTCGCGCCCCGCTCTTCGGCCACGGCGCAGAATATGGCCAGGATGACCGCGGATTGGCTGTTGGAAACGAAATTGATGCTGATCTTTTCCAGGTCGATGCCGGCCAGCAAGTCCCGCATGTCCTGGATGGTGTCGATGGCCACCCCGCCGCACCGGCCTACTTCCCCCTCAGCCAGAAGATCGTCCGAATCACGCCCCATGATGGTGGGCATATCCAGGCAGACGCTGATACCGGTGGCCCCCATCTCCACCAGCTGGCCGATGCGCTGGTTGGCCTGGTCCGGAGGGCCTAAAGAACCAAGCTGGCGAATGGTCCACTGACGGCCGCGGTACATAGTGGGATAGACCCCCCGCACAAAAGGAAACCCGCCGGGACGGCCGATGTCCCGGTCGAAATCGAGGCCCGTCAAGTCTTCCGGACCGTAGACAGGCTTGATTTCGAATCCGGACATGTTCTTGAGGGGAGTCAGCCCGAGGAAAGGATCGCTGGAAGCCTTGGCGTCGTGCTTAGGCATATAAGCCATTTCCTGTCACTCCAAGATTTCTTCTTTAAGAAACGTGGCCAGGACTTCTTCGACCACCGAATAGGGGTCGTTTTTCCCGGCCCTGATGGATTCGATATATTGCCTTTTCTTGCCCGTGCCTTTCAGTCCGGCGAAGACCACCTTCTCCACTTCATCCTTGAAAACCAGTCCCAGTTCTTGCTCGATCCTTTTGAATCGGACTTCTTCGATTTTTTTGCTGCGGTGGAGATAAGCCTGGTGGTCCATGATGTTTTGCACGAGTTCGTCCACCCCCTGGACATCGCTTGATTTGGCGGCGCAGGCGATGGTGGGGACCACCCGGGGCGTCCAGCCCTTATCTTCGCTCATCCCGGTGTGAATCACGGTTTCCAGACTCCGCAGGCACTGGGTGGCTCCGTCCAAATCGAACTTGTTGAGCACGATGATGTCGGCGATCTCCATGATGCCGGCCTTCATGGCCTGGATGTCGTCGCCCATGCCCGGAGTGAGGACCAGCAGGCAGGTTTGGGCCACATGGATCACATCGATTTCATCCTGACCCGCACCCAGGGTTTCGATGATGATCACCTCGTTGCCCATGGCTTCCATGATCCGGACCACGTCGGTGGTGGCCCGAGCCAAGCCGCCCAGATAGCCCCGGGCCCCCATGGACCGGATATAGACGCCTTCGTCCAGAGAATGGCTTTGGAATCTGACCCGGTCGCCCAGAAGGGCCCCTCCGGAAAAGGGACTGCTCGGGTCGACGGCCACTACGCCCACTTTTTTATCCATGCCCCGGAACCGGCCGATCAGATGGTCGATAAGAGTGGATTTGCCGCTTCCCCCCGCTCCGGTGATACCGATAATCATGGACCGGCCGGTGTGAGGGAAGACCAGCTTCATCATCTCGTTGGCCCGCTCGTCCTGGTCTTCCACCAGGGTGATCATCCGGGCCGCGGCCCGGCGATCGCCCTTAAGGAGTCCGGCGGCCAGATCGTCCGGGCTAACCTTGTGCGACCGCCCCATCAGTCCTCCTGCCCGCCGGCCTGCATTTCGATGTACTTCACAATATCACCCGTCAGCGACCCGCCCCGAAAGACCTCGTCAATGCCCATGTCTTTCATGGCCGGAATGTCCTCGGGCGGGAAGGAGCCCCCGGCGACCAACAGAACGTCGTCCAAACCATGCTTTTTCATCTCTTCGACGATGAGAGGGGTGAAGACCAGATGCTCGCCCGATAAATAACTTACGCCGATCACGTCCGCGTCTTCTTCCACGGCCGCCTTGACGATGCTCTGGGGAGTCTGATACATGCCCAGATAGACCACCTCCATGCCGGCTTCCCTGAGCAAAGAAGCGACGACCTTGGCCCCGCGGTCATGGCCGTCCAATCCGACCTTGCTGATGATCACCTTGATTTTCTTTTTGGCCATCGGTCTCTTCCCCTCTGATCTCACTTGAACGGGGATTCGACGATGTTCATGGGATCGTAAGAGTACCCGTAAACTTCGCGCACCGTACCCAGCAGTTCGCTGGTCGTGGCCAGGGCCTGGGTGGCTTCGATCATGGCCGGAATGGTGTTGCGGCCCTCGGCCGCATCCTCGCGAAGTTTGTTAATGGCCTCCCGGAGCTTGTTCATGTCCCGGCTCATCTTGAGCTTGCGCACGCCCTCGATCTGAGCCTTGGTGGAAAGATTGGAGATGCGCTGGACCCCCAAAGGCGTGGTCTTTTCCGGTTCATCGGTGAAGATGTTCACTCCCACCACCAATTTTTCCGTTTGATCCAATTCTTTTTGCCGCTTGACCGCCTCCTGCTCGAAACGGCGGTCCAGCCATTCGGTGCGGATGGCTTCTTCCATGCCGCCTACGTCCTCTACTTCCTTCATGAACTTGATGGCCTCTTCTTCCATCTTGTCGGTCAAGCTTTCAATATAATATGAGCCCCCTAAAGGATCGGCCACGTTGGTCACGCCGGTCTCGTAGGCGATGATCTGCTGGGTGCGCAAGGCCTGGAGATGCCCTTTTTCCGTGGGCAGGCACATGGGTTCGTCGTAAGAGCAGCAGTGCAGAGACTGGACCCCGGCCAACACCGCGGCCAGGGCCTCGTAGGCGATTCGGACCAGATTATTGAGAGGCTGCTGGGGGACGAGCGAACAGCCTGCGGTGTGGACGGCGAAACGGAACTGCATGGACCGCGGGTCCTTGGCCCCGTATTTTTCCTTCATCAGCTTGGCCCACATGCGCCGGGCGGCCCGAATTTTGGCGATTTCCTCTAAAATATCGATATGGCAGGACACATAAAAGGTAAAGCGCGGGGCGAAAGCGTCAATGTCAAGTCCGCGGCGGATGAGCTCGTCGATGTAACATCCGGCGATGCCTAAGCCGTAGGCGATCTCCTGGGGGGCGGTGATGCCTTGTTCGCGCAGGTCATACATATTGACCGTGGTGTAATACCACTTGGGCATCTCCCTGGTGCAGAACTCCATGACGTCCGAACCGAGCTTGATGGACAAGTCCAGGGGACAGGCCGGCCGGAAACCGCAATACCGGAAATGGATGGGATCGTTCTGGACCGACCCCCGGAGGCGGCTGATGTCATAGCCCTTGTTCCGAGCCACGGCCACGTATTGAGCCATAGTGGCGGCGGCGGCGGTGGAGGCGGTGATGAGGGACCAACTGACCTTGTCCAGGGGGATGTCGCCGATCAAAGTTTCCATGTCCTTGATATGGGCGATGTTGACCCCGGTCAGACCCACTTCGTGCTGAGCCCAGGGATGGTCAGGGTCGAGTCCCATTTCATAGGTCACGTCGGCGATGGTGTTCAGGCCGGTTCCGCCGTTCTTGAAACAATAAGCCGCCCGTTCGTGAGTGTCGGCCGGCGAACCCAGGCCCACGACCTCCCGCCGGGTCCAATACCGCCCCCGGAACATGTTGCGGTGAATGCCCCGGGTGAAAGGATATTGGCCGGCGTCGCCGATGTTTTCGTCATAATTTTCCCCGGCCCGGTCTTTGGGCGTGTAAAGCTCCTTGGTTTCATACCCGGACCAAGTCCGGAAACTGGTCGGTTTCTCATAGTAGGCCTGAAGATAATCGTCCCAGTTGACTTCCCGGTTTTCCTGCGCCTGGATGGCGGAGACCTCTTTTCCGCTCATGTTCGTCCTCCTCGGCCGGATGGGTCAGGCCGGTAAAAATTGATCGGGGCTGGTTTTGCTCTTGACTTGGCCTTATTTATAGACTTAACGTAAAGCAATGTCGACTTACTGGTAAATAATATTAGCCGGACCCAAAATGTCAAGGCTTTTTTTACAGAAAAATGCCGCCGAATATGTTTTTAAAGAAAAATCAATTCCCCAGCCGACACAAACCAAAAAATCGACCCAAAGCTCGGAAACTGGCCGTCCAAGGCCCTCCGTGCTATAACGTTTCAAAAGATTATAAGCCTGCGCTGAAAAATCAGGCCTGGGCTTTCGGACCGGGAGGCCGTTATGGAACAGCAGATTGACTTCAAAAGTTTGGACAAAAATTTGCGTCGGCAAATGGTCATCGACACGGCCATTCATATCTTTCACCTCAAGGGTTATCGGGCGGCCACCCTGGACGACGTGGCCCACGAGTTGGGTCTGAGCAAACCGGCCCTCTATCACTATGTCTCTTCCAAGGAAGAACTATTGTCCTTGATCTACATCCAGGCTTTGGAAAGTTTTTTCGCCAAGGCCTATGAAATCGGAGAGATGGACCTGCCGCCCCGGGAAAAACTCCGGTTCTTCATCCGCAACCATATCCAGAATATTATCATCGGCAACCTGCCCATGTTCGCCGTGTTCTTCAGTGAAGAAAACCAGCTTCCGGAAAAGCAGTTCCGAAAAATCCGGGAAGAAAAAAGAAAGTATTCAGAAATAGTGGAAAAAGTCATCGCTGAAGGCATCCGTGAAGGCAGCTTCCGGCCGGTGGACCCCAAACTCCAGGCCTTCGCCCTGATCGGCATGTGCAATTGGCTTTATAAATGGTACAATCCGGAGCGTAAAGGATATACCCCCGAAGAGATCGCCGATCATTTCATCGATTTTCTGGAATACGGCTATCTTCGACCTAGCCCCGGGCCCGGCTTGGTCCAAGAATCGGGCGATGAAGACAATCCGGCCAAAAAGATGGACAAAAAAAGGCGGGTCCTGGAAGACTTGAAGGAAAAGAGTGCGGAAATGTCAAACCTGCTGACGGAACTGGACAAATATTTCTAAGGCCCCATTTCTCGATCAACCGCAGCAGGCGATGCGTCGAATGTCCCCCAGCTCCGCTCACCTCGCCCCTTTCCATGGGGACATTTTAACGTAGTACTTAGAGGGGACATTTTTATGTTGCTGACGCAAGCGGGATGAAATCTGTTGACTTGCCCCAGCCGGGGTTATATAAAAATTGATTTTATATTGGCTGGGGAGCGGCTATGAAAAAATTCTGGCGTTTGCCCCTGGACGCGGGCAGCCATTCCATACCCATAGGAGAAGTCAGGATCATCAAGGATCGCTGCAAGGGCTGCGGCTTTTGCATCGAATTTTGTCCGAACAAGGTCCTGGCCTTGTCCAAGGAATTCAACGCCAAAGGCTACCATCCGCCGGAGGTGGTCAAGGAAGGCGAATGTGTGAATTGCAATCTTTGTGAAATCATCTGCCCAGAGTTCGCCATCTTTACGGTGCTCAAAGAGATGCGTCCGGTGACCAGGGAAGACATCCTCAAATACACTGAGCGCCATAGCCCGTCGAGCCGGGAGGCCCCGGACGAAGAGCCTTGGGGATGAGGGCCATGTCCGAAAAAGCCGTTCTGACCGGAGAGCATTTTTTCATCGGCGACGTGGCCGCGGCCGAAGGGGCCTTGGCCGCGGGATGCCGTTTCTTCGCCGGATATCCGATCACCCCGGCCACGGAAGTAGCCGAACGCATGGCCCGGCGTATGCCCCGGGTGGGCGGCGTTTACATCCAGATGGAAGACGAAATGGCCTCCATGGCCGCCATCTTGGGCGCTTCCTGGGGCGGGGTCAAGGCCATGACTTCGACTTCCGGGCCCGGTTTTTCCCTGATGATGGAGAACATCGGCCTGGGAATGATGACCGAGACCCCTTGCGTGGTGGTCAACGTCATGCGCGGCGGACCGTCGACCGGCCTGCCGACCCTAGTGGGCCAAGCCGACGTGATGCAGGCCCGATGGGGCTCCCACGGCGACTATGGTTCCATTTCCCTGTCCCCCTCCTCACCCCAGGAAATGTTCGACCTGACCATTCGCGCCTTCAATCTTTCCGAAAAATACCGGGTACCAGTCATTATGCTGACCGACGAACTCGTCGGACACATGTCCGAAAAAGTTATCATTCCCCATCCTTCAGAAATCAAGCTGGTGGAAAGACGCAAACCCGGCCGCAACATTCTACCGGAAGACTATTTGCCTTTTGCCGGCGGTAAGGACTTGGTCCCGGCCATGGCCAACGCCGGCGAGGGGTATAACGTCCACGTCACCGGACTGACTCATGATGAATGGGGTTACCCGGTCATGAGCGACCAGGCCCAGGAACGTTTGGTCCGTCGGCTGGTGGAAAAAATTCGCAAGAATGCTCCCGATATTATTTTATTCGAAGAAGTCGGGCTGGAAGGCGACCTCGAGGCCGTGGTGGTGGCTTACGGCTGCGCGGCCCGCTCGGCCCGGGAAGCTGTGGAGGTGGCCAGAGGTCAAGGCCGGGCCGTGGGTTTTTTACGGCTGATCACTATTTGGCCTTTCCCCGAGGACTTGGTTCGCCGCCTGGCTCAGCGGACCGGGGCGTTCATCGTGCCGGAGATCAATTACGGGCAAGTAGCCCTGGAAGTCGAGCGGTGCTCCGGCGGCCGGTCCGACACGGTCAGCCTGGGGTTGATGGGCGGGACCTTGCATACGCCGGAAGAAATCCTGGCCGCTATTGACGAGTTTGGGAGGAGGGCCAAGTCATGATCAGAAAGATGAGGCCTTTGCCGCCTTTTGATCCGGCTGTTTTGAAGGCCAAGGTGACCAGCGACCACGGCCTGCATCCTATGGACGTCTATCTCAAACCGGGCCGGATCCCCCATATCTGGTGCCCGGGCTGCGGTCTGGGCGTGGTCCTGAGCTGTTTCATCAATGGTCTGAAGATGGCCGGTCTGCGCCCCCAGGACTGCTCCATGGTTTCGGGCATCGGCTGTTCCGGCCGGGCGGCCGGCTATATGAACATGGACACCTATCATACCACCCACGGCCGGGCCATCCCCTTCGCCACCGGCCTGAAGATGGCCAAGCCGGAACTGACCGTGACCGTGTTTTCCGGCGACGGCGATCTTTTCGCCATCGGCGGCAATCATTTCATCCACGCGGCCCGGCGCAATATCGACCTTAAAGTCCTGTGTGTCAACAACTTCAATTACGGCATGACCGGCGGCCAGGTCGGACCGACCACGCCGATACAAGCCAAAACCACCACCTCTCCGTACGGCAACCGGGAGCACCCCTTCAATCTGCCGCACATGGCCCATGCTTCAGGCGCGGTCTATGTGGCCCGGTGGACGGCCTTTCACGCTCGGCAACTAGTGGTGTCCGTGGCCGAAACCATGAAAAAGAAAGGCTTCACCTTTATCGAAGTCATCGCTCCCTGCCCGATAGGATACGGCCGTCCCAACAAGCTGGGTTCGGGACTGGAAGAGATGAAATATTACCGGGAAAAAAGCTTGATCCGCCAAGAGGCCGACCCGGCCGAAGTCGGGATCGAGTTGGGCGGGGAAATCATCGTGGGGAAATTCATCGACGCGGACCGGCCGACGTTTGCCGACCTTTATCTGAATTCGCCGGCCGACAAGGACAAGAAATGAGGATGGCCAAAACGGAAATCAGGCTGGCCGGTTTCGGCGGCCAGGGCATCGTCTTGGCCGGCTCCATCCTGGGCAAGGCCGCGGCCTTGCACCAGGGACTCAATGCCGTCTTCACCCAGAGTTACGGGCCCGAGGCCAGGGGCGGGGCCTGCAGCGCCGACGTGGTCCTCTCCACCGGGGCCATCTATTATCCCAAGGTCTCGACCCCCACCATACTGGTCCTAATGTCTGAAGAAGCCAAGAACACCTACGGCGGACATCTGGCCTCCGGAGCGACCCTGATTATAGATCAGGACCTGGTCAACCTGGACCAGGGGCCGGAGGGCGTCCGTTTCTTTCGGGTTCGGGCCACGCGTCTGGCCGAAAAGCTGGGCCGAACCATCGTGGCCAACATCGTCATGCTGGGCTTCCTGGTGGCCGTAACCGGGATAGTCAAGTATGAAGCCATGGAGAAGGCCCTTTTGGATTCCATACCGTCCGGCACGGAAAAACTCAATCTCAGCGCCCTCAAGGCTGGTTTTGAAGAAGGGCAGAAGTTGTTGTTGAAGTCAAAGGACTGATCTAGTGGCCCAGCCAGAGAAAAAAAAGAAGCCCCAGACCCAGGGACTGCGCATCGGGGTCTACGTTTGCCATTGCGGTCTGAATATCGGCGGAGTAGTGGACTGCCGGGCCGTGGCCGAGTACGCCGCTTCTCTGCCGGACGTGACCCTGGCCGTGGACAGTATGTACACTTGTTCGGACCCGGGTCAGGAACAGATCAAAGCCGATATCCTGGAACACGACCTCAACCGGGTCGTTGTCGCTTCCTGCACCCCGCGGCTCCACGAACCCACTTTTCGGGCGGCCGTGGGCGAGGCCGGACTTAATTCCTACCTCCTGGAAATGGCCAACATTCGGGAGCACTGTTCCTGGGTTCATCTGCACGACAAGGAGGCCGCCACGGCCAAGGCCAAGGACCTGGTGCGCATGGCCGTGGCCCGAGCCAGGCTTCTGGCACCCCAGACCGAGATCGTGGTCCCGGTCACCCGCCGGGCCCTGGTCCTCGGCGGCGGCGTGGCCGGCATCCAGGCTTCCCTGGACCTGGCCAACGCCGGTTACAAGGTCGGTTTGGTCGAGCGGTCCGGCTCCATCGGCGGCCGCATGGCCCAGATCGACAAAACCTTTCCGACCATGGACTGCTCGATCTGCATTCTGGCCCCCAAGATGTCCGAGGTGGGCCGTCACCGGAACATCGAGCTCATGACCCTGAGTGAGCTCGAATCCGTGGAAGGCTATGTGGGCAACTTCAAGGTCAAGGTGCGCCAGCGGCCTCGTTACGTGACCGATAAATGCACTTCCTGCGGCGACTGCGTAGCCGAGTGCCCTCAACTGGCCCCGAACGATTTCGACGCCGGATTGTCCACTCGAAGGGGCATTTACATTCCCTTCGCCCAGGCCGTACCCTCGACCTACCTGATCGACATGGACATGTGCCTGAACAAGGAAGGCATCGTGGCTTGCGACAAGTGCTACCAGGCCTGCCAGCATAACTGCATCGATTTCAGCCAGAAAGATGAAATTCATCACCTGGAGGTCGGCGCGATCATCGTGGCCACGGGCATGGACGTGTACGACCCCACGCCCTTGACCGAGTTCGGCTACCGCAAGTTCCCCAACGTGATCACCAGCCTGGAATTCGAGCGCCTCATCAACGCCGGCGGGCCTTCCAGCGGTCGCCTCATCCGTCCCTCGGACGGTCGGTCTCCGGAAAAAGTGGCCTTTCTCCAGTGCATCGGCTCCCGTTCCTTCCGGTCCAATGTCTATTGCTCATCGATCTGCTGCATGAACACCATCAAAGACGTCCTTCTGATCAAAGAGCACTGGCCGGAGACCGAGGTCAGCGTCCATTACATCGACATCCGGGCTTACGGCAAAGGCTTTGAAGAGCTTTTCCGCCGGGCCAGGATGGAAGGCGTCCAGTTCATTCGAGGGTTGCCCGGGGAAATAATCGAGAACTATAAGACGCGAAACCTCACCCTCATCGGCGAGGACACCCTTCAGGGAACCATCTACCGCAAGGAAGCGGACATGGTCGTCCTTTCGGTGGGCGTCGAGCCTCGGTCGGACAGCGAAGTCATTCAGCGGATGCTCAACCTGTCCCAGGCGGCCGACGGGTTCTTGCTCGAAGCCCACCCCAAGCTGCGGCCGGTGGACACCCCGGTCAGCGGGGTCTTCCTGGCCGGCTGCGTCGAAGGCCCCAAGGACATCCGGGAGTCGGTCACCCAGGCTTCGGCCGCCGCTTCCAGGGCCAATATCCTCATGGCCCAGGGCCAGGTCAGCGTCGAAGCCATTACGGCCCGGGTCAACGAGGATCTCTGCACCGGCTGCGGCCTGTGCGCCGCGGTCTGTCCCTTCAAGAGCATACGCCTGGAAGGAGAGGGAAAAGACAAAAAGGCCGTGGTCATCGAGGCCTCCTGCGCCGGATGCGGAACCTGCGCCGCCGAATGTCCCTTTGGAGCCATCGAACAGCGGCATTTCACCGACGCCCAGATACTGTCTCAGGTCCAGGCGGCCACGGAAGTCGAACCGGAAAGGCTTGTCGTCGCCTTCTGCTGCAACTGGTGCTCTTACGCCGGAGCGGACTTCGCCGGGGTGAGCCGCATGCAGTACCCCACGCCGGTGCGGATCATTCGGACCATGTGTTCGGGTCGGGTTTCGACCAAATTCATCGCCGAAGCCTTTCTTCGAGGCGCGGCCGCGGTCCTGGTTTCCGGCTGTCATATCGGCGACTGCCATTACATCAACGCCAATCTGCACACGGAAAAAAGGGTGCGGAAACTTTGGAGACGCATGGAAAAAGGCGGCCTGGACCCCAACCGACTCCAGTTGGCTTGGATCAGCGCGGCCGAAGGCAACCTTTTCGCCGAAAAGATCAACCAATTGGCCCAGATAGTGGCCAAGGTCACCCCGGCCGAGATCGAGCGCAGCCGCGAATATTTCAAACCCAAGAAGAAATAAGGGACGGATTTTGAAAGAAGTCTGGAAGCATATCGAGCCTGAGCATTTATATTTCTGTTATGAATGCTCCCGCTGCACCGGCTCCTGCCCGGCGGCCATGGTCCTGGACACGCCCGGCCCCCGGCGCATCCTGGTCAGCTGCCTCTATTCCGGTCCGAACGCCGTGACCGGCGAGGAGAGCCTCTGGTACTGCACGACCTGCCACGTCTGTGAAGACCGTTGCCCCCAGGAACTCCATATCGTCGAACTCCTGACCGCCCTGATGAACGTGGCCGCAGCTCGGGGCAACATCCCCGATAAAATCCGGGCCGTGACCGACAAAATCGCCCGGACCGGGCGATCGGTGATCACCTACCGGGTGGATGAAGAACGGGCCAGGTTCGGTTTGTCTCCCTTGGCCCAGATCAATGTCGAAGAAGTCGAGGCCCTGGCAGCCAGGACCGGTCTCTTCGAAAAGGTGAAGACCTGACCATGAGGTATTCCTTTTTCCCAGGTTGTTTTATTCCAGCCCGCTTCCCCGGCTTCGAGGCGGCCACCCGGGAAGTTCTCCGCCTCCTGGGTGTGGAACTGGTCGATTTGGATTTTTCCTGCTGTCCGCCGACGACCAACGTCAAACTGGTCAACTACGACACTTGGCTGGCCTTGGCTGCCAGGAACCTGTGTCTGTCCGAAGAACAAGGACTCAATATACTGTCCATTTGCAACGGCTGCACGGCCACCCTGACCGAAGCGAACAAAAAACTCAAGGAGAAACCGGGACAAAGGCGGAAGGTCAATCAATTACTTAAAGATTTCGGCCATCGTTTCGAGGGGACGATCCAAGTCCACCACCTGGGGCCTCTGCTCAACCGAACCATCGGCCTGGAAGCCATCCGGGAGCGGGTGGTGCGGCCCCTTAAGGGCCTCCGCATCGCGGCCCATTACGGCTGTCACTATTTCCGCCCGCCCCGGGTCATGTTTCCCCATTCCCTGACCGCCTCGGCCAGCTACGTTCCGGTCGGGTTGGACAACATTGTCTCGGCCCTTGGAGGCGATCCGATTCAATACAGCCGGAAGTTTCTCTGCTGCGGCTCGGTTCTGGGCGCTAATCTCGGCGGAGACGACACTTACGGCGTGGTTTGGGAAAAACTCCAGCACATGGCCGATCGTGAAGCCGAAGCCATCGTCGTGCCCTGCCCCTCCTGTTTCAACCAGTTCGAAATGGGCCAGGTCATGGCCAAACGGCGAAAAAAAATCAAATTCAACCTCCCGGTCTTCTACATCACCGAACTGGTCGCCCTGGCCTTCGGGCTGAACCCGGAACGGTTCGGCCTGACCGAACACACCATCAAGACCAAAAATTTCCTGGACAAAATCGCCTAAGTGCGGACCGGTTTTCCGGTTCGGTCGATTTCAAAATATTGGGGGCGCGGCTGGCCGCGCCCCTAATGTTGGTTGTTTTAAAGTCGCTATCTTAAATCGCTAACCGAAGATTCTCCGCTTCAGGCCGAACAGCCCCATCAGGCCGGAGCCTAAAAGCAAGACCGCGCCGGGCAGGGGCACGCTGGAAATAGGAGCCGGCTCGATTTGCTCTTCGCTGATTCTGAAGACCCACCGTCCGGCCACGCCCGTGTTGGAACCGTCTTCCAGCACATTGGCGATGCCGGGGTTGAAGGAGCCGGGAATCGTGTAATAATTGGTCCCGTCGCCGGCGTCAAAACCAGCCGCCGCCTCGGTGCCGCCAAAGCCGCCCGAACCCCCACTGGCGTCGCCGGTCTCCCAGGACATGCCCTCGTCAAGATAGTTGAAGATGGCGTAACTGTTGCCGCCGTCCGTGGCCAGGACGATCTGGAAGGTGTTGAGCAGGTCGTCGTGAGAACCGAAATATCCGACATGGTCCCAAGAAGCCACAAAGGCGTAAGTAGCCGCAAAACCGGCCCCGGAAAAGGCCGTGTTGACTTGGCTCGAAATAGTGCTCAAAGTCCCGGCCTCGGTCCTTTCACCGTAATAGGCCAAGCCTGAGTTTGTCCCCCTAGTGTCTACGTCAGCGAAGTACGCGGCTACGATTTGCGCATAGCTCGGAAAAGCGAACGGGGTATAGGTGGACATCGGTCCGCCAAAAGTAATGTTGCCGTTGTTGTTGACCCAGAGCGAGTTTTTTTGCTGGCCGAAGAACCAGAACGGGGTGGAAAGAGCTATCTCGGCTGAAGAACCGTCGTCGTTGGCCGGGATGGCCGTATCGTCGCTCCAGTCGATAAACCCGCCAATCGGCACGGCCGAAGCAAAACCGGCCCACCCCAAAACCAAGACCAAGGCCATTGAAACCAAAAATGTTTTCTTAATCATGTTTTTTACTCCTCTTGTTTCCAACCAAACCAAAAAAGTTAAACTGTGCCTCCCCTTACGCATTTATCTCTCAACTGCTTATATGGTCATATCCCAGTTCGGGGATGTTTTCCTCCGGTTTTGGGGTGTATTCTAAGCGGATTTTTTTTCCAAGGCAATACGCCGAAAGTATGGTTTTTTTCGTATTTTTTCAAAAAAGATTCTAATACTAAAGTCGTAGACGCGGGCAGGAACTAATACTTTTTTCGTATATTCGTCCCCGTCATATTAAGCAAGATTTTCAATTTTGACGCAATTAATGGAAAAAGCTTGACGGCCGGAGATGAAAAAGGGGCCGGGTCTGGTTCGACCCGGCCCTGGTCTTTCAGCCTTGGTTTTTTAAGCGTCGATGATGGCCAGGGCTTCGTCCCGATAAGCATCCATGATGTAGGGCAGGTTGGTCACCCGGGCCGCTTCCTCGGTCAAAGCGGCCAAGTCTTTACGGGACATGAGGTTGACCCGCCATTTCCTGGCCCCGGCCATGAGCTGCTGGAGGCCGACCCGGAGTTTTTCCACGGCGCTGTATACGCCTATCGCCCCCAAGGGGAATCTTTCCACCTCGGAGCCGTACCTGGCCTTAAGCTCTTCGTAGCAGACGAAGATCTCTTCCTTTGTTTTTCCGTAGGGGGACACGGTCTTGGGCAGGCCGCCGTCATCGCCGTTGAGCCACCGGCCGATGTTCTTGCCGACCATCCCGGGGATCATCAGGGCCCGGCCCATGCAGACGGCCTTGCAGTAAGGCGCGCCCAGGGCCAGGGCTTTGAAGATGTGGTCTTCGGCCGAGAAGCCGCCGGCAAAGGCGATATCCGGGACCCAATGGCCTTTCTGGGCCAGACGCAGGCAGAGTTCATAGGCCATGGAGTGAAGGTAAAGGGAAGGGATGCCCCATTCGGTCATCATCCGCCAGGGGCTCATACCGGTGCCGCCCGGCGAGCCGTCAATAGTCAGGAGATCGATTTTGGCCTTGGACGACCAACGGATGGCCATGGCCAGCTCCCGCATGGGGTAAGCCCCGGTCTTGAGGGTCACCCGCTTGGCCCCGATCTTACGGATGCGGTCCACTTCCCGCAAAAACTCTTCTTCGTTTAAAAACCCGACCCGGGAATGCCGTTCGAATTGTTTGGTGGCTCCGCTCCTGAAAGAAGCCTGGTTGGCCGGGTCTTCGGGGTCGGGCGTGACGATATAGCCCCGTTTTTTCAGTTCAATGGCTCGCTCCAGGGAATCCACCTTGATCTCGCCGCCGATGGATTTGGCCCCCTGGCCCCATTTCAGTTCGATGGTTTGCACGCCGAGCTTTTCCACTATGTATTCGGCCACGCCCAGCCTGGTATCTTCCACGTTCAACTGGACAAGAATATCACCGTAATCCTCTTGATACCGGCGGAACTGTTCCACCCGCCGCCGCATCTCCGGCGACTCTTTGACCTTGCCATCAGAAGTCAGTTCCAGTTCGGGATCGATGCCGCAAACGTTCTCCCCACAGACAATGCTGATGCCGCTGATGGCTGCGCCGACGGCGAAATGCTCCCAGTTTTGCCGGGCTATTTCCGTGCTGCCCAAGGCCCCGGTGAAAATAGGCGTCTTCATCTGGATCGGGAAGGTGTTGCCGAAAGCAGTCTCAGTGTTGACCACCGGAAAAATGGCGTGATCCGGGTCGGCTTCCATGCCTTCCGCCCCGATGGCGTAGCCCATGATGTTGAGGTGGGAATAATCGACCGGATAATCCTTGTCGGCGCCGGCGGTGATTATGCCGAAGGGGCCGGGATAAAGCAACTCACGGCCGCGAAAACTCGCATTGAACAAGTCGCAGTTGCCCTTGCAACCGTCCACGCAGCGGCTGCAGATGCCTGACTGGGGAGCCACGTTCCGGGAGCGGTTGTTGGTGCGCAAGGCCTCGTTGGCGTTGGGACGTTGCAGATTCATAAGCTGAACCCTCCTCTTTCGAATAAATAATAAAAAAAGCGCCTTCCCTCTCCAGGGCCAGACGCCTTTGTCTTATGATTAAGGCCGGTCACGCCGTTGTGCCCGGCTTAATTACAGCTAATTTATGGAAGTGACTCTTTAGCCTATATGAAGCAAGGATGTCAAGGACTTTTTTTAACTGGAATGTAATCCTTCAACGAACGGGGGCCTTCCCCGGCTCTTTCTGTCCGACCTATGGAAATCAATTCATGTTTTTTCAGTAATGAATCGTAGTTACTAAACTCACCCCCGCGCCAGCGGTAATCCAACCTCCAATCTCTGATAAATGACTTGAGTCGTCGGAGCACTTGAGGTTTTGGGGCCGTTCTGATAAATTTAATTAAATTTAGCCTTCGGCTCCGGCGGCTCAAAGACGACGGAACCCGAGGTAAACCGTCAACCGAGGCGACAGCCTTAGCGAACGGCGCTGGGGAACCAGGAGTTATTGTAAGGAGAGCCTCAAATATTCCGCACTGTGACCATTCCTTTTCATTTTAGCTTCTTGAAAACCAAGCGCACCGCCGGACCGGTCCCGGCTCCGGCTGTTAGTCGGCTTCTATCCGAAATGATTTATATCGACCGTTAACCTGCATTTTTAAATAAGGGCAAGACTTGAAACCGGAAACTCTCTCCCCTAAAACCATCAGGCCCGGCGCGCCTGAACCTGATCAGCCCAAAGTCACCCGTCGACTCTCCTACCGTCAGGCCCGCAACGCCGTCCTGTTGGCCCTGATTCTCGGCGTCTTGTTTAATGTCTGTCGCATTTACCTTGATCTATCCAATGAACATGAACAGATCAAAAAGAACGTTTCGCAAACGCTCAGGATGGCTCAAGAACCGGCTGCTCAAGCCGCCGCCTCGCTTAATGAAGACCTGGGAGCCAGAGTAGTGGCCAGCCTGTTGGCCGGCCAAGGCATTGAACAGGCCAAAATCATGATCGATGATCCGAATCTGGTCCTGGCTCAAGCCCGGAGGCCCGCGATCAAGGCTCCTCTTAACCGACTCATAGAAAAGATATTCGGCCGGGATTTGACCTACTCCCTGCCGCTGTTCAAGGCCGGAGAGAATGAACCTTTCGGCCGTCTGGTGGTCATGGTGGACGGTTACGCCATCGCCTTGGACTATTTCCGCCGGGCCGGGGTCATAGTGGTCGGCGGCCTGCTATTGACTGTTATCCTGGCCTTTGTTCTTTACTTCATGTTTTATTATTCCCTGACCAAACCTCTCCTGGGAATCATCAAGGGGCTGGCCGCCATAGACCCGGCCGGGCCGGGCCGGGTCCAATATCCGCGGGGACGCCGGGACGATGAGGTGGGCCTTCTGGTCCTCACCATCAACCAACTGCTGGCCGGATTGACCGAAAACCTTGAGCGCCGCCGGACCGCCGAACGCCTGGCCCTGGAACGTGAATCCCGGATCAAAGGCATCATGGACAACGTGCCCGACGCCCTGCTGACCATCAACGAACAAGGCTTGGTCGAGGATTGCAACCCGGCCGCCGAAACGCTTTTCGGCTGCGCGGCGGAGAGACTGGCCGGTCAATCCTTGGGACAACTGGTGGGCAAACCGGAAGGCCAGGACCTGGTCCTGGCCTTGGACCGGTTTTTAGACAGCGGCGACCCCCAGGTTCTGGACGAAGCTCCGCCGGAGGGAACCGCTTTGAGCGAAGACGGTCTGCGGACGCCCGTGGCCTTCCGTTTCGGCGAAATGCACATAGGTGAACGACGCCACGTGGTCTGTCTGGTCAGTGATATATCTCAGCGGAAGCAGGCTGAGGCGGCCTTTCAAGCCCTGGTGGAAAGCACGGTCGGGGCCGTGGGCCAGGACTTTTTCGACCGGGTCGTGGTCAACTTGTCCAGTTGGCTCGGCTGCGACGTGGCCATCATCGGGGAAATAATCGGCGGTTCCAAGGTCAAGGGGCTGGCCATGAGGATGGACGGCCGGACCGTTTACGACTACGGCTACGACCTGGCCGGCACTCCCTGTGAAAACGTCTCGGCCCAAGGCTTCTGCCACTACCCTGCAGGCGTGGCCGGATTGTTTCCCCAGGATAAGGATTTGGACGAATTGGGGGCGGAAGGATACGTGGGCGTGCCGGTCAGGGACCGGGCCGGCCGGGCCATCGGCATTCTTTGCGCCATCTCCCGCCAAAAACTGGACTTGCCCGAACGAACCGAACAGATCATGAACATCATCGCGGCCAAGGCCGCCGCGGAAATCGAACGGAAGCGGGCCGAGGAAGCCCTGCGGGAGAGTGAGGAAAAATACCGGATTCTGGTGGAAAAAGCCAACGACGCCATCATGGTGGCTCAAGACGGCCTGGTCAAGTTCCCCAATCCCAAATGCCTGGAAATAAGCGGTTACTCGGCCGAAGAACTGACCAGCCTCCCCTTCGTCAATCTGATCCACCCCGAAGATCGGGACATGGTCATGGACCGACACCGGCGTCGGCTGGCCGGGAAAAAAGTCCCCAGTTCCTATGCCTTCAGAATAATCAACAAAAAAGGTGAAGTGGTCTGGGTGACCCTCGAGGCCATTCTGATCAACTGGGAAGGCCGGCCGGCCACCCTGAATTTCTTACGTGACACCACCGAGCAGAGGCGCTTGGAAGCCCAGCTTTTGCAGGCCCAGAAGATGGAAGCCGTGGGCAACCTCGCCGGAGGCATCGCCCATGATTTCAATAATCTGCTCCAGGCCATTCATGGCTATACCGAAATGCTTCTGTTCGATAAGGCCGAAGCTGACGAAGGTTACGTCGAACTGAAAGAGATCGAACGGGCGGCCGGACGGGCTTCGGAACTGACCCGTCAGCTTTTGACCTTCAGCCGCAAGATCGAAAGCAGATTGAGGCCCCTGAACCTGAACGACGTCATAAAGCAGATGGAAAAACTCCTCTCCCGGACTCTGACCAAGATGATCAACATCGAACTGCATCTGGCCGGGGACCTGGACGCGGTCAACGCCGATCCCGCCCAGATCGAACAGATTCTCATGAACCTGGCCCTCAACGCCCGGGACGCCATGCCGGAAGGGGGCCGCCTGGTCATCGAGACGGAAAACGTGACTCTGGACGAAGACTATTGTGAAACCCACCTGGGGGCCAATCCCGGCGAATATGTCTTGCTGAGCATTTCCGACACCGGCCACGGCATGGACCGTCAGACCCTCCGGCATATCTTCGATCCGTTTTACACTACCAAGGAAACCGGCGAAGGGACCGGCCTGGGCCTGGCCATGGTCTACGGCCTGGTCAAAAACCACGGCGGATATATCACCTGTTACAGCGAACCCGGTCTGGGGGCCACGTTTAAAATCTATCTGCCGGCGGCCGACCGGGCCGAGGCCGCGGTCGAGACCCAGTCCGCTCCGGAGAAACCCATCGGCGGCCGGGAAACCATCCTCCTGGTCGATGACGAAGACAACCTCCGCTCCCTCGGCCGGGAGCTTCTGCAGCGGTTCGGCTATACTGTTTGGACCGCGCCGGACGGCGAAACGGCGATCGAGTTATTTCATGAAAAATCGGAAGCCATCGACTTGGTCATTCTCGACCTGATCATGCCCGGCTTGGGCGGCCGGAAATGTCTCGAAGAAATGTTACGGATAGACCCCAAGGCTAAAATCGTAGTGACCAGCGGTTTTTCGCCCAACGGTTCAACCAAAGAGTTGATGGAAGCCGGGGCCAGGAGTTTCATCAGCAAGCCCTATAATATTAAACAGATGTTGACCGTGGTCCGCCGTGTCCTTGACGGGGAACAACTTCAAGGCTGATCAGGGAAGAGAAGTCGAATTAAACGATTTGACGAATCCGCTTGAACATGGGCCGGTCTTTTAAAATCAAAATCGGCTTAGCTTTTTATAATCCGGCGGCTTTCGGCCGTGAAAAAAATCGCAGGCCCGATAGTACCGCAAGTCGTCAATCCACAGCCCGAGATAACGCTTATCTTTTTTGAGTCTCTTAATCAGGCATAGAGGGTCGGCCAGAGCTTGGAGGATCGGCCCAAAAAGTTCGGACGGGTCCCGGAAGCACTCCCAATCGCATTGACGGCAGACGGCTTGGAAATTGAACTTTTTTTCATCCAGGTCCCAATACTTGCCCAAATTTTCCCGACCTCGATACCCGCAGGGATATACGTCTCCGTCCTGGCAGTCGATAAAAAAATAATCCAATCCGCCCCGGCAGGGATAAGCCCCTTTTGATTCCTCACCGTAATACCGGTATAAGGCGGACAGAGAAGTTCTGGGGGAAAAAATCCTAATTTTGGACCTAAACTTCACCGCCGTCTCGAAAAGGGCCTTGAGCAAGAGAGCCTTTTCCCAACGATTGAAATTGACCAGAGCGTCTTCCGCGGTGGCCGCATAGACCGGAGCCAAAGAACCGTCCGGTTCTTCTTCGATACTCATCGGATAACAGGTGTTGACCATAGTAAAGCCCAGATCAATCGTGAAGCGAAAGAATTTGGCCAAAGCCGCTTCAGCCTTTTGGTAAAAAACCTCTTCCTCTAATTGAGTCCGTCGGGGGGAGACAAAGGGGAGGGCTTGGTCTGAATTGCCGCCGAGACAGCGATTAAGTCCGAGATTAGCCGAGGGATAGAGCCCATAGTCATGAAAAACCGTCAGGGCCTTTTCGATACCGGCCGTAACGCCGACCAGGCCCCTCATCCTTTCATGGACCGCCGGGTCGGCCGAATCCAGGCTGATCCAGAAGTTGCGCAGGGGGACGGCGGCCAGTTTTTCTGCGACTTTTTTGATTCGGGACAAAAAATCATGGTGTTGGGGCAATGCGAAAAGAAATCCGTTGGTTCCGGTCCGAATATAGTCAATGCCGGCTTCTCCGGCATATTTGATGAAACCGGTCAATTCATCCAGAAACAGCAGCGGTTCCCCGCCGGTGAAAGAGATCACCCTGACGCCCTTTCGGGCGGCCGTGTCAATGATGCGTTTGACCTCATCCCCGGCCAGTTTGGACCGGGTCAACTTGTGGGTGATATTCATACCACATTGGGGGCACTGGGCGTTGCAATGGTTGGTGATCTGGACGACCAGCTGACCCGGAGACCTATGACGGGAAAGACTTAGAATAAATTTTCGATTCATGGCCTCATCCGGAAAGTTGGACTTTTAGGACCTATGGGTTGGAGCGGTCGGATGCTCTCAACCGGCCTTGGCCATAGGCTCGGGGCAATCCACCTCCAGCCCGTGGGTATAGATTTGCCAGTGCTTGAGGAAAGCCCGTTCAAAAGACCTGGATTCCATAAATTTCCGGGCGGCTCTGGACATCTGCTCCCTTCTGAAGGGATCGACGGCCAAGTCGTGCATGGCCTGGACGAGGCTTTCCGGGTCATTGGAAGGGACGACGATGCCGGTTTGTCCGGGCAGGACGTTTTCCCTTGGGCCGCCGAAATCGGCGACGATGACCGGGAGGCCGGAGGCCTGGGCTTCGAGAACCACGTTGCCGAAGGTATCGGTCGTGCTGGGGAAGACAAAAAGGTCGGCTGAGGCATAGGCTTCAGCCAAATCGCGTCCTTGGAGGTAACCGGTGAAGGTGACCGGCCGGCCGGCCAGTTCTTCTTTCATCGTTTCCAGATACGGCCCGTCCCCGACCACGATCAAATGAACTTCGGGAACGACCCGACTCAGTTCACGAAAAACCTCAACCAATAGAGGCAGATTCTTTTCTTTGCTGACTCGGCCGACATAAAGGAGCTTGATCTTGCGGCCCAGGTTGTATCTGCGGTCAAAGAAACCGTTCCGATGGGCGGGATGGAATGTTTCAATATCGACGCCCCGGGGATAAAGACGGATTTTGGCCGGATTAAGGCCCTTGGCCGCCAGTTCGTCACCAATATCGCCGGAAGGAACGTAAATAAACTCCATTTGATCGTAATACCAAAGGGTATAGCGCCAAAGGAGCTGTTCGACGGCCTCATCTCCGGTCAGCCTGGCCGCATATTGGGGAATAGCTGTATGATAGGTGCCGCTGATGGGCAAGCCAAGAATCCGGGCTATAGCCAGGGCGGCCAGCCCCACCGGCCCCGGGGTGGCCGAATGGATATAGTTGTATCCCATTTCATATACATGGTTGAGCATTTCCAGAAATGGAGGCAGAAACAGTTTTTGTTCAGGGTATTCCGGCAGTTCATACACTGAAACCGGTTTGAAGTTGCGGACATTGTCAAAGGGCGGGCTTTGGTTCCGGGCGCAGGTGATGACGGTCAGGTCCTTGCCCGCAGCCAGGGCCGTTTTGGCCTGCTGAAGCAAAGTCAAGGCCACGCCGTTGATCTCATACAAGGTGTCGGTGAAATGAGCTACTTTGATACTATTTTCCTTCAGATTCAACCCTGGAACGGGCTCCCTGAAGCGGTTTTGAACCTGCTCGATCAAAAGCCGGTCCCGGCCGAAAAGACCGAAAGAGACGAAATAAGGAGCCATAATCGAATACAGGGAGGCGGCGGCTCCGATAGAGTCGAAGATGCTGAAAAAATTGACCCCGGAAAGGCGCCCGATCAGGTTTTCCCCGAAATGATGCAAAACTTTGTTGCAGACTTGGCTGACGAAACGAAACCAAATTTCTTCGGAGTCCCGGTGCTCCTGCCGCCCGCTTTTCAGTATGGTCATCAAATCCGGGTCATTGATGACCGCCCTTTCACCCTCCCGCCGAAGCACGTCTTGGACTTTTTCCTTCGCCCCGAAGCGGTTTGATTGGCGTGGCCCCCAAAAACCCTTTAAAATTAAAAAAAAGGAAGTTTGAGACCGAGCCTCGGGCCGGAGCATACGATCAAGAAAACGCATTAAAAAGTCACGGTGGGAATACCTGTCCAGATTGAAACGATGGTTATAGAATTGATAGGCGATCCCGTAAAGGTTGTGAGCCAGGGTGCGGGGACCGGAGCCTCGGCCCTGAGGCCGACTGCGACCTGTATTTATACCCTCTAAAAACTCGTTAAGGTTTTTGGCTCCGGGCACCTCGGTCCACATGCGGGCGATATTGAGGGAACTGTGATCATCGGACCCGCCGATCTGGTTCTTTTTCCAGGGCTGGTTGAAACAGGGCTGCAGACCGTGCTGGTCGGCCAAGTTTTCAATATCCCTTTGGCTCAAACCCTCCAACACCGCTTTTAACACCATGTTTTGATTCTGATCTCTGGCGCCGTTGAGCTCAAAAGTCTTGAACAGCAGCAAAAGTTTTTCAAAGTGTCCTAGGGTCAAACGGTCGTTAACCGAAAAAAGAGGATGGGCCAGGGCATGGACTATTTTGTTTTTGTTTAGGTAGACGGCCAGGTCAAAGATGTTTTCGCGTATTTTTTGGATATCCTGATGAACCGCTTCATCGATGTTGAATACCAAAAGGTGGACCTTGCATCGGTCTTCCGGGAAATAGGTGGTTACTTCCTCACTGATGAAGGCGTCGGGCAGGTGGGCGATTTCCAGACAGCCGTTGATGGTGTTGTGATCTGTTAGGGTCATCCCGGACATGCCCTTTTTTTTGGTGATGCGGTGCAGGGCCAGAGGATCGGTGAAGCTTTCCGGACAGCCGATCTTTTGGAGGACCCATTGAGAGGGGCGTTTGGAGTGCTTGGAATGGAGGTGGAGGTCTATTTTCATAAATCAGCTCCTTTGGTGAAACTCGGTTTTACGGCCGGCCGAATCGAAGCCGATTTCCTGTATGAATAACAGAGTCAGCTTAGGCTTCTTCATACGCCCCGGCTTCCGTTGGAAAATAACCACCCAACGATCTGATCTTGTTGATCGTTTGTATGACAAAGATTTTTGTCGTTTTTCTTGCGCTTTTATGGAAGATGGGTGAATTTTTGGCAGCAGTCGGCTGACGAAAAAACGAACATCCGGTGAAAACAAAATGGGCCGGGACGGATTTTAAACCAGATTTTGAGTCTGCCGGAGAGGATGGTCGGAGATTAGTTATCACCTGGGGAAAAGCCCACTGAACCGGCTAGCCCTTGGTCAGTTCTGTTATAGTCGAAGAATGCCGTTTTGATGAGGATGGTTTTGACTTATGGACAGTAAAGAGACGGCGGTCTGATGCAAAGTGATTTGCGATCATGAGGGGCGGTCGAGCGTCTTCATCGACAGGAATAACTTTTTGTTTTTAAAATAATTTTTATAAAATTCTCCCGCCTTGGCCTAATCTGAGGGAATCAAGCAGGCAAACAACGTTCATTTTTTGCTCCGGCATTTTCCTTGGGAGAAATTTCGGTCGGCTCGAAATGTTCAAGGACTACAAACTCCGTGGAGCGGCATTCTCGACAGATGAGGATATGGGGCGGATAGTGGGTTTCATAAATTTCATGACAGTTTTTACACTCGATCAGCATCATCACTTTCATTGATATCCCCTATTTAGCTTGGTTGATCGGTCCGGCCGGGGACTCCGGCCGGACCGATCATTCAACTACTTGAGAGATTTGATGATTTTAACGTCGAAAACATGTCTTTTTTATGACGCCCCAAAAAAATCCTTCGGCCGTCTTTATTTTACATCGACGGTCCGGAATAACCGTCGGATCGAATCTTTAGGGAGGGTTAGTCCCGGATCAAACCGGGCGGTCAACCGTCTCGCCCGGGCAGGCCCTTGCAGCCGATGAAAAAATTCGTTGGTTTAAACCCTGAAACTCCGGCTCAAATCAAGAGAACTGAAAATTCATCTTGACATTAGAGCTTAAATGCAATGTGTTAAAGACGAGTCTGGAAGGCGCTCGATATGGAGGCTTGAATGGCCAAGGAATACGTTCATGATATTCAGCGAGAAGTGCGCTCTATTTCCGGCTGGTATGAGCTGGAGGAGGAGAAAATCCTGGAGAGCGAAGGCCGGGAGGTTCTCTACACCGTGGGCAACGGCGTGGTCGATTCTTCGTGCTGCGGAGTAGGCGGCTGCCGTTTCGCCGTCGTTCCGGGGTACATTCTTAAATTGAAAACCCGTCAGAACGAGAGCGGTTTGTGGATTTCGGAGGTCGAACCCGTGACCGACGAGGCGGCAAAAAACAGGATCAAGCGTCTGATCGAAGAAAACGAGGTAGTCCAACAGGTCCGGTTTCTTTAAGCCAGATTACAACAGGCCCTGGAAGAGGCCGTGACCCAGAGAAGCTAAAGGAGGTAAAAGGCATTATGGCTGGCATCATTTCCTACGGCGGGTATATCCCGAGATACCGAATCGATCGAAAACTGATATACAAGGCCATGGGCTGGCTCAATCCGGCCACTTTCATGCCTGGAGAAAAGGCCGTGGCCAACTTTGACGAAGACAGTCTGAGCATGGCCGTGGCGGCCGGTTTGGACTGTTTGAACGGTCTGGAAAGTTCCGGCGTGGACGGCGTCTACTTCGCCACCACAACGGCACCTTACGCCGAAAGATTGAACGCGGAGATCATCGCCACCGCTTTAGACTGCCGTGCGGATATACGGGCCGCCGATTTCACTGACACGCCTCGGGCCGGAACCACGGCCATCATGGCGGCCTTGGATGCGGTCAAAGCCGGTTCGAGCAACAAGGTTTTGGTTTGCGCGGGTGACATCAGAGTAGGCAAGGCCGGCAGCGCCCAGGAAGAGACCTTCGGCGACGGCGCGGCCGCGTTTCTGCTGGGAGCGGACGACGGAATCGCCAAATTTATCGGAGCCTCTTCGGTCTCCTACGATTTCGTCGACCATTGGCGGAGCAAAGGGGATCGGTTCGACCGCCAATGGGAAGACCGTTTCATCCGTGATGTAGGGTATACCAGCTTCATTATCGAAAGCCTGGCCGGGCTGGCCAAGAAATTTTCCATTCAGCCGAGTCAGGTGGCCAAAGTGGTCTATCCGTGCCTGTATCCGGCGGATTTCCCCAAAATCGCCAAAGCGTTAGGGCTTTCGGCCGGGCAAATCGTCGAGCCTCTTTTGAACCAGGTCGGTTACACCGGCACGGCCGATCCTTTGATGCACTTGGTCAAGGCCTTGGAAGAGGCCAAACCGGGCGACAAGATCGCCGTAGTCAGCTTTGGGGCCGGCTCCGACGCCCTCCTGTTTGAAACGACCGATAAAATTGATGAAATGAGAAATAACCGCCGGGGAATCAGTAAGAACCTGGCGGCCAAACGCGAACTGACCAGTTATGAAAAGATGATCAGTTTCAGGGACATTCTGCCTACGGAAAAAGGCATTCGGGGTGAAATGACGGCTTTCACCGCCCTGTCCGAACTGTGGCGCAGCCGGCGTCAGGTTCTGGGCCTGGTCGGGAGCAAGTGCCTGACCTGCGGAACGCCCCAGTTCCCGGCTCAAAGGGTTTGCGTCAAACCAGAGTGCGGGGCGATCGACCGCATGGAGGACTATCGTTTTTCGGACAAAAGGGGGCAGGTCGTCAATTACACCGGCGACAATCTGGCCGCTTCGCCCAATCCGCCGGCGATTTACGGGACCATTGACTTTGAAGGCGGCGGCCGTTTTTGGTTCGATTTTACCGACGTCGACCTGGACAAGGTCAAGGTCGATATGCCGATGGAGATGAGCTTCCGCCGGAAATACGTTGACGATAAATTCGGTATTCATGGTTATTTTTGGAAAGCGGTTCCGGTCCTGGGTTGAGATATTTCGACCGGTCAAACCCCGGGGATGGACTTGGCCCGGCGGATAAAAAAGAAATGAGCAGGTCAGAAAAAGGCCTGTGGTAATTATAGGGAGGTCAAGAAATGGCGGAAGGCATAAAAGATAAAGTGGCCATTATCGGTATGGGCTGCACCAAGTTCGGTGAGCGTTGGGACGCTGGCTCGGAAGATTTGATCGTCGAGGCTTTCACTGAAGCACTCGCGGATGCCGGTATAGAAAAAAAAGACATCCAGGCCGCGTGGTACGGCTCCTGTTTTGACGAAGTAAACGTGGGCAAGTCGGGCACCCCCTTGAGCCTGAGCTTGAAGCTGCCCTTCATCCCGGTGACCAGGGTGGAAAACTTTTGCGCCACCGGTTCGGAGGCCCTTCGGGGCGCGGCTTACGCCGTGGCCGCCGGGGCTTTCGATATCTGCCTGGCCTTAGGCGCGGAAAAACTTAAAGACACCGGGTACGGCGGACTGCCGGATATGGCTCAAGCCATGGGCTCGAAAAACCGGCTGACTTTTCCGACCATTACAGCCCCCGGCGCTTTCGCCACCATGGCCACGCGTTATATGAATAAATACGGACTGAAACCCGAAGAATTAAAGGAAACCTTGGCCATGATTTCGGCCAAAAGTCACGCCAACGGGGCCAAAAATCCCAAGGCCCACCTCCGGCGGGAAGTTACAGTGGAACAGATTCTCAAGGCCCCCATCATCGCGTGGCCCTTGGGCCTGTTCGACTGTTGCGGGGTCAGCGACGGCGCCGCCGCGGCCATCGTCTGCCGGGCCGACATGGCCAAGAACTTCCGGCCCGATCCTATTTACATCAAGTCCATGCAAATCGCTCTGAGCCATGGCGAAGAGATGATGTACACCGACTGGGACGGCACCTACGTCAAGACGGCCGTCCACTGCGCGGCCCGGGCCTATAAAGAAGCCGGGATCAAGAACCCGCGGGAAGAAATCAGCATGATGGAGGTTCATGACTGTTTTTCCATCACCGAACTGGTGACCATGGAAGACTTGGGCATCAGCGAGCGGGGCAAGGCCCCCAACGACGTTCGGAACGGTTTCTTCAACCTGGACGGCAAGATACCTTGTCAACCGGACGGCGGGCTCAAGTGCTTCGGCCATCCCATCGGGGCCTCAGGCCTCCGGATGATTTATGAAATGTACAAGCAGATCCAGGGCAAGGCCGGGGAGAGGCAGCTCAAGGACCCCAAGATCGGGCTCACCCACAACATGGGCGGCTTCCCGGCCATGAACTTGATCAGTGTGAACATCGTCGGACTCTGAACCGGATGAAGACGACGAGCCGCTACGGCTCCGTCGAGGATCTAAACCAAAGAAGCCCCCTTTTAGGGGGCTTCTTTGTGGGCTGTTTTTTTGGTGGCGGTGCAGGGATTTGAACCCCGGACACTGCGGATATGAGCCGCATGCTCTGACCGACTGAGCTACACCGCCCGCCGAGACTTATCTATGAAATTTTTTGACCAGGTGTCAACTAAAAATTCCGGCCGACCTTGACTCCAACCTAACAGTTTTTGTCCGAGCCAGCGACTATTTTTCCTGTTCGGCCTCGACCTTCCGCAGTTCTTCCGGACTGGCCAGTTCATAAGCGGCGATGGTGCTTCTTGACTCCAGGATGCCCTCCCCCGCCGCGGTGATAACGGCTACGATCAAATCCTTTCGGCCGTTGTTGTTGTAGTCCGCGATGTGATAATCGGATAAAGCGCCCGGCAACGGCCGGGACCGCCAGTTTTCCCTCATACTCATCTGGTTAAAACTTAATGATATTATAGACCCCCGATCAAATCCCCGCCAGCGTTCCATCAACCGGGAATGGCTGGCCTCGTTATTGGCCACGATGATCTCTTTTTTGCCGTCTTCATTAAGATCGACCACCAATATTCTCGAAGGGATATAGTCCCGGATCGGGGCCGTATTCTTCGGATAAAAGTCCAAATTCTCCATCCCCCCGGTCGGCGAGGACAAATAATTGTACGTCCCGTTGAAATACTCCCGGCTCTTCCAGATTTGCTGGCCTGAACGCGACATGACCACCAAATGCTCATCTTTGTTGATAACAATCAAATGGTCCTTGCCGCTCTCACCCAGCTCGGCCAGGGTGAAATTAAAAATATTAATTCCTTCGGGCAGGTTAAAAGGGGCTTGCGGGACATAATCGCCGCCCGAAAACTTCATGCGGTGGATATTCCCGTGAAAGAGATCGCCCATGCCGCCGCGCTGCCCGAGTAAAGTCCGGCCTTCGGGCAGATCGACCACCCGGTAATACCAAGGAGCATCTTTGACCAGAGGGACCAGCCGTCCGCCTTTGAATTCCAGGACCAGGGATTTGGCTTCGAACCTCCTTTGATTGCTGATAAAAATCTCCGGGACCCCGTTGCCGTTGATGTCGGCTATATCCACGGTCAGAAACCGGTCGTTGACAATGCCGTCATATTTGACCAGACGCTGAAAGACGTCATTTTCGATCCGGGCCACGAATACGGTGTTTTGAGAGGCATAGACGATCTCGTTACGGCCGTCTCCATCAACATCGCCGACGTCCAAACCTACGATAGCCAAGGGAAACGAGGGGCTTCTCCAGAACCCGCCTTCCGTATCGGAACCGGGGGCGGCCAAGAAATTGGGATTGATGGGGGAAACAGACTGGCCGGCCATGCCGGTCAGCAGATAGTCAGGGTGACGGCGGTAGGCGGGCACCGGCTCCTCGGGTTGGGGCTTGGGCCGGGCTTCCTTGACCGAGGCTTCCCGTCCGAAGACCTTGACGTTGATCTCCTCGGCGAACTGGTTGACCTTGGGGATCACTCCATCCAGATTTTCGGCCTGGGTGAAGACCGACACCGCCGGCCTGGCTTGCTTGAAGTCGACCAGACGGGCGTCCAGGCTGATGTTTTGCCCCAAAACGGTGACCGACCCGAATAAGATATAATCCGCTCCCAGATTTCGTCCCAATTCCCGGGCGGTTTGTTCGTCAACCCGGCCTTGGACCTGTTCAAAGGCCTGTCGAGCCTGGGCCGCGGGCAGAACCATAACCTTGTCTTCCCAGGAAAGTCTTGAACCCAGCATGTCCATGATCCCCTGCTGGAGATAGGTCATGTCCTGGGGGGCGTTGATGTTAAAAGGTAGAATCAGCACCTTGCTCGGGCCGGCTTGGCCAAGACTTTGGCCGGCAACGCCCGCCACCGCCAAGGCGACCGATAAAAAAACAAAAAGAAATAAACGGGAAAGGCTCATGTTCGACCGTACCTTTCAGCAGGCCTTCAAAAGGCCTAAAAAAGAACAAGATGATTGTGGTTTCCTATCATTGAACCACGCCGGGTGTCAAGCCGTCCCTGAACCGCACCGGTGAAAGCGGCATTGTTGTTGACACGCTTAAGGTTATAATATATCTGTTTTAGACAGGTCCGCCAACTATTGAAGCTATTTTAAGAGGCCGGACCGCACAATTTCAAAAACGGGGTTGAGATTTCCAGGAAAGCCGCCGGACGGCCCGGAAACAAAAAATGCCGTTGGAGTCAACACTCGATATTGTCTCACAAGGCCAAAGAGAGGAGGGGCTTGGCGAGTCTGACGGCCTATTGTTTTGCGGCGTCTCGGAACAAATTGGCTGGTTAAGGGCTTAAGCCTGATTATGAGTCATCATCCTGGCCCACCAAATACCATCAAGGAATATCGGTACTTATTCGGACCGGTACCCTCGCGGCGTTTAGGCGTCTCCTTGGGTCTGGATTTGGTTCCGCCCAAGACCTGCACTCTGGACTGCCTTTACTGCGAAGTCGGCCGGACGACCAATAAAACCGTCGACCGATTCAATCTCCGGCAAAGTGAAGATATTCTTTCGGAATTGGCTGATTTTCTGAGCCAGTCCGCTCAAAAATTGGATTACGTCACCCTGGCCGGCTCCGGCGAACCGACCCTGAACGCGGAAACCCGACGAATCATCCGCGGGGTCAAATCCATGACCCCGGTCAAGGTCGCGGTGTTGACCAACGGGACCCTTTTGGACCGCGAAGATGTCCGACTGGACCTGTGGGAAGCCGATTTGGTCATCCCGTCTCTGGATACGGCGATAGAAGGAACTTTTAAGCTTCTCAACCAACCTCACCCGTCTCTGGACTTGGAAAGAATCATCAGGTCTCTGGCCGAATTTCGGGCCGGGTTCCCAGGCCGTTTCTGGCTGGAAATCCTTCTGGTTGCCGATATAAACGACAGCCCGCAGGAACTCGAAGCCCTTAAGGCCGCCGCCGAAAAAATCAAACCGGACCTTATTCAGCTTAACACCGTGTACCGCCCACCGGCTCAGCCCCAAGCCAGGCCGCTGGACCCGGAGGCTTTAGCCGCGGCGGCCCGATTCTTTGGTCCCACGGCCGAGGTGGTCGGCGGTTTTTCTCGAACCGTTCAAGAGCTTGAAGCAAACAACCTGGACCGGCGCATCCTCAACCTGGTCGGCCGCAGGCCCTGTACTTGCCAAGACCTGGCCGATGCGCTGGCCGTGCCTGCCCAGCGGGTTCGATCAACCCTGGAGCAACTGCAGCAAAACGGATTGATTCACATAGAACATCACAGCGATCAGGATTTTTTCCGGCGACGTCTTGAAACGCCGTCTTAAACTGCGTTTAACCGATTGTAGGGAGGCCAACGGGTATCATGAACGGACGAATTCATCTGGGACTGGATGTAGGCTCCATCAGCCTGAACACGGTCCTTTTAGATGAGCAAGGCGAAGTTGTTTTCGAAGACTACACCCGGACGCGGGGCCGGCCTTATGAAACGTCCTTGAAGATTTTAGAAAGAGTGTCGGCTGAATTCGGCCCTCAAAGGATTGCCACGGTTTCAGTCACCGGCAGCGGCGGCAAACTTTTGGCCGAACTGCTGGGCGGAACATTCGTCAATGAAATCATCGCCCAGACCAGGGCGGCCAGCCGCTATGTCCCCCAGGCCAGGTCCATCATCGACATGGGCGGGGAGGATTCTAAGCTCATCCTGGTCAACCGTGAAGGCGGGGACCACCTGACCATCGCCGATTTCGCCATGAACACCATGTGCGCGGCCGGGACCGGCTCTTTCCTGGACCAGCAGGCCCACCGACTGGGTTACACTATTGAGGAATTCGGCCGGGAAGCCCTCAAGTCCCAAGTCCCGCCCCGCCTGGCCGGCCGGTGCAGCGTCTTTGCCAAATCGGACATGATCCACCTCCAACAGGGGGCCACGCCTGATTACGAAATCATCGCCGGGCTCTGTTTCGCCATGATCCGCAACCTCAAGAGCAACATCGCCAAGGGCAAAAAGATCATCCCGCCGGTCAGTTTCCAAGGCGGGGTGGCCGCCAATCTGGGGGTGCGCAAAGCCCTCCTGGAAGTCATGGAGCTGAGCGATGACGAATTGATCATCCCGGAACATTTTCTGTCCATGGGCGCCATCGGTGCGGCGCTGAACACCCTGGACCAGCTCAAGGAAGGTTCGATTCAACCGTCTGGTTTTTCAGGGTTGGACAGGATCAAGCACTACCTGGCCTTTGAAAAACCAGAAGCCAAAAGACTGGAACCTTTGACGCCGCCGTCCTCCGAGCCCTCCACCGAGTACCGCAGCTTGGAAAATTTGGCTCCGGGCGAAAAAGTGGAGGTCTATCTAGGCATTGACGTCGGCTCGATCAGCACCAACGTGGTTTTGATCGACGAAAACATGAACGTCATCGACCGGGAATACCTGATGACCGCCGGCCGGCCCTTGGAGGCCATCAAGCAAGGTCTGCGGGCCGTGGGCCGGCGGGTCGGAGACAAGGTCATCGTCGTGGGGGCCGGGACCACCGGGTCCGGCCGTTACCTGACCGGCGACTTTATCGGCGCGGACGTGGTCCGCAATGAAATCACGGCCCAAGCCACGGCGGCCGCGGCCATCGATCCGCGGGTGGACACCATCTTCGAAATCGGGGGGCAGGACTCCAAGTTCATCAGCCTGGAAAACGGGGCCATCGTCGACTTCATGATGAACAAGGTTTGCGCCGCCGGAACCGGTTCCTTTCTGGAAGAGCAGGCCGAAAAACTGGGCATCAGCATCAAGGAGGAATTCGGCCGGATCGCCCTGTCCGCCGAGAACCCGGTCCAGCTCGGCGAGCGGTGCACCGTGTTTATGGAATCGGACCTGGTCCACTATCAACAGCAGGGAGTCAGCCTGCCGGACCTGGTGGCCGGACTGTCTTATTCCATCGTCATCAACTACCTAAACAAAGTGGTGGAAGACCGGCGGGTGGGCGACCACATCTTTTACCAGGGAGCCACCGCCTTCAACAAAGGCATCGTGGCCGCCTTCGAAAAAGTGATCGGGAAAAAGATCACCGTGCCCAACCACGCCGACGTGACCGGGGCCATCGGCGTGGCCCTCCTGGCCATGCGCGAGCGGACCTGGAAGGAAAGCAACTTCAAGGGATTCGATCTTTCGGAGCGGCATTACGAAATCACTTCCTTCGAGTGCAACGGCTGCGCCAACCATTGTGAAATCCGAAAGGTGACCGTGGAAAACGAAAAGCCTCTATTTTACGGTTCCCGATGCGACAAGTACGACATCCAGAAAAAAGCCGCCGTCGAGGGCCTTCCGGACCTCTTCGCCGAGCGCACCGAGATGCTCCTCAACCCGCCCGAAGCCAAACCCCTGGACCGGACCGACCGGGGGGTGATCGGTCTGCCCCGGACCATGTTCTTCCACGAACTCATGCCTTTCTTTAAAACTTTCTGGACAGCCTTGGGCTTCGAAACGGTCATTTCCGAAAAATCCAATAAAAAATTGATCCACCGCGGCTGCGAAGTGGTCATCAGCGAACCCTGCTTCCCGACCAAAGTCGGTCACGGCCATATCTTGGACTTGGTGGATAAAGGCGTCAAACGCATCTTCCTGCCCAGCGTCATCAACATGCTCCAAAAAGACCCGGAGCTGAAATACAGCACGGTCTGCCCCTACGCCCAGACCTTGACTTACACCGTCCACTCGGCCTTGGACTTTAAGGAAATGGGCGTGGAAATGATCCAGGGTCCGATTTACTTCGGGTACGGTGAAAAAATTCTGACCAAGTGTATGGTCGACATCGCCAAACCATTGGGCCTCAGCGTCGGCCAGATAAAAAAAGCAGTAAAGCTGGCTCTGGAAGCCCAGGAGAATTTTTATCAGAAATTGATCGAACGGGGCCGGGAGGTCCTGGCCGAGCTCGGGCCGGACCGTTTAGGCATGGTCGTGGTCTCAAGACCATACAACGGCTTTGATCCCGGCCTGAACCTCAATCTCTCCGGCAAGCTGAGAGACCTGGGCGTGGTGGGCATCCCCATGGATTTTCTCCCCTTGGACGACCCGGCTTACCACGGCGAGGCCCGGTACCATTACTGGCGCTACGGCCAGAAGATTCTTTCCGCAGCGGAAATAATCCGGAAAGACCCACGGCTTTACGGCATCTATATCACCAATTTCGGCTGCGGACCCGACTCCTTCATTCTTCACTTTTTCCGCGACCAGATGAGAGGCAAGCCCTACCTGGAGATCGAGATAGACGAACACAGCTCGGACGTGGGCGCGGTCACCCGGCTGGAAGCCTTTCTGGACAGCCTCAAGAACGTGGAAGTTACGCTGGAAAGCCAGAGTCTGCTCAGCTTCCGCGGCCGAAAAATCGTCGAGAACCACCGCAAGCTCTATATCCCGGCGATGACCGACCATGGCTTGGCCGTGGCTGCGGCCTTCCGGGCCTGCGGGGTCGATTCGGAGATGCTGCCCAAGTCTGATTATGAGACCTTGAGGCTGGGCCGGCAGTTGACTTCGGGCAAGGAATGCTATCCCTGCATATTGACCACCGGCGACTTGGTCAAGCTGACCCGCCAGCCTGACTTCGACCCGGAACGAACGGCCTTCTTCATGCCTTCGGGTTACGGTCCCTGCCGCTTCGGCCAGTACCACCGTTTTCAGCGCCTGGTCCTGGATGAACTGGGCTACCCGAACGTCCCCATTTATTCAGTGGACCAGAGCGACAAAATGTACGAAGAACTCAACGTGGCCGGCGGCGGGGACATGACCCGGCTGGCTTGGCGCGGCCTAGTGGCCGTGGATGTGGTCCAGAAGGCCCTCCTGGAAACCAGGCCCTACGAGGCCAATCCCGGCCAGGCCGACGCCGTCTATCAGGAATGCCTCGACGACATTTGCCGGACGCTAAGCCGACGGGGCGATTTGATCGAATGTTTGGGGCGCTGCCGCCTGAGACAGGAATCCGTTCCGCTTAAAAACCCCGGTTCCCGCCCGGTCATCGGCGTGGTCGGCGAAATATATGTCCGCTCGAACGAATTTTCCAATGAAAACACCGTGCGGGAGATAGAAAGGTTCGGCGGGGAGGCTTGGCTGCCGCCCATTTCGGAATGGATTTTGTACACCAACGAGACCACTTTTATGGAAGCCCGATTGAAAGGACGCTGGAAAGAGATGGCCAGCCTCAAGCTCACCCACCATTTTCAGGTCAAGGACATGCACGAACTGGAAGCGGTCTACCAGGGGTTCTTGCGCAATTTCCATGAACCCACGACCAAGCAGACCTTCCAATACGCCAGCCCTTACCTGGACCCCACCTTCGAAGGCGAGGCCATTCTGTCCATCGGCAAGTGCCGGGATTTCATCGAGAAGGGCGCGTCGGGCCTGGTCAACATCATGCCTTTCACTTGCATGCCCGGCACCATCGTCACCGCCCTGCTCAAGCGGTTCAGGGACGATCACGACGGCATCCCTTTCTTGAACATGGCCTTCGACGGCCAGGAACAGACCAACACCCTCACCCGCCTCGAAGCCTTCATGCACCAAGTCTACCAATATTGGAAAGACCGACAAAACCAAAGAAAGATCGGAAGGTAATCTCACGTGAAAAAAATGCTTATCAACGCGGTTGATCCGGAAGAATGCCGTATCGCTATAGTTGAAGACGGTCAACTGGAAGAATTTTACATTGACAGCTCTCTGAAGGAATCCACCCGGGGCAACATATACAAGGGGGTAATCCATAACATAGAACCAGGCCTTCAGGCCGTCTTCGTCGACTATGGGGCTCAACGCAACGGTTTTCTGCAACTGGGCGAAATTCATCCCGAATACTTCCAGATCGAGCCGCCTGAAAGAGGTGGGATCGACCTGCGCAAGGCCTTGGTCAAAGGCCAGGAGTTGCTGGTTCAGGTGGTCAAGGACCCCACCGGAGCCAAAGGCGCGGCCTTGACTACTTATATTTCTCTGGCCGGACGATACGTCGTGCTCATGCCCGGTCGGGAGCAGATCGGGGTCTCCCGCAAGATCGAAAACGAAAGCGAACGCCAGCGGCTCAAGGAAATCGCCCACGATCTGCCCGTCCCCGAAGCCTGCGGATTCATCATCCGCACAGCGGCAGTCGAGCGCAACAAAAAGGAAATCGCCCGGGACCTGAATTACCTGGTCCGCCTGTGGGAAGATATCAGGAAACGCGTGCCCGAAATGACTTCCCCTTCCCTGGTCCACAAGGAACAGGACCTGGCCATCCGGACCATTCGGGATTACTTCACCCCGGAGATAAAGGAAATCCTGATCGACAATGCCGAGGTCTACGAGCAGGCCAGGGAATATATCAAGGTCATTTCTCCGCGTTACCAAAACCTGATCAAACTGAGCAAAGACAAACGCCCCATCTTTTCCAAGTACCAAATCGAAGAGCAGACCGAGTCCATCTTCAGCAGCCAGGTTCGTCTCAAGTCCGGAGGATTCCTGGTCATCAACCCCACCGAGGCCCTGGTGTCCGTCGACGTCAACTCCGGCCGCTCCACTCGTGAGACCAAACTGGAAGATACGGCTTTCAAGACCAACCTGGAAGCGGCCGAAGAAATCGCCCGCCAGCTTCGCCTGCGGGACTTGGGCGGCTTGATCGTCATCGACTTTATAGACATGCGGGACGAAAAACGCCGGCGGGAAGTGGAAAAAAAGCTCAAGGCCGAGACCAAGAAGGACAAAGCCAAAATCGACGTGGGCCGCATCTCCAAGTTCGGGCTTTTAGAAATGTCCAGGCAGCGGATTCGGCCGCCCATCGAGTTCGGCACTTATAAGGTGTGCGACTCTTGCGGAGGCCGAGGCCTGATCCGCTCGATTGAGGCCACGGCCTTGGCCGCCCTGCGCCTGATGACCCAGCGCATCTCTAAAGGCCAGGTGGAAAAAGTCCGCGGCCGGTTTCATCCAAGCGTAGCCGATTACCTCTTAAACGCCAAACGGGCCGAACTGCTGAGCCTGGAGACCAGATTCGATGTGGATATTCATATCGAAGGCGGTTTTGACGTCCCGCCTGGCCAGATGGACCTGGACTTCACACGGCGGCCTTCCGAAACGGAAGCTGAACCGGCTCAGCCGCCGGTCGATGGAACCTAGTCTTGCTTCTGCGGCCTGCGGTTGCGGCTCTTATCTGGGCCGTCCTCATTTTTCATCCCGCCTGGGCGGCGGATGAAGACCAAAGCCCGCTCGCGCCGCCTCCACCCCTTTACCGGCGAATCATCCAGATTGAGGTTTCGGACCTGGCCGGCCGGCCCCTTTCGGGGGTCAAAGCCGAAATCAAGCCGGTTTGGGGCCGATTGGTCAGTCCCCGATCACTGGCCTCGAATAAAGAAGGCCTGATCACCTTCGAGGTCCAGCCGGTCATCGAGGACCCCCTGGCCGGTCTCCTGGTGCGGGACCGCTTTCTGCTCTATCGAATAGCCTGTGATTACACCCTGTCCAAAGAAGATTATCTCACCCTGTCCGGCCGGATCGAAGACCGCCAGGAGTTCGCCAGCCTGGCTGACCCGGTCTATCAGGGCCTCGACCGGCGACCGACTGCGGACCCCTTGACCGTGCGCGTCCGGCTGCCGGCCTATCGGGATTACCTGGCCCGAGCGCACCCGACCCTAGGCCGCCTGAGAGAAGAAAAAAACCAACTCCGGACCCTAGTGGACCGCCTCCAGCGCCTAGGCCGGGACCGGGGTTTTTCCCTGGTTCCAGGATCGCTGGACTTGAGCGAAACCGGACTGTTCCAGGCTGGCTTTGAATTCCAGCCCCTCTTCGATCCGGCCGAAATGGGCCTGCTGGCCGCCGGGGCGGTCCTGATGCGAGAGGTGGTTGTGCCGGTAATATCAATTTTGGACGATTTTTTTCAGGGGCGACTCGACGTGGAAAGTTATGAGATCAGCGTCGGGGCCGGGTTCCAGTATCGGGCCAAACCCTTTGCCCTCCCGGAAGTCCGAACTTTTGTTTTTCGGCTGCCGGCTTCGGCCGCAGCGGAACTTTTGACGGCCGAGCGTGAAGGCCGTTATCCGCTGGAAAAGATTGAAGTGACTGCGGGCGGCCAGGTTCTGGATTTGACCGCCGAATTGAACCCTGAAGAAATCAGGGCCGCGCCGGGCGGGATGCTTACCTCGCCCGAAACCGGAAAAAAAGAGGATTAGAGCCGGAAATGGATTTAAGCGCCCTGTCGACTGAAGAAGACTTGATACGTTTGGAGGGATTGATTCTGGGCGTTCACCCCTGAGGTTGTTCACATTCAAGTGACTCCAGCGGCTTGAAAGTAAAGAAAGGAAGCGGAAATGACCTTGACCGATGTACCCGGCATCACCGTCGGACACGCCACGGATGAGAAAAACCGGACCGGCTGCACGGCGGTCATGTGCCCGGAGGGGGCCGTGGCCGGAGTGGACGTGAGAGGACATGCTCCGGGGACCAGAGAGACAGATCTGCTTCATCCCACGGCCCGGGTGGAACGAGTCCAGGCCGTTCTGGTGACCGGAGGCAGCGCCTTCGGCTTGGCCGCGGCGACCGGGGTGGTCCGCTGGCTGGCCGAACGCGGGTACGGCCATGAGACCCTGCACGCCAAGGTCCCTTTAGTTCCGGGCGCGGTGATTTACGATCTTTTTTTCAACAAGACCCTGAGCAAGCCGGACGAAGCCATGGGCTGCCAAGCGGCCGAAGCCGCTTCGGGCCAACCGGTGGCCATGGGCTGCGTCGGGGCCGGGACCGGGGCCACGGCCGGCAAGCTGGCCGGATTCCACCGGGCCATGAAGTCCGGCCTGGGCTCGGCCGGCACTAAATCTGGAGACCTGATCGTGGCCGCCCTGGCCGTGGCCAATCCCGTGGGCAACGTGATCGATCCCGAGAGCGGTGCGGTGCTGGCCGGGGTCCGCACTCCGGACGGATCGGCCATCGACAATCCGGATGCAGCCCTTCTGGCCATCCAGGACCTGCTGTCTGCGTCCGCCGCCACCAATACGGTCCTGGGCGTAATAGCCACCAACGCCGTTTTAACCAAGGTTCAAGCCACCCGGGTGGCCCGAATGGCTTCAGCCGGCATCGCCCGAGCCATTTCACCGGCCTTCACCCTGTACGACGGCGACGTGATCTTCGTTCTGGCCACCGGCCGGGGACCGGCGGCCGATGAAAACATTATCGGGGCACTGGGCGCCCAAGTCCTGGCCCGGGCCATCGCCGCCGGGGCCAAGGCCGCCGTATCTCTGCCCGAGGTCCCGGCCTATAGGGATATGCCCAAAACATGACCACCCGGCACCAAATTATCATCGGCGACGCCCGCCGAATGCCCGAACTGGCCGACGAATCGATCCATCTGGTCGTCACCTCGCCGCCGTACTGGCAGCTCAAGGACTACGGCTCCAACGATCAGATCGGCTATCACGACACTTACAAGGACTACCTCAACAGCCTCAACCTGGTCTGGGAGGAATGTTTTCGGGTCCTGGCCCCGGGCTGCCGCCTGTGCGTCAATATCGGCGACCAGTTCGCCCGGTCCGTGTTTTACGGCAGATACAAGGTCATTCCCATCCGGACGGAAATCATCAAGTTCTGCGAGGCGGTCGGCTTCGACTACATGGGGGCGATCATCTGGCAGAAAGTCACCACCTGTAACACCTCGGGCGGCGCGGTCATCATGGGTTCTTTCCCTTATCCGCGCAACGGCATCGTCAAGCTGGACTATGAGTTCATCCTCATCTTCAAGAAATTGGGCCCGCCGCCGGAGGTGGATCAGGAGATCAAGGAGCGGTCGCGGCTGACCACCGAAGAATGGAACGAGTATTTTTACGGCCACTGGTACTTTCCCGGCGTGCGCCAGGAGGGTCATCTAGCCATGTTTCCCGAAGAACTGCCCCGCCGTCTCATCAAGATGTTTTCCTTTGTCGGCGAGACCGTGCTCGATCCTTTCCTGGGCAGCGGGACGACCAGTCTGGCCGCCCGCCAGCTGGAACGAAACTCGGCGGGCTTTGAAATCAATCCTGAATTCGAAGGTCTCATTCAGGGAAAAATCAAAGAAGCCGACGACCTGTTCACCCCCGAGGCTGAAATCGAAGTCATCCGCCGGGCCGGACCGGAGCAAGAGGATTTTTCAGAGAGAATCTCCCGCTGGCCCTATCGGCCCCAGGTCGAAGGCCCGGCCAGGGCCGTGGATCCCAAATCTTTTGATTTTAGCTCTAAAATCTCCATCACCAAATCCAAAGAGACCAGGGGTGGGCCTAGGAGAAAATCAAAGTTGTGATCATCGACGTCCACACCCATATCTTTCCGCCGGAAATCCGGGCCGACCGGGCCGGGTTCGCCCACCCGGAAGAAACAGCCTACGGCCTGATCTACCGGGACCCCAGCGCTCGCGTCATCGGGGCTGCGGAACTGATCCAGAGCATGGACCGCGAAGGCGTGGACGTCTCGGCGGCCTTCGGCTTCCCTTGGTCCAGGGAAGAGACGGCCCGCCTGCACAATGATTACGTGCTCGAAGCCCAGGCCCGTTTCCCCGGCCGGATCATCGGCCTGGCCTGTTTCGACCCGCTCCAGCCCTGGGCCGAACGGGAGGCGGTCCGGACCCTGGACAAGGGGTTGAAAGGCCTTGGCGAACTGGCCGTTTACCACGCCGGATTCGACCGGCGGGCCATCGAGGCCCTGGCCGACCTGGGCCGCCTCTGCCGGGAACGCCGAGTCCCCCTCCTGGTGCACGTCAACGAACCCATCGGCCACCAATACCCGGGCAAGGCCCCCCTGACCTTGAAAATGATTTACGACCTGGTCCAGGCCCTCCAGGGGACCACAACCATCCTGGCCCACTGGGGCGGTGGACTGTTTTTCTACAATCTGATGAAAAAACAGGTGCCGGAAACTCTGGGGCATGTCTTTTTCGACACCGCGGCCTCGCCTTTCCTCTACCGTCCGGAAATGTATTCCTTGGCCGCCCGGATCATCGGTCCGGAAAGAATCCTTTTCGGCAGCGACTATCCTTTGATCAAACCCGGCCGCTATTTCAAGGAGATGGACGCCGCCGGCCTCGATCCCGACGCCGCCGGCCTGATCAAAGGGGAAAACGCGACCCGCCTTTTCGGGCTCAAGGGAAGCTGAATCCCGTCACCCTTTCCAGGAAATCAGGACCACGCCGGCGAACATCAGCAGAGCCCCGACCAAGCGGTGCGTGAAACCGGTCTCTTGGAAGACCAGCCGGCCGTAGAATACGGCGAAGACCAGGCTGAGGCGTTTGACCGAGATCATGTAGGCGGCCGGGGCCATGGACATCGACCAGACGTGGGTCAGGACCATGGCCGAAGTGCAGAGCCCTACGGCCAAGCCCCAGCCGGGCCGACTGACCAAACGGTGGACCTTGAGTTTACCGGTCGTCCACAGGAGAGGGCCTAAAAGGCCGGCCAGGAGCAGAAAATAAAAGGTCCCGAAAAAGGTGATGCCTGACAACAGCATCATCTTTTTGCCCAAAGAGGCGGTTACCGCATAGAGAGCCGAAACCACCAGCATCATCCATGAGCCCGGCTCCTTGAAGACAGCCTTGACCGGGCCGAGCAGTCCCCGGCTCTGGGCGTCCAGATTCAAGGTGTAGGCCCCCACGGTGACCAGGACAATGCCCCAGACTCCCCAGAAGTTGGGCCGTTCCCCGAGGACCAGCCGGCCGACCAGGATCAGCCAGACCGGGGTGAAGGCCAGAAAGGGGATGGTCAGAGACAGCGGGGAAACCCGGATGGCCCTCATGTAAAAATAAAGGGCGGCCGTCTCCAGGGGCAGGGCTGCGGCCAAAATCAGCCAGAAAGACGACGCTATCTCCGGCGTGGACGTCAGGAGGAAAGGTCCGATCAGCCAGGGTGCGGCGTAAAAGAGACGGACGTAGCCCATCTCGAAAGGATCAAGGTGGGCGAAGTATCTTTTACTCAGGACATCGGCCGTGGCCACGGCCAGGGCCGACCCCAAGGCCAGCCAAAACCAGAGCATGGACTATCTTAACTTAAAACGACCCCAGATTACACCGAGAGCCGAAGAATAGTCGGCCTAAATTATTCGCTGGCCAGGAGCGTATCGATTCGCTTTACCCTATCACTTGATTTTCTTGATTTATCCCCGGCCCTCGGTTATCTTGGCCCTATGTTCGAGAGAGTCAAACTCGGTTTGGCCTTGGGAGCCGGGGGCGCTCGAGGGTTGGCCCATGTCGGCGTCCTCAAAACCTTAGAACGGGCCGGGGTGACCATTTCCTTTTTAGCTGGCAGCAGCATCGGGGCCGTGGTCGGGGCGGCCTATGCCTATTTGGGCAACGCCGCCGAACTGGAAAAACGGCTGGGCGAGTTCCTAAACACTGATCTGTTCCGGGAAGCCGGCTTGGCCACGGTGCGCGACGTCTTCCAAGGCAAGCCGGAAACCTTTTCGCAACGTTTGGAGACCTGGCTTAAAAAGGCCTATCTTCAGGCCCGAGTCGTTTCACGTCCGGCTATCCTCGATTCCGAGTCTTTTCGGGAGATGATCGAATTCTTCATCCCGGACATCAAGATAGAAGACTTACCGCTGCCCTTTCGAGCCCTGGGCACGGACCTCAAGTCAGGCCGGGCCGTAGTTTTCTCCCAAGGTTCGCTCCTGGACGCGGTTTATGCCAGCGCCGCCATTCCCGGCGTAGTCAACCCCTTACAGGTCAACGACCTTTTGATGGTGGACGGCGGGGTGGTCAACATGGTCCCGGTCCTGACTGCTTATCACATGGGCGCGGACGTGGTCCTGGCCGTGGACGTGGAAAAATCCATCGAGTCCGACAACCGTTACGCCACGGCCATAGACCTGTTTTTCCGGGTGGAAGACGTGCAAAGCTATTACCTGAAAGAAATCCAGCTAGGTCAGGCCGACTTGGTACTGCGGCCCAAAGTTGGACATATTCACTGGTCGGATTTCGAGCGGGCCCAGGAACTTATCCGCTTGGGCCAAGACGAGGCCGCCGGGCGTCTGGATGAAATCAAGGCCTTGGCCAAACGCCGCAAAACGCCTTGGTGGTGGTCCGTTTCTCTACCCAAAAAGCCAGCCCGGGACTGGATTGAGGCTTGAGAAAGACCTGCCTGAGGACTGAATGGTCTTCCCGCCGACCGGGGGCGGTTTTTAAAATAAAAATCGTCTATATCCCTAAAGAAATACTGGCCCCTTTCTTCGGCTTGGCCGATGACGAGAATAAAATCGTCTATATCCGGGCCGACCTGCTCCCCAAAGTCAGGGATTTCGTCAAGCTCCACGAATTGTACCACTTGAATGACCAAGCCGGCTGGTGGGTCTGGCGGGAAATCAAGGCCAGCGCGGCGGCGGCCTTGAAGAACCCCTTGGGTTTTATCTTGTGTCTGCTCATGAGCTGCACCGGCGAACGGTTTGGACTCTATTGGCGAAGAATCAAAAAGGGGGGCTGAAGGTTTCGCTTTTGCGCCGCCCTTAAAATAAGGGCCGCCGTCTCCGGCTCCGTCCATGGAAGTCCAACTCTTATCAAATTACCAGCCGGATGCCATTTTTCCATAAAGGCCCGACCGAACACCGACAAGTCCGCTTGTCTGAATTTTCTGAAAGATATAAATTTTAGCCATGCTTTTCCGAAAGACGAAAATGGGGAAAAAAACAAGCGGCCTTGAGACGCTTTTCAAGCAGTTTCTGTCGGACTTGGCCCCGATCAGGTCCGGCCAAAAAGTCCTGGTCGGTTTTTCCGGCGGGGCCGATTCCACGGCCCTGCTCCATCTCTGCCTGGCGGTGAAGGACGAACTGGGCCTTTGGGTGAACGCCGCTCACCTGGACCATGGCTTGCGGGGAAAAGAAGCCGAAAGTGACCGGCTGGCGGCCGAGACCGTGGCTGATGAAGCCGGGGTCCCTTTTTACTGGGATAAAGCAGATTGCCTGGCCCTGGCCCGCTGGGAAGGGCTTTCTTTGGAAGAAGCGGCCCGAGAGGCCAGGTATGATTTCCTCAAAAGAATTCGGGAGCAGATCGGCGCGACTTATGTCCTGACCGGCCACACCGCCGACGACCAAGCTGAAGCCGTCCTGCTCAACCTGTTGCGGGGAGCCGGCCCCAGAGGGCTGTCCGGCATTCCGCCGGTCAGGGACGGGTATATACTGCGGCCGTTATTGAATTTTTGGCGGAAAGAACTGACTGCTTACCTGACCGCCCGAGGTTTGACCTGGGTCGAAGACAGCAGTAATCAAGACCTCAGACTGACCCGGAACCGGGTCCGCCATGAACTTTTGCCCCGTCTGCTCCAGGACTATAACCCGGCCCTCAAGGCCGCCCTGGTCAGAACCGCCGCCGTGCTCCGGGACGAAGAAGATTTTTGGACCAAGATTCTGGCTGAAACCAAGGGTCAAGCCGGTTGGCGCGAATCAGCCGATCAAGTTCGAATGAAAACGTCCGTCCTGAAGGCCCTGGATCGAGCCTTGGCCCGACGTCTGATCAGAGAAGCGGTCCGGACGCTTCAAGGCCAAACCAGGGCCTTGACTTTTGACCACGTGGAAGACATCCTAGACAGGATCGTCGGCGGCGGTCCCTTGGGCCTGGACCTGCCCGGACCTATGCGGGCCTGGCGGGAAGGGGATGATTTGGTTTTTGGCTTCGGCCTGGAGAACGGTCCGGCGGTTCCTGATTATGAATATCCCCTGCCCGTGCCCGGCTCGGTTCACCTGGCCGAGATCGGTTGGACCATCAGGGCGGAAGTTCTTGACTGGTCCGGAGACATTGACTTGGCCGGTATCGGCCCCGACCGAGAGCTTGTGGACTCGGCTCGCCTAGTCCTCCCTCTGAAAGTCCGCAACCGGCGGCCCGGCGACCGTTTTCAGCCCCTGGGGATGACCGGGGTCAAAAAGCTCCACGATTTTTTCATCGACCTCAAGGTCCCGGTCCGGGAAAGGTTCCGCACGCCTTTGGTCGTGGACAGGCAAGGTCTGGTCTGGGCGGGCGGTCTTCGCTTGGCCGACCGGGTCAAAATCACCCCCAAAACCCGGCGGATTATTTCCCTCACCCTTGAGCGATAAAATAAAAAGCAGTCTGAAGGCGAGGCGACGATCATCGGCTTTCAACACCGGGGGCGAGTTTGTTTTTTTGGGGTAAAAGAACATCCGGGTCTCGGGCATATCCTGAGGAAGATTCAATTTTCTGTTTCAGATTGACCTTTGCCGGGATAAGGGGTAAATTTAAAATGAATTATGGTTGTCTGGCCGTCCACCGGGCGGCGTTCGTTTCGGGAGGAAAATTTGAATCCTTTTTATAAAAATTTGGCCCTGTGGCTGGTGATCAGCCTGATGATGGTCCTTCTGTTTAATCTTTTCAATAAGCCGCAGACCATCAAGGATAAAATTCCATACAGCGACTTTCTAACTTACGTCGAAAAGGGCGAAATATCCAGCGTGGTCATCCAGGGTAATGAAATCAGCGGTCAATTCATGGACGGCCGCAAGTTTCAATCTTTTGCTCCGGAAGACCCGGAACTGGTCAAGGTTTTGCGGGATAAAGGCGTTAAAATTTCGGCTCAACCGCCGGAAGACTCACCTTGGTATATGACCGTGCTCATCTCCTGGTTTCCCATGCTCTTGCTGATCGGCGTTTGGATATTCTTCATGCGCCAAATGCAGAGCGGCGGGGGCAAAGCCCTTTCTTTCGGCAAGAGTCGGGCCCGGCTGATGACGGAAGTCGGTCACCGGGTGACCTTCGAGGATGTGGCGGGCATTGATGAAGCCAAAGACGAACTTGAAGAAATAATTCAATTTTTACGCGACCCTAAGAAATTCACCCGACTGGGCGGCCGCATCCCTAAGGGCGTGTTGCTCATGGGTGCGCCGGGCACGGGTAAAACCCTGCTGGCCAGGGCCATCGCCGGGGAAGCGGGCGTGCCCTTTTTTTCCATCAGCGGCTCCGACTTTGTGGAAATGTTCGTCGGCGTGGGGGCTTCCCGAGTCAGGGACCTTTTTGTCCAGGGCAAAAAAAATGCACCATGCATTATCTTTATTGATGAAATCGACGCCGTGGGCCGCCACCGTGGCGCTGGACTGGGCGGAGGACATGACGAAAGGGAACAGACCCTCAACCAACTCCTGGTCGAAATGGACGGTTTCGAATCAAACGAAGGTGTCATCCTGATCGCGGCCACCAACCGGCCCGACGTCCTCGACCCGGCTCTGCTCAGGCCGGGCCGTTTCGACCGGCAAGTGGTCGTCCCGGTTCCGGACATCCGCGGCCGGGAACAGATTCTTAAAGTGCACGTCCGAAGAATTCCTTTGGCCGAAGGTGTGGACTTGGCCATAGTGGCCAGGGGCACGCCCGGATTTTCCGGGGCCGACCTGGAGAACCTGGTCAACGAAGCCGCCTTGATGGCCGCCCGCCGGAACAAGGAAGTCGTCGAGCTTTCCGATTTGGAAACAGCCAAAGACAAGGTCCTGATGGGTGCCGAGCGTAAAAGCATGATCATCAGCGAGGATGAAAAACGCAACACCGCCTATCACGAAGCCGGCCACGCCTTAGTGGCCAAACTCATTCCCGGCACCGATCCGATTCATAAGGTCACCATCATCCCCCGAGGCCGGGCCCTGGGCCTGACCCAGCAACTGCCTATGAACGAAAAACATACCTATCCCCGGGAGTTTCTCATCGCCAACCTGACCATGCTCCTGGGCGGACGGGCGGCTGAGGAACTGGTCCTCCATCAACTGACCACCGGGGCGGGCAACGACATCGAGCGGGCCACCGAGTTGGCCCGAAAAATGGTCTGCGAATGGGGCATGAGCGAAAACCTGGGACCGCTGACCTTCGGGAAAAAGGATGAACAGATTTTCCTGGGGCGGGAGATCGCCCAGCACCGGGATTACAGTGAACAAACAGCCCAACAGATCGACGCGGAGGTCCGGCGGCTGGTCGTGGACGCCCATGAACGGGCCAAGGACCTCTTGACCCGGCACCTGGAGACCCTCCACCAACTGGCCGCCACTCTTCTGGAAAAAGAGACCCTGGACGGCCCGGAGATCGAGGCGATCGTCAGCCAGGCCGTAGCCGAAGAGATGGCCCGAATCGAACAGTCCGGCGAGGAGCCCCAGGCTGAGTTTAAGTCGGTAAACATCTGAAAAATGGCCAACCTGAGACTGGAATGGGGGCGGTGGCGTCTGGACCTCGGAACCAGGCCCCACCTAATGGGCGTGATCAACGTCACCCCGGATTCCTTTTCCGACGGGGGAGATTTTTACTCCTGTGAGAGCGCGGTCGAGCAGGGTCTGCGGCTGGTCGCCGAAGGAGCTGATATTCTGGACATAGGGGGGGAATCGACCCGGCCGGGAGCCGAACTCCTCAGCCTGAAAGATGAACTGGCCAGAGTGCTGCCGGTCATCGAGGCCCTGTCTGAAAAAGTTGATCTGCCTCTTTCGATAGATACTTATAAATCAAAGGTGGCTGAAGCCGCGTTGAAGGCCGGCGCCGCCATGATCAATGACATCAGCGCCGGACGTTTCGATTATAAAATCTTGCATCTGGCCGCCGAAGTCGGCGTCCCTTTGATCCTGATGCACATGCAAGGAGAGCCGCGCCACATGCAGAACAACCCGACCTACGGCGATTTAATGGGTGAGATTAAATATTTTCTGGCCCAAGCCGTCCAAAGGGCTGAAAAGGCCGGCGTGGCCGGAGAAAAAATCATCATCGATCCAGGGATCGGCTTCGGTAAGACTTTTGACCACAATCTAACCTTAATCAATCGACTTAAGGAACTGACCGAATTGGGGCGGCCCATCATGATCGGACCTTCACGCAAGGCCTTTTTGGGTCATATTCTGGGCGGGGCCCCGCCGAAAGAAAGAGATTCGGCCACGGCGGCGGCTGTGACCCTGGCTGTCTACAACGGGGCCGATATCGTTCGCGTCCACAATGTCGGCCTGGCCAAACAAGCCCTGGCCGTAGTTCAAGCGGTGATGAACGAACATGTCTGAAATCCTGTCCGTATTTGAATTCATTCACGGGATGAGATGGCAGGACTTCGTGGACATCCTGCTCATGGCCTTTCTGATCTATCAGGCCATCCGCCTCATCCGGGGGACTCGGTCCATGCAGATGCTAGTGGGCCTGGCCATAGTCCTTACCGCTTACCTTTTTTCCCAAAAGTTCGAACTGCTGACCCTTAACTGGGTCCTGAGCAATTTTCTAAGTTATATCATCCTGATTCTGGTTATCCTGTTCCAGGCCGACATCCGGCGGGCCCTGACCCAGGTGGCCCGCAACCCCTTCGCTCGAACCAGCCCCGAGCTGATGTCGGTCATCGGCGAGGTGGCCCGAGCCGCTTTTAACATGGCCGAAAAACGAGTCGGCGCCTTGATTGCTTTTGAACGGGAGATCGGGCTGAAGAATTACATCGAGGCCGGCAAACCGATCGACGCCAAGGTCTCGACCGAACTGCTCCTGAGTATCTTCAACACCGACGGTCCGCTGCATGACGGGGCCGTGATTATTCAAAGCGGCCGCCTGGCCGCGGCCGGCTGCTTTCTGCCTCTCCAGGCCGATGAACAAGTCAAGCGTTCCTATGGCACCCGGCACCGGGCGGCCATCGGCCTGACCAGAGAAACGGACGCCGCCGTGGTGGTCGTGTCCGAGGAAAGGGGAATAGTCTCGCTGGCTCTGGAAGGACGGATCAACCGAATCCCGGATCAGAACGAACTCCGCGACCAGTTGGCCCAACTGCTCAAAACCGGCGATCTGCGACCGGCCGAAGAAATCGAGTCCGCCAGTGCGGCTTAGGGATCTGGCGACCAGGCACCTGGGACTGAAAATACTGGCCCTGGTCATGGCCGTAATCCTTTGGTTTTTGGCAGTAGGCCGGGAGACAGGAGAAATCGGCCTAAAAGTCCCCTTGGAAATGGTCAATTTCCCCAAAGACATGCTCATCGCCAACGAGATTACCGATGGGATCAGCATCCGCATCCGCGGGTCGGTGGCCTTGACTCGCCAAGTGGCTGAAAGAAAACTTCGTTTCAGGCTGGACCTGGCCGGGGCGAAAAAAGGCTCGAATAATTTCACCATAGTCCCGGATGCCTTAGGACTGCCCCGCGGCCTGGAAGTGACCCACTTGTCCCCCAGTTCCATCACTGTCGAGCTCGAACGCCTGGTCACCAAAAAAGTCGGGTTGCTCCCGGTTATCCAGGGCGAACCCGAAGCCGGGTACGTCATCGACGAAATTGTTTTGGAGCCGAACGAAGTTGAAGTTCGAGGCCCGGAAAGTCAACTTTTAGGCCTGGACCGACTCTGGACCGAACCTATAGACGTAACCAAACTGACCGGGCCGACCACCGTCGTCGCCAAACCGGTCTTGCCCTCTGTGGCCGTTAATCTGATTAAACCCACGGAAATAAAAACTAATTTGAAAATCATCCCCAAATTGACCGTCAGGGCCTTTAAAAACGTCAAAGTGGAAGCAGTCAATTCGGTTTATCAATTCGAGTTGGAACCGGAAACCGTGGACCTGCTGATCCGAGGCCCGGTGAATACCATGACGGAATTGGTCACCGGCAAGGGCCTCCAGGTGGTTTTGGACCTGACCGGTTTTGAGCCCGGCCGGTTTAAGCGGAAAGTAGTGGTCCGGGTCCCGGAAATGATGGAAGTACTGGAAATTAAACCCGATCAAATCTGGGTAAAAATTACAAAGGAGCTGTCTGAACCTGAAAATGTCCGAGAACTCCCGTAAACTTTTTGGAACCGACGGCGTCAGGGGGGTGGCCAACGTTTACCCCATGACTACGGAAATCGCCATGCAGTTAGGCCGGGCCGCAGCTTACATCGTCAAGGAAGGGCGGCAGCGGCGGCACAAAATCGTAATCGGTAAAGACACTCGTCTCTCCGGGTACATGATTGAAAACGCCATCGCCAGCGGCATCTGTTCCATGGGCGTGGACGTCCTCCTGGTAGGACCTCTGCCGACCCCCGGCATCGCTTTTATCACCAGCAGTATGAGAGCCGATGCCGGCATAGTCATTTCGGCTTCCCACAATCCTTTCCAGGATAACGGCATCAAGATATTTTCCCGGGATGGGTTCAAACTGCCCGATGAAGTGGAAGGCCGCATCGAGCAGCTCATTTTTTCCAACGGTATTGATTCTTTGCGGCCGACGGCCCAGGACGTGGGCAAGGCCTTCCGTATAGACGACGCGGTTGGCCGGTACGTGGTGTTTCTCAAAAACACTTTTCCCCGGGACCTGACCCTGGACGGACTGACCCTGGTCCTAGATTGCGCCCACGGTGCGGCCTACCGTTGCGCCCCGGCCGTTTTCGAAGAACTGGGGGCCAAAGTTCACCTGATCGGGGCCGAACCCAACGGCGAAAACATCAACCGGGATTGCGGTTCTCTCCACCCGGAAATCACCGCCGAAATGGTTCTCAAGACCGGGGCCGATTTGGGCCTGGCCCTGGACGGCGACGCGGACCGGGTCATCTTCATCGATCACCGGGGTCGCATCGTGGACGGCGACCACATTATGGCCATCTGCGCTCAGGACCTCGCCGCTCACGATCAACTGGCCCAAAAAACCGTGGTGGCCACGGTTATGAGCAACATGGGTCTCGAGGTCTGCCTGAAAGGCTTGGGCCTGGGTCTGGTGCGCACGGCCGTCGGCGACCGCTACGTAGTCGAACGCATGCGCCAGGACGGATTCAATTTCGGCGGAGAACAGTCCGGACATACCATCTTTCTTGATTACAACACCACCGGCGACGGCATATTGACCGCTCTGCAGGTCATGGCCATTATGCAGCGGGAAGGCCGGCCTTTGGCCGACTTGGCCGGCATCATGGAGGTTTTTCCTCAGGTCCTGGTCAACGTCAGGGTGGCCAAACGGGCCGAACTCAACGCTATTCCCGAAATCGAAGCCCAGTGTTGCCGGGTCAAGGAAATCCTTGGCGAAAAAGGCCGTTTATTGGTCCGCTTTTCCGGGACCGAACCCGTGATTCGGATCATGATCGAAGGAGAAGACCGAGATTTGATCAAAACATTGGCGGAAGAAACAGCGGCCTGTGTGGGAAAGGCGTTGGGGTGAGAGACATGCTGCTGGCCATTGATGTAGGCAACACCAACACGGTCATCGGAGTCTTCGAAGGTGACAAACTCAAAGCCGATTGGCGTATTCGAACCGAACGTGACATCACCATAGACGAACTGGGCATCCAGATCAGAAACCTGTTTTTTTCGCAGAACCTGGATTTCAAACAAGTCAGGGACGTGATCACTTCCTGCGTGGTCCCGCCGATGATCAACACTATTGAGGGTTTTGTGGAAAAGTACGTAGGCAGCGCACCGCTTTTCGTCGGACCGGGCATCAAAACCGGTATGCCCATCTTCTATGATAATCCCAAGGAAGTCGGGGCGGATCGGATCGTCAACGCCGTAGCCGCTTACGAACGGCACCGCCAAGCCCTGATCGTCGTGGACTTCGGCACGGCCACCACCTTTGACTACATCTCCCCCAAGGGCGAGTACATGGGCGGGGCCATCGCCCCCGGCCTGATCATCTCAAGCGAAGCCCTCTTTCAAAAGGCCAGCAAACTCCCCCGGGTGGAAATCTTCGCCCGGCCCAAAAAAATGGTGGCTAAAGACACCATCAGCAGTATGAATGTGGGTCTGGTTTACGGTTACATCGGTTTGGTGGACGGGCTGGTCCGCCGGATGAAAGCCGAGGTCGGCACCAACCCTAGGGTGATCGCCACAGGGGGCTTGGCCCCGCTCATCGCCGAAGAATCAGAGACCATTGAAGAAGTTGCCCCTGACCTGACCTTGGAAGGACTCCGGATTATCTTCTATCGGAATCGACCCAAACGTGACTACTCCTGAACGCCCGCTGATCCGGCCTCCCGCCCTGAAACCGGGCGACCTGATCGGCGTAGCCGCCCCGGCCGGACCTTTCGAACCGGACCGTTTTTTCGCCGGGCTGGAACGCTTGAAGTCGCTGGGCTTCGAGTTCAAGGTCCCGGACCAAATTTTTGACCGGGACGGTTATCTGGCCGGTTCGGACCAGCGCCGATCCGAAACCCTGGCCGCCCTTTTGGCCGACCCGGACCTCAAAGCCGTCATGGCCGCCCGGGGCGGCTACGGCTCCATGCGCCTTTTGGAACGCCTCCCCCTGGAAACACTTCGGCAACGGCCTAAAATTCTGCTCGGTTTTTCCGATCTGACCGCCCTGCTCCTGGGCCTTCACCAGGCCGCCGGACTGGTCACTTTCCACGGCCCGGTGGTCACCTCGCTGGCCGAAGCCGACGAGGCCACGGTTGACCACCTCGCTCGATTGATTACCGGCCGAAAAGTCTTTCCCCTGGCCCTGAGCGAAACCAGGGTCATCGTTCCCGGTCGAGCCGCAGGCCCCCTGCTCGGCGGCAACCTGACCCTGCTCGTTCATCTCCTGCCTACACCCTGGCGGCCCGATTTGGACGGAGCCATCCTCTTGATCGAAGAGGTGGGCGAGGCCCTCTATCGTCTCGACCGCATGCTCACGGCTCTGAAACTATCGGGCGTTCTGAGCAAATGCGCCGGGGTGATCGTCGGCCACCTGGAAAACTGCGGGCCGGCCGAGGAAATAGAAAGGTTGTTGGACCGGAGCCTAGGCGATTTTCCCGGACCGGTCCTGGCCGGCTTCCCGGCCGGTCACGGCCCCCGTAATCTGACTCTGCCCTTAGGTCCCAGAGCCGTCCTGGACACCCGGGCCGGAACCCTTGATTTGCTTGAACCATACCTGGCTTAAACGGTGAACCAGGGCATCCTCCAAGAGGCAATGGACCGGGCCGTCATCCAAGGCGTCTTCCCGGGCGGCGTCCTCCTGGCGGCCAAGGGAGATGAAGATTTTTCCGTGATTTGCGCCGGTTCGACCGGCGGAGGAGACGCCTCCCGCTTCGTCACCGCCGAGACCGTTTACGACTTGGCCTCTCTGACAAAAATCCTGTCCACCACCATCCTGGTCATGCTCTTTTTGGAAAAAGAGCGGTTCACCTTAGAGACGCCTTTGGCCGATCTCTGGCCGGAACCCGTGCCTGAAGAAAAAAAGGGGGTGACCGTGGCCCAGATGCTCAGCCACGCCACCGGCCTGCCCGCCTGGCGGCCGTACCATCAAATTCTGAACCGGGTTCCGCCGGACGAGCGACGGGCCGAAATGGCCAGACTGATCCTGGCCGAACTCCTGGAGGCCCGGCCGTGCCGACAGGCGATTTACAGCGACCTCAACTTCATTCTTTTAGGGTTGATTATCGAAAAGACGGCCGGCCGACGACAAAACTTTCTTTTCCAAAAATATATCGCCGCACCGTTGTCTCTCACCGCCACCGGCTATCGGCCGACGGACGGAGAAAGTTCACTGGAAATCGACAATACGGCCCCGACCGAGACACTCCCCCATCGGGGCGGCCTCATCTGCGGCCAGGTCCACGACGACAACGCCGCGGCCCTGGCCGGGGTGGCCGGTCACGCCGGGCTGTTCGGAACTGCGGTCGAAGTCTGGAAAATATTCAACTCCTTGAGGTCCGCCTACCGGAATGAACCCGGCCTGAAGCTGGTTGCTCCGGCCACGGTGCGCCGGTTCTGGCGGCGGTCCAACCTAGCCCCTGATTCCACCTGGGCTTTAGGCTTCGACACCCCCAGTCGAACCGGCTCCAGCGCCGGACGACATTTTTCCCCGGCCAGCGTCGGCCACTTGGGCTACACCGGCGTCTCCTTGTGGTACGACCCGGAAAAAGACCTGACCGTCATCCTCCTGACCAACCGGGTTCACCCCACGGCTTCGAATCAGGCCATCCGAACCTTCCGCCCCTATATTCACGATCTGGTCGTGGAGACATTGTTCCTTGACCAGCAGCCTCTCCCATGAAACCAGGCTTAATCCGGATAAACCGCCATTGTTAACCGGCCCTTGGATAAGCCGCGGCCGGTGTGCCTCAACCCTGGACCTAGGAAATTTCAGCACACTTTTTCGCCCTCTTGTCCGGACCCGGCCGCCTGGGCTATGATAAATAATTATGAGTGTTCCGAAAGTGACCGTAATCGGCGGCGGTTTGGCCGGATGCGAAGCGGTCCGGCGGTTGGCCCGGTACGGTTTGAAGGTCGATCTTTATGAGATGAAGCCGGTCCGATTTTCTCCGGCCCACACTTCTTCTCACTTGGCTGAACTGGTCTGTTCAAACTCCCTCCGGTCAGACGATCCGACCTCTGCCGTGGGATTGCTCAAGGAGGAGATGCGGCGGCTGGGCTCCCTGGTCATGGAAGCAGCGGCACGAACCAGGGTGCCGGCCGGCCGGGCCTTGGCCGTGGACCGGGAAAGGTTCGCGGCTTGGATCACCGCACTAGTCGAAAGTCTACCCGGGGTCCGGGTGATCCGCCGGGAAATGGCCGAGTTGAATCTGGCGGAAACCAGCGTCCTGGCCACCGGACCTCTGACTTCGCCGGCCATGTCCGAAACCATTTCCCGGCTGGTCGGGAGCGAACACCTTTATTTTTACGACGCCATCGCCCCGATCGTCACCGCCGAATCGGTGGACATGACCTGCGTTTTTGTCGGCTCCCGGTACGAAGACCCCGGCCAGGGCGACTACCTGAATTGTCCCATGACCAAAGAAGAATACCAAAGGTTTTATCAGGCCTTGCTCGAAGGCGAAAAAGTCGCCGGCCGTGACTTCGAACAGCCGAGGTTTTTCGAGGGCTGCCTGCCTATCGAGGTCATGGCCGAACGCGGCCCTCAGACCTTGGTTTTCGGACCGCTTAAGCCGGTCGGCCTGGTCGATCCAAGGACGGGCCGCCGGCCTTACGCCGTAGTCCAGCTCAGGAAAGAAAACAACGCCGGCACGCTTTATAATATGGTTGGTTTCCAAACCAGACTGAAACGGCCGGCCCAAGATCGAATCTTCAGGCTGATTCCCGGACTGGAACAGGCCGAATTCGTCCGTTATGGCAGTATCCATCGCAATACCTTCATCAACGGCCCGGCTCATTTGAACCGATTCCTTCAACTCCGCCGTTTTCCCAGCCTTTTTTTGGCCGGACAGATCACCGGTGTGGAAGGCTATGTCGAGTCGGCGGCCATGGGCCTTTTGGCCGGAGAAAACGCGGCTCGGCTGGTTCAGGGCCGGCCCCTGGTCAACCCGCCCTCGACCACGGCCCACGGGGCCTTGGTTAGTCACCTGATTGATTCGACCCCGAAAAATTTCCAGCCCATGAACGTCAACTTCGGATTGATGCCTCCGGCCCCGAAAAGTGTTCCCAAAAAACACCGGCCGGGTTTTTACGCCGAGCGGGCCTTGGCCGATCTGGAGGCCTGGCTGAACGAGGTGGATTATGAAAGATAAGAGAGGCCCGGCTCTCCTGGGCTTTCTGGTGCTGCTGGCCCTGACCTTTGGTTGCGCTCCCAGGGTGGCGGTGAAAAAGCCTCAGCCCCCCGAGCCGCCCTTGGCCGGGGGCAAAACTTTGGCCATAGGAGAAATTTCCGGAGAACTCGGCCGGGAGTTAGCCCAAACCTTAGCCTCGGTCTTGACTTGGGAAAAAGGGATGGTCGTCGCTGCCCCGGATAAAGCCGAATTGATTCTATCCGGGCGGGTGGAGCTGACCCTGAAGGACGTGCGCGGCTATGACCTAGTCCAAAAAGACCGAAAAACCGGGCAAAAGAAAAAAGTGACCCGAAAAGACCATTTTGTCGAGCGTGAGTTCACCGTCTCGGAACCGGTTTACGAGACGGTGGTGGAAGAGGTCCCTTTTGTTTACCGGGAAGCCGACCTTAGCTTGACTTATATTTTAAAAAATCAAAACGGAGAGGTGGTCCGGGGGCCGGAAAAGGTCTCCGCTGATTTCAGCGGCAAGTTCGGCGGCGTCAATGAGGTTTCTCGTCATGGGGCCGAACTGGACGATCTAATCTCCCGGCGGAAGACCATTAACCGCTTGGTCTCCGATCTGGCCGAAAAGACCGCCGCCCGTCTGACCCCGGTTTCAACCACCGTCAATTATGTCCTGGACCCCGGTGAAGGTTTGTTGGGGGAAGCGGCTATCCGCCGCGGAGTCAAGCTGGCTCAAGCCGGGGAATGGGACAAAGCGGTCGAGGTCTGGAACAAGGTCCTGGACCAGGACCCTGACAACCCGGCGGCCTGGTACAACCTGGGTGTGACTTACGAACGCCTGGGCGGTCTGGCCAACCTTAACCTGGCTATGGACATGTACGCCGAGGCGGCCAGAAAAGGAAACAAAAATCTTTACCGCCGGGCCTTGAGCCGGGTGATCATCACCGTGCGCCAATTGAAAAAGGCCGAGGCTGAATAAGTCGGCGATTCTTTGCCGCCGGCCGCCTTCGTCACCGAGGCGGCCGGTCGGTTTTATGCTCAACCATAGGAGGGAGTATCGACCACGGACCGTGAGCGCAAATGTTCTTCGTAGCTGTTCAACAGCCGCTGAGCCACCACGCCGGCCAGTCTTTTCATGACCAGATAGGCCTCTTTGGGATGTCTTTCAAAAATATGTTCCAAGCGCGTGCCGTCGATTTTCACTACCTTGCTGGCTTCATAGCACGCGGCCGAAGCGGTGTAGACGTTGGGTTCAACCAGAGCGGACCAACCAAAAACCTCGCCGGGGGCGTCCACGGTGAAGTTCATGGTCGCCCCTTCCTTGACGTAGAGATTAATCCGCCCTTCCTCCAAAATGTACAGTTCCACGGCCGGATCTCCCCGGTTGAAGATGACCTGGTCCGCCGCGTAGGTTTTCTCTTCGGCGGCTGCAGCTACTTCCTCCATAAAATCCGGACTCATACCTCGGAAAAGTTGGGCTTCCTCGATAATCATGGCCTGGACCTCCTTGTTTGGCTTCTTTTTGAAAAAAGACGGCGCGTCCCATCCTTTCAAGCTGTTCGTCAGGCCAGGGTCCAGAGTTCCGGCAGCAGACAATATTCCCGGTCGATGATGAGGCGGCTGAAAGTCGTTTATGATGAAATTATACTTCCATCGCCTGATTTCTGCTACCGGCGGTCCAGATTACGAAAAAATCATGGCCGGGCGAAGGGACAGGTCCGGCCCTGGGCCGTTCAATTTATTGACATGATAATTAGCCTAGAGTAAGGTAACTTCTTTCATAAGACCGGGTTCAGATGAAACTGGAATCGGTCATAAAAAAAAGTTTGGAGGAGATTGGCTCAATGGATGAAAATCCGCCCCGAGTAGCTGTGGTGGGGACGGGCTATTGGGGAAAGAACCTGGTCCGGAACTTTTACCAACTGGGGGCCTTGCAGGTGGTCTGCGATACCAACCAGAATACCCTGGACTCTTTGTTGGCCCAATACCCCGGGGTCAAGTCCTCTTACAGTATAGTGGAAGTCCTGGGCGACCCTGAAATCAGAGGCGTGGTCCTGGCCACGCCCGCGGAAACCCATGCCGCCCTGGTCCGGGAATGCCTGCTGGCCGGCAAGGACGTTTATGTGGAAAAACCCCTGTGTCTGTCCACCGACGACGGGGAAAGACTAAACGTCCTGGCGGCCGAACGGGGCCGGGTCCTGATGGTCGGTCACCTCCTGTGGTATCACCCGGCCGTCCACAAGCTGAAAGAACTGATCGAATCAGGCCAACTGGGCAAGATTCTGTACATTTATTCCAACCGTTTGAACCTGGGCAAGCTGCGGCGGGAAGAAAACGTCCTGTGGTCCTTCGCCCCCCACGACATCTCCCTGATCCTCGGCCTGCTCGGCGAGATGCCCGACCGGGTTCAGGCTCAGGGCGGCAATTACCTGCACCAGGAGATAGCCGACGTCACGGTCAGCACCTTGAGTTTTCCCAGCGGGGTCCGGGCCCACCTTTTTGTGTCCTGGCTTCACCCGTTCAAAGAACAGAAACTGGTGGTGGTCGGCCAGGAGAAGATGGCCGTTTTCAATGACACCGCGCCCTGGAATGAGAAGCTGCTCCTCTACGCCCACACCATCCAGTGGCCGGGCAATATCCCGGTGGCCCACAAGGCCGAAGCCGAAGCGGTGCCGGTGGAAGAAGCCGAACCTTTGCGGCTCGAGTGCCGCCATTTCCTCGAATGCATCCAGACCAGGGGCAAGCCCAGGACCGACGGGGTCGAGGCCTTGCGCGTCCTGCGGGTGCTCAACGCCTGCCAGACGGCCCTGGAAAAGGGCGCCCACGTGGTTTTGGACAAAGTCCCGGCCAAAGTCAGCGGCGAGGATGAATTTTTCGTCCACGAAACCGCTCTGGTCGACGAAAGCGTTGAAATAGGGCCGGGTTCCAAGGTCTGGCACTTCAGCCATATCTTGCCCGGGACGCGCATCGGCCGGAAATGCAACATCGGCCAGAACGTGGTCATCGGTCCCCGGGTGACCATCGGAAACGGCTGCAAGATTCAGAACAACGTCTCCCTGTATGAAGGAGTGACCCTGGAAGACGAAGTCTTTTGCGGGCCGAGCATGGTCTTTACCAACGTCCTCAATCCCCGCAGTCATATTTCAAGAAAACACGAGTTCAGGCCCACCCGGGTCAAACGCGGAGCCACCATCGGGGCCAACGCCACCGTCATTTGCGGGCACACTTTAGGCGAATATTGCTTCATCGGGGCCGGGGCCGTGGTGACCAAGGACGTGCCGGCCTACGCCCTGATGCTGGGCAACCCGGCCATCCAAAAGGGCTGGATGTGCTCCTGCGGCGAACGGCTCTATGAGGACCTGACCTGCCCGGCCTGCAGCGCGGCTTACCGGCAGACCGAAAACGGCCTGGAACCAGTGACGAGAGGCGGTGAATAAGGTGAAAATAGCCTTCATTGATCTGAAGAAACAGTTCGAAGTGCTGGGAAAAGACATCCGGGCGGCCATTGACGGGGTCCTGGCCCATGGCCAATTCATCATGGGGCCGGAGATCGGGCGCTTGGAAGAAGAACTGGCCGGGTTCTCCGGAGTCAAACAGGCCGTGGCCTGCGCCAGCGGCACCGACGCCCTGCTTTTGCCCCTGATGGCCTGGGGCGTGGGCCCCGGCGACGCGGTTTTCACTTCGCCCTTCACCTTCATCGCCACCGCCGAAGTCATCTCCCTTCTGGGCGCGACCCCGGTCTTCGTGGACATCGACCGCCGGACTTACAACCTCGACCCGGAACAACTGCGGGCGGCGGTGGAAAGAACAACCAAGGAAGGCCGTCTGCGGCCCAAAGTAATCATCCCGGTGGACCTCTTCGGCCTGCCGGCCGATTACGAACCGATCATGGCCTTGGCCAAGGAAAAAGACTTGCTGGTTCTGGAAGACGCAGCCCAGGCCTTCGGCGCTCTTTATCACGGTCGCCGAACCGGCGGCCTGGGCCATGCCGGAGCGACCAGTTTTTTCCCGGCCAAACCATTGGGCTGCTACGGCGACGGCGGGGCGGTCCTGACCGACGACGAAGACCTGGCCGGGTTGATGCGTTCGATCCGCGTCCACGGCCAGGGCGGCCACAAGTACGAGAACGTCCGCATCGGACTCAACGCCCGCCTGGACACCTTGCAGGCCGCCATCCTGCTGGCCAAACTGGCTGCTTTCCCGAGCGAACTGGAGCAACGCCAGCGCGTGGCCGCCAGGTACAACCGGGGGCTCGACGGCCCCGTCCAGACGCCTTATGTCCCGAAAGGCTTGACCAGCGCCTGGGCCCAGTATTCGATCTTGACTGACCGGCGGGACGAGGTCCAAGCGGCCCTTAAGTCGGCCGGAATCCCCACGGCCGTATATTATCCCCTGCCCCTGCACCTGCAAGGGGCTTTCGCCGACTTAGGTTACACCCCAGGAGACTTCCCGGTGTCCGAAGACACGGCCCGACGCATCTTCAGCCTGCCCATGCACCCTTACCTGGAGGACGAAACCATCGATTTCATCGTGGACAAGGTGGTCGAAGCGGTGGGAGGAGCCGGATAGGATCACCGGCGATCCCGCCCCCACGACCCGAGGACTGCCTGATGAAAGAATTCGTGATCGAAGCCAGCACGGGCCGGGCCTTTACCCTCAAGAAAGGGCAAAAGATCAAGGTCATTGACCTCGAGGGCCGACAAGTGGCCGACTTCTTGGCCTTCAACGAAACAGATCCCTCGGAGAGACTGTCCACCGCCGCGACCATCGACGCCAACGGGTCCTTGCGTCTCCAGCCGGATGATTTCCTTTTTTCAAACTATTACCGTGAAATGTTGAAAGTGGTCTCGGACACAGTCGGCCGCCACGACCTTCTTCATCCGGCTTGCAGCCAGGCCATGTACGGATGGCAATATCAAATTTCCACGCCGCATCCCAACTGCCGGGATAATCTGGCCGAAGCCCTGAAACCCTACGGCTTGGTGGAGATCGAAATCCCCACCCCCTTCAACATCTTCATGAATACGCTCATCTCGCCCGAGGGCGCGGTGCGGGTGGAAGAACCTGTCTCCCGGCCCGGTGATTTCATTGAACTTGAAGCCAGGATGGATTTGATCGTCGCCCTGGCCGCTTGTTCGGTCGAAGAAAGCAAGTGCAACGGTTTCAGGTGCACGCCGGTGAAGGTCCAGATCTACGCGTGACTTTTCCGGGGAAAAATTCTTGCTCATCCTTGATCGGCCAGTCTGATAAGACCTCCTTCTCTTCGAATCAATCCGTCTCTTTCCAGCTTGTCCACGTGGCCGGCCGTGTTGCCGCAGCCTGGGAAGAATTGCACTTCCGGCGCTTGGAAGAGATAAGCGTTGAGTTCCAAGAAGGTCCGCGGGCCTTCTTTGAGCCCTTCCAAAAGGATAGCCTCTCTTTTAAGCAGTTTGTCCCTCATTTTCCGGATGCCTTGCCGGGGGTCTTCCATGATCGGACCATGGGCCGGCAGGATTACTTCGGCTTCCAAGGCTTCCAGTTTGTCCAGGCTGTCCAGATAACCGATCACCCCGCCCGAAGTCGGGTTGTACCAGGCCAGGACCGGACCGACCAGGTCCCCGGCCAGGAGCAGGCCGCGCTCACGTTCGAAAAAGGAGACATGTCCCGGAGAATGGCCCGGAGTGTGGATGACCTCGAAGGAAAAATCTCCCAGGCTCAAGACCTGTCCCTCGTGAAGCTCTTCGACCTCTCGGGCTCCGGTCATGGTGCAGCCGCACTCGCCGAAAAAGTTGAACAGGTCGAACTGAAGATAAGGCCCGGGGTCTTCGGCCGCGGCCCAGAGCCGCTTGGACAAAGGGATATCGAAAGTGTTGACCAGATTGGCCGGATTCAGGGCCGAAACCACGTCCAGGTGATGGATCAAGACCCTGGGGTTGATCTGCTCGAGTATCCAGCTCATGGCCCCCATGTGGTCAGGGTGGGCGTGGGACAGGACCACGGTGTGGAGGTCCTGGAGGTCCAGCCCCAGTTGTTCCAGGCCTTCCAGCAGATGGCCGGGGCAGGACGGACCGCCGCAGCCTACGTCGATCATGCAGAAACCCCGATGGTCGGGAATGACGAAACGGTTGGCCGAACCCGGCCAATCAGGCTTTTGGGAAAAAATCGTCTGTAGTCCTTTGATGTCTTGACAATAGACTTGACCGGCCATTGCTTCACCATTAAAGGCCGATTTCGGCGGTTGGTCTGAGGTGTTGATAGTTCGGCGGCCTAAAGGTCCCGGACCAGGACCTGCCGGGGTTTGGCCCCGTCGGCCGGACCGACCAGCCCTTCTCGTTCCATGATTTCGATGATTCGGGCCGCCCGGTTGTACCCGACCCGCAGGTGCCGCTGGATCAAGGAGATGGAGGCCTTGCCCGTTCGGGTGACCAGGGCCACGGCCTCGTCGTATTTCTCGTCATATTCATCTTCTTCGCCCTCGGCCTCGCCTTCAGCCGAGGCCACGGCCAGGTCCTCCAGATAGTCCGGGGTCTTCTGGGTCTTGATAAAATCGGTGATCCTCTTGATTTCGGCGTCCGACACAAAAGCCCCGTGGATGCGCCGCAGCCGGCCCGTCCCCGGCGGCAGAAAGAGCATGTCCCCGGCCCCCAGCAGCTTTTCCGCGCCGATGGCGTCCAAGATGGTCCGGGAGTCGGTTTTGGAAAAGACCCGGAAAGAGACTCTGGTCGGCAGATTGGCCTTGATCACCCCGGTCAAAACATCCACGGAGGGCCGCTGGGTGGCCAGGATGAGATGGATGCCGGCGGCCCGGGCCATCTGGGCCAAGCGGGTGATGGATTCCTCGACTTCCCGGGCCGAAACCATCATCAAATCGGCCAACTCGTCAATGACGATGACCAGGTAGGGCAGAGGCTCGGGCAGAGCCGGCGGAGGCTCGCCCTCGCCTTCTTCGCCGGCCGACAAGGTCTTCGGCGGCGTCCGGCCAGCCTGGGCCAGCTCCTTCCTGATCCTGCGATTGTAGCCCTCAATATTTCTGGCCCCTTTTTCGGCCAGGAGCTGGTACCGGTGCTCCATGTCGGCTACGGCCCACTTCAGGGCCTGGTTGGCCTCCTTAGGATCGGAGATAACCGGATAGATCAGATGAGGCAGGTCGTTGTACTGGGCCAGTTCGATGCGTTTGGGGTCGATCATCAGGAAGCGGACTTCATCCGGACGGGCCTTGAAGAGAATGGACATTATCATGACGTTGAGGCCCACTGATTTCCCCGAACCGGTGGCTCCGGCGATGAGGAGGTGGGGCATCTTTTGCAGGTCGGCCACTTCCGGCTGCCCCATGATGTCCACGCCCATGACCAGGGTCAGGGACGAATCGGATTCCTGGAAAGCGGGAGAAACGACCACTTCCTTGAGGTAGACGAACTCGCGTTTGGGATTGGGAATCTCGATGCCGATGACCGGTTTGCCCGGCAAAGGGGCGACGATGCGGATGGCCGGGGCCCGCATGTTCATGGCCAGGTCGTCGGCCAGACCGGCCACTTTGCTGATCTTGACCCCCGGCGCAGGCTGAAACTCGTACATGGTGATGACCGGTCCGGTCGATACTTCCACTACTTCGCCCTGGACGTTGAAATCGGCCAGTTTCTTTTCCACGATCCTGGCGTTGGCCATCAGGCTGTCAGGGGACAGCCCGCCCTGGCTTTTTTCCGGTTCGTCCAGAAGCTCGATGGGCGGCAGAGCGTACTCCCCTTCCGGGACCATGAATTCGAATTCCTTTTGTTTGGGCGGCGGAGGCTTGGGTTCGGCCGGCGTTTTTTCCTTGATGGCGGGCGGCGGACGGTCTTTATGCTTCTCCAAAGCGGTCTGGAGACGCCTGGCCCTCTCGGCTTTTTCCCGTTTTTTGGTTTGGGCCAGCCGCCACCCGGATCGGACCGCCTTAAACATCCGGCCCAAGGTCAGACCGGCCCGAATCAGGGACAGACCCGTAGCCATAATCAAAGCGATCAGGCCGAACACGGCCACAATCAACCAGGCCCCGACCGGATTGAATCCTTTTTTAAGGCCGTCGGCCAGTATGTTCCCCAGAAGACCCCCGCCGGGCGTCCCGTCCCAGAAGCTCAGCTCCGGCGCGGCCATGGAAAAACCGGACGATGAAGTCAGAAGCAGAAGGATCAGGCCGACCGGGACCAGCCAGGGATAATCCAAGGCCCGGCCCTTGAAAAACCGCCAGGCCAAAAGCAGCAGAACCAGGACGGTCCAAAAAGAGGACAGGCCTAGCAGGTCGATGAAAATCCCTGAAAAATAGGCGCCGGTCAAGCCGATGTAATTCTGGACCGGGGCGCTTCTATGGGCCGTGGAATAGATGGAAAAAGAAGGGTCTTTAGGGCTGTGCGAGACCAGAGCCAAAAAAACGACGGCCGCCAGGAAAAGGCACGCCAGACCCGGAATTTCCCGGGTGATATAACTTCGTTTTTCCTCTCCTTGTTCGGGCATGGTCCGGAAATCGCCCTTCTCGGGGAATGGATTCAGCCGTTAGGATCAAATCTTATCTAAAGCGTTCGCATTTGTCAACAATTTGTTTAATTTATAACAAATTATACCAATTTGATGCTCATAGGCCGGCGGCTTGGACCTAGAACTTCTTTTTCAGCTCTTCCCGGACAAAGTTAAGGGCTCCGCCGGCGGCCAGATGCCGCCGCTGGCGGGGTGATACGTCCAGGACGGTCATGATGGTTTGTGCTTCGACCAAGGCGGGTATCTCCGTGTCCCCCCGCTCGATCCTGGCTCGGATGTCCGGCAGGCACAGCCGGACTCCCTGGGCAAGGCGGTCGTAATCTTGGGGATTGTGGAAGGTCAGAGGCAGAACGCCGAAATTGCAGAGGTTGGCCTTGTGGATTCTGGCGAAGCTTTTGGCGATCTTGACCCGGACGCCCAGGTGGCGGGGGGCCAGGGCCGCGTGTTCCCGGCTGGAGCCTTGGCCGTAATTTTCTCCGCCGACCACGGCCACGGCTTCATATTTCCGGCAGGCTTCGGCGAAGCCTGGGGCGATCCCGCCGAAGACGAACCGACTGATGGCCTCGATGTTGGAGCGCAGGGGGAGAATCTCCGCCCCGGCCGGCATGATGTCGTCGGTGGTGATGTTGTCGCCGGTTTTCAAGATCACCGTGACTTCGAGCGTCTCGGGCAGGGGGCTCAACGCCGGGAAAGGTTTGATGTTGGGACCGCGGATGATTTTGGTTTGTTTCAGTTCCGGCGAGGGGAAAAGGATGGAAGATTCATCAATGATGTATCTTTCCGGTTCGATGATCCGGGGAGGATCGAAATCCAGTTCCCTGGGGTCGGTGATCAGTCCGGTCAGGGCGGCGGCGGCAGCCGTTTCAGGCGAACAGAGGTAGACTTGATCGTCTTTGGTTCCCGAGCGGCCTGGAAAATTTCGAGTGAAAGTCCGCAGGCTGACCTGGCCCACGCCGGGAGCCTGACCGATGCCGATACAGCCGTGGCAGCCCGGTTCATGAATCCTGGCCCCGGCGGCCAGCAAGGCGGACAGACCGCCCTGGCTGATCACGTTCAACAAGACTTGACGACTGCCGGGATTGACGTGAAAGGAAACCTCCCGGTGAATCCGCCGGCCGGCGACCATGGCCGCGGCCGTCATCAGATCGCGATAGGAAGAGTTGGCGCAACTGCCGATGATGACCTGATCCACCTTGACCCCGGCCGCTTCCCGGACCGGAACCGCATGGCCGGGAGACGAAGGGCGGGCGATCATCGGTTCAAGGGCCGAAAGATCGATCTCATCATGTTCGTCATAATCGGCGTCCGGGTCCGCGGCCAAAGGCCGCCAGACCTGTTCCCGGCTCTGGGCCGCCAGATAGGCCCTGGTATTCTCGTCGGAAGGAAAAACCGTGCTGGTGGCTCCAAGCTCTGTGCCCAAGTTGGCGATGGTTTCCCGGTCCGTGACGGAGAGGGTCGTAACGCCGGGGCCGTAATACTCGACGATCTTGCCCACGCAGCCTTTGACGCCGTAACGGCGGAGCATTTCCAGGATCACGTCTTTGGCGCTCACCCAGGCCGGTAGACGGCCGGTCAGTTTGACGCCCAAAATCCTGGGGCAAGGACAATGATAGGGATAGCCGGCCGCAGCCATGGCCGCATCCAGACCCCCGGCCCCGATGCCCAGCGTGGAAACCCCGGCCGAACTGGGGGTGTGACTGTCCGAACCGAGCAGGGTCTTGCCCGGGGCCCCAAAGCGCTCTAAATAAACCTGGTGGCAGATGCCGTTGCCCGGCGGACTGAAATGGAACCCGAAACGGGCGGCGGCCGTCTGGAGAAACTTGTGGTCATCGGCGTTCTTGTGATCGGTCTGAATCAGATTGTGGTCCACGAACTGGACAGCCAGTTCGGCCCGGACCTCATCGATATCGAGGGCCTCGAATTCGAGCATGGCCATGGTCCCGGTGGCGTCCTGCAAAAGAACGTGATCGATTTTAAGGGCGATTTCTTCACCCGGCCTCAGTCGCCCGCCCGCCAAGTGTTCCTTGATGATTTTGTGCGCAAGATTATCCGCCATCGGAAAGCTCCGGTCTAGGTTAAAACCGTTTTGGGAATTCGGTCTTTAATGAAAAGCAAGGTTCAACTCTGTAAAATAATAATTAGTATTCCCCTGGTGGCTGGCTGGAACCGCTCAACCATCTCCGCTTTGATCAGCCTGCTGCAGGCACGGCGTAGCTTTCATCGATGAATTGACGGATAAACCGGGCCAGCTCCATGGTGATCAGACTGCACATGTTGCCGTCCATGCAGGTCTGCACGTCTTCCCGGCCCAGCTTGAATTGAGTCTGTCGGACGTCTTTTTCCAAAGTGAGGATGTAATTTTCCGCGCTGACCAGCCGGTCCTTTTTGACGTTCATGGCGATGCCGTACTTTTTAATATCAGGATATAATTCATGAATTTTCTGGACCACCGCTTTCTGCTCGAACATGGCTCCCCTCCTGGCTTATAAGTTCTTTTGGTTAAAAATTTTTTCGCCGGCCCTCGTTCCAGACTGACCCAACCCGATTCCCCGCCGCTTTTTCAGGATATCTTGCTGCCCGCCTTGACCTCTTTGGAAGTGGTGATCAGGGCCAGGCCGTCCTCGCCGGTGGCGGCCAAAAGCATGCCCTCGGACAGGACGCCCATCAGTTTGGCCGGAGTCAGGTTGGCCAGGACCACGACCTGACGGCCGACTAAATCCTCCGGGGAAAACTCCTGACCCACACCGGCCACGATGGTCCGGTCTTCCCCCACATCCACGGTCATCTTGATCAGTTTGTTGGACTTGGGCACCCTCTCGGCCGATTTGACCAGTCCGACCCGAAGGTCCAGTTTTTTGAATTCTTCGAAAGTTATCAAATCCATCTGCTCCGTCTCCTTACTATGGGTCTCGGCTTGGGTTTTGCCGGCGACCGCGGGTTCAGCTTTCCTTTCCGCCGGAGCTCCCCCGATTTCCACCCTGGGAAACAGCGGCCGGCCCTGGTTGATCGGGCGTCCCGGCGGCAGAGCCTTTTCGATCTTACGCCAATCGAGAGAAAAAAAGTCGTCGGGCAAGCCGATCTGTCGACGCATTTCCACGGCGGTATCCGGCATGACCGGGTAGATCATTCCGGCAATCAAACCCAGGGTCTCCAAAAGCTGGTACAAAACGGCTTCGAGCCGCTCTTTTTGGCCCGGGTCTTTGGCCAAGGCCCAGGGAGCTTCCCGGTCCACGAACTTGTTGCCTTCGTTGATCAGCTCCCAGACGCTGATCAGGGCCTTATGAAAGGCCAGGTTTTCGAAAGATCGGACATATTCATCCACCACCCTGAGCCCGACCGCCCGCATGGTTCCGCCCTCTTGGCGCACCTCCGCGGCCGACGGGGCCCGGTTTCGGCCGAACTTGCGGACCATGGTCAGGCTGCGCTGGCAGAGATTGCCCAGATCATTGGCCAGGTCGGCATTGATCCGACCGATCAGGGCTTCCTCGGAAAAACTCGAATCCAGGCCAAAGACCATCTCACGCAGAAGGAAATAGCGGAAGGCGTCCAGACCGTACACGTCTTTCATCTGGAGCGCTTCCACTACGTTGCCTACCGATTTGGACATCTTGCTTTCGCCGATCTTCCAATATCCGTGGACGTTCAGGTGCTGATAAGGCTCCAGACCCGCACTCTTGAGCATGGTCGGCCAATAAATGGCGTGCGGTTTGAGGATGTCTTTAGCGATGGTGTGATTGGCCCCCGGCCAGAATTTTTCAAACAGTTCGCCGTCCGGGTAGCCCAAGGCCGAAACGTAATTGATCAGGGCGTCAAACCAGACGTAGGTGACGAACCGGTCATCAAAGGGCAAGGGAATGCCCCAGGTCAATCTCGTCTTGGGCCTGGAGATGCACAGGTCTTCCAGGGGTTCCCGAAGAAAAGAGAGGACTTCATTGCGATAGCGCTCCGGGCGGATGAAATCCGGATGGTCGCGGATATGGTCGATCAGCCAGTCCTGATAACGGCTCATGGTGAAAAAATAGTTTTCCTCTTCGATGTAAGCGGGCTCGGTCAGGTGGTCGGGACACAGGCCGTTGGTTAATTCCTTTTCGGTGTAGAAACGCTCACATCCGAAACAGTACCGGCCGCCGTATTTCCCGAAATAGATGTCTCCCCGGTCATAGACCCGATTCAGTATCTCCTGGACGATCTTTTTATGCCGTTCTTCGGTGGTCCGAATGAAATCGTCGTTGGAAATATTAAGCTGGGGCCAGGTTTCCCGGAACAATTGACTGATCCGGTCGGCGTAAGCTTGAGGTTCTAGGCCGGCCGCCTGGGCCGCCTGGACGATCTTGTCGCCGTGCTCGTCCGTTCCGGTCAGGAAATAAGCGTCATACCCCTGAAGCTGGTAAAATCTCTTGAGGGCGTCGCAGACTATGGTCGTATAAGCGTGGCCCAAGTGAGGTCTGGCGTTGACGTAATAGATGGGCGTGGTTACATAGTAACGGCCGGTCATGACTTCCGCTCCCCGTTCAGCCCGGCCGTCCGGTTATCGAGGTCTTCCAACTGTTGCAATTCCTCCGCTTCTATTTCCTCTATCTCCTCTTCTTCCAGGATTTCCATATCGTCCGGTTCTTCCAGGATTTCCTCGTGGTACACGTCCACTTCCTTGCCGTCGGGAAGCATTACCGTGGAGACGCGTTCCAAAATGTTCTGCCGGATGATCTTGCCTTCGCCGTGGCAGGTCATGCACCGTTTGCCCAGCTTGGGCAAACCCCTCTTTTTTTCCAAATAGACTTCATACTCGAAGGTCAAGCAGCACATCAGCCGGCCGCAGACCCCGGATATCTTGGCCGGATTCAACGACAGGTTCTGCTCTTTGGCCATCTTGACCGATACCGGCGCAAATTCATTAAGAAAGCTGGAACAGCAAAATTCCCGGCCGCAGCAGCCCAACCCTCCGATCATTTTGGCTTCGTGCCGCACTCCGATCTGGCGCATCTCGATTCGAGTCCTGAATTTGCCGACCAGGTCTTTGACCAGAGCCCGGAAATCCACCCGGCCGTCGGCCGTGTAATAAAATATGATCTTGCTCCCGTCAAACAAAACCTCGGTGCCGACCAGTTTCATGGCCATGTCTCTGGCCTTGATCCGTTCCAGGCAAAAATCAAAGGCGAATTTCTCCCGGGCCACGTTTTTTTCGTGCTGCCATAGGTCGTCTTCCGTGGCCAACCGCTGGATTTTTTTAAGCGGCCTTTTACCCTCGGCCAAAATCTCAATCACCGGCGTGACCACTTGCCCCAGTCCCAGACCTTGCTCGGTCTCCACCACGACCATGCCGCCTAATTTGACCGGCAAATCGCCGGCTTCAAAATTATAAATCTTGCCGCCCGGGCGAAAGCGGACCCCGACCATTCTCCTCATTTAAATTCTCTCCATATCGGCCAGAGTCAACATCAGGTTTTCCCAAACGATTTCCGGTCTGACCAGCCGGTGCAAAGCCTCTTCCGCCTGATCTATTTCCGTTAGACCCTGGAGGTAAGCCTCAAGCTTGGGCTTGAGACGGTCTGTCTCTTTTTCGTTCATCAAATCCCGGTTGACCAGTCGATTCTCACCTGCGCCTCCGGCCAGAATCAGCCGGTCCCGGAGCCAGAACCGGAGGAATTTGAAAGTTTCCGGCCAATTTTCTTGATCCCCGGCCAACTCCTCCGCCCATTCCAAGGCCAAGGCCGGGCCTTCCCTCGTCAGTCTCATCATCCTGTCCATCACCTGTCGTCGACGAGTCAGCAAAGCGTCGAGGTCTGCGTCGATCAGTCCGCCTAGACAGCCGTCGGACAGGGCCGCCAACAGCCGAGCCTGATCCGGCGGCAAACCCCGCTCCCTGCTCAGCCAAGCCTCGATGGTCGGCCTGGGCAACGGCGCCAGGTTCAGACGCAGGCATCGCGAGACAATCGTGGGCAGCAGGCTCGAATCATCCGGCGTGGTCAGAATGATCAGGCTGGCCGGCGGCGGTTCTTCCAGCGTTTTGAGCAGGGCGTTGGCCGCCTCGGCCGTCATGCGTTCGGCCTCCAGGATGATATAAACCTTGTTTTTTCCTTCATAAGGCCGGAAAGCCGCCTGGCTTCTCAATTCCCGAATCGTATCGATCTTGATGACCCGCAGACGTCCTTCCGGTGTAATTTCGGTCACATCCGAATGGACCCCGCGCTCGATTTTCCGGCAGGCCGTGCATACGCCGCAAGGTTCGATGTCTTGGGGGGCCAGACAATTGACCGCCTGAGCCAAGGCCAAAGCCAGGGTCCGTTTGCCCACGCCTTTCAGGCCGGTGATCAGTAAAGCATGGGGCAGGCGATTCCGCCTGAGCATGGCCCTGAGCAGACCCAGCGGCCTTTCGTGTCCGATCAGTCCGGTGAAACCCATCTCAAACCGCGGCCCCTTTCACCTCTCATCTTCAATCCGCCAAAAGACTTAATTGATTCGGTTCAGACTTGACTCCCCGCCGTGGCTCTTCTTTTTCTTCCGGCTCGAAAAACCGAGGCAGGTCCGCCCGATAAAAGAACCTGGCCATGAGTTGATTGTAATCGGTCCAGCCGGTGCGCTCATCGACGTGACGTTGGATGAACCCGCCGATCCCGTTGAGTTTGGCGTCCAGGTCGTCGAGGATATGCAAGGCCAGCGCCTCGATGATCTTGGGTTTCTTCGGCGAACCCATTTCATATTCGCCGTGGTGGCTGACGATGAGATGTTTAAGCAGCAAGGCCAGTTTCTGGGGAAATTCGGGACGCACGGCCAATTTTTCTTCAAGCATGCTCACCCCTAAAACCAAGTGGCCCAATAGACGTCCTTCGGAAGTGTAATCGCCGGAAAGGCCCTGATCAAACTCCCGGACCTTGCCCAGGTCGTGCAGGATAGCCCCGGCCAGCAGCAGGTCCCGGTGGAGAGCCGGATAAAGGGGGGCCAGGGTCGAGGCCGCCCTGGTCACGGCCAGGGTATGTTCGAGCAGACCACCGGCGTAAGCATGATGAAACCGCTTGGCCGCCGGCGCTTTTTTAAGGCCGGCCGACCAATCAGGGTCGCTCAAAACGTCAAGCAGCAAGCCCTTCAAGTCAGGGTCGGCCACGCTTCGGGCCAGGGCCAATAATTCAACATACATTTCTTCCACGTCAAAGGGCGAGGCCGGGATAAAAAAAGAGAGGTCCAGGTCATCCGGGCTGAGAGGTTCGGCCTTGATCACTTTAAGTTGAATCCGGCCCTGAAAGGATTCGGCCGTACCGTTCAGCCAGGCGGCGTCCCCGTTTTTAAAGGTCGCAAAGAACTGTTCACCGTTTTCCCACACCCGGGCTTCCATCGAACCGGTCCGGTCCTTGAGTTTGAAGCCGACAAAGCTCTTCCCGGTCCTGGTCTGACCCAGACGCAAATCCTCGATGATAAACGGGGAGGAAACCTCCTGGCCCTCCCGGATGTCCTCCACGAACACCTTGCTGTTGTTCACCGCCCGCACCTCATGCCTGTCTAAAAAACAGTTTAGTCGGAATTCCTTGCTTCTGTCAAATAATTGAGATTATCCCCGCCCAGGCCCCCCTCTTGTGAAAAGAAGACGCCGCGCTGGGCGCGGCGTCGGGGTAGGTTAGTGTGGTAGGTTTAAGTAGGCGGGTCGATTTACAGCTTGAGGGTGTGTTTGACCGTCTCGCCCAGAAGGCCCAGGTTCTCCACTACGTGGATGCCGGCGTTCTTAAGGGCGGCGATCTTGTCGGCCGCAGTGCCGGATTTACCGGAAATAATGGCTCCGGCGTGCCCCATCCTTCGTCCGGGCGGGGCGGTGCGGCCGGCAATGAAACCAAATACCGGCTTGTTAAAGTCGACCTTAACGTACTGGGCGGCGTCTTCCTCGGCGCGCCCGCCGATTTCGCCGATGAGGACCACCGCGTCCGTCTGGTCGTCTTCTTTAAAAAGCTTAAGAATATCCAAAAAATTTTGCCCGATGATCGGGTCGCCCCCTATGCCGATGCAGGTTGATTGCCCCAGTCCGGCCCGGGTGAGCTGATCGACCACCTCGTAGGTCAGAGTGCCGCTGCGGGAAACCACGCCGATCCGGCCGGGCTTATGAATAGGACCGGGCATGATCCCCAGCTTGGTTTGACCGGGGGAAATGATGCCCGGACAGTTGGGGCCGATCAGGACGGTCTGGCGCTCATTCAGGAAATGCCGGACCCGAGCCATATCCAGGACCGGAATGCCTTCGGTGATGCAGACTACCACCTTGAGCCCTGATGCGGCGGCTTCCATGATGGCGTCGGCGGCCCCGGCCGGAGGGACGAAGATCACCGAAGCGTCGGCTTCCATCCTGGTCAAGACCTGGGCGATGGTATCGAAGACCGGCACCCCCAATACTTCCTGACCGCCTTTCCCCGGGGTCATGCCGGCCACGACCTTGGTCCCGTATTCGAGCATGCGCTCCGTATGAAACCGGCCCTCCGAGCCGGTGATGCCTTGAACGATGACTCTGGTCTCTTGGTCCACCAAAATGCTCATGTCAACTCCTGACCAGTGCGGCCACTTTTTCGGCGGCGTCCTTGAGGTCCTGGGCCACGGCAAACTTCAGACCCGACTCGTTGAGCAGGCGGCGGCCTTCTTCCACGTTGGTGCCTTCCAGGCGGATGATGATCGGGACTTCGACGTTTTCCCGGGAAGCCGCCTGAATCACTCCTTTGGCCAGCACGTCGCAGCGGAGGATGCCGCCGAAGATATTTATCAGAATGGCCTTGACCCGCTGGTCCGACAAAATGATCCGGAAACCGGCGGCGATCATGTCGGCGTTGGCCCCGCCCCCCACGTCCAGGAAATTGGCCGGTTCGGCCCCGGCCTGCTTGATCAGGTCCATGGTGGCCATGGCCAGACCGGCTCCGTTGACCATGGCCCCGATGTTACCGTCCAGTCTGATGTAGTTGAGGTCGTTCCGGGCGGCCTCCAGTTCGAGCGGGTCCACTTCGTAAGGGTCTTCCAGGTTGCGGACCTCCGGGTGGCGGAACAGGGCGTTGTCGTCGAAGTTGATCTTGGCGTCAAGGGCCAAAAGCTGATCGTCTTGAGTAAGCACCAGGGGATTTATTTCGACCAGTGAAGCGTCCAGGGAAGAAAACAAACGGTAAACGCTTGAAAAAAGAGCCGCGCCCGAGCGAAAGACCCCTTGAGTCCAGCCTAGGTTCTGGGCCAGGTTCCTGGCCTGAAAAGGCAACAACCCCAGGCGGGGGTCCACGGCTTCCTTGAATATCAACTCCGGACTCTTCTCGGCCACCTCTTCGATGTCCATGCCGCCGGCCGGGCTGACCATGAACACGGGCTTGGCCAGGTTTCGGTCCAGGGTCAAGCCCACGTAAAATTCCTTTTTAATCGGATAGGCGGCTTCGACCAGCACCCGGCGGACGATCTGGCCCTCGGGACCGGTCTGGGCCGTGACCAAGGGCTTGCCCAGGATGTCTTTGGCCGCTTGGAAGACTTCATCCGGACTGTCGACCACTTTGACGCCGCCGCCCTTGCCCCGTCCGCCGGCGTGAATCTGAGCCTTGACGGCCAAGCGGGCCACCCCCAGGTTTTGAGCCGCAGTCTGGGCTTCGTGGGGCGATTGAGCGTCGCTGCCGGCCGGAGTCGGAATGCCGTACTCGCGGAAAAGGGCTTTGGCCTGGTATTCATGGATTTTCATCGGCTATTGTCCCTTAGTGAAAAATATCCCAAAATTTTGGAAATGCCTTTATACCGCAGAGAAGACGGAATGGCAAGCCTTAGTTCACAACTGATAAAAATTTTTTGAGGCGGCGAAACCCCGCCGCATAGGACTTTGTACGTATACAGCGGCATAAAAAACTAGATAAAAATGGTACTTCCTTCGTATTGACCCCTGAAAAAACATGATTTTTAATATTTAGAAAATAGGGGAAAATCCTAAGAGTCTGGAAGGGGGAACACCATGAACAGAAAAAGCATCATCAGCCTGGTGGCGGCCACGGCGTTTATTTTACTGGGGGCATATCCGGCCCTGGCCGGGAGCGTGACGGTGTCCCCGACCGAAGGTTCCGCTTTTGCCTGGCTGGGCACGGTGGACTTTGATGACGACGGTGAAAATGATTTTTCACCAGAAAGTTACGGGGATTCGATCTGGAACAACCGGCTCAGCTTCAACGTAGGAACAAGCTCATCCTTCAGCCTGGACTACAACTTTTTTAGCTGGGACTATGCAGATTACGACGAACCCGGCTTCGCCATTTACGATGGCCCTTACGACACCGGCTCGCTTCTCTTGGATTGGTACGCTGAGGACGTTGACGACCCATCGGTCTATGGTCTGGAATGGACGGGCTGGCAGACCTATTCCGGGTCTTCTTCGACCGGCATCATCTATATCTATGCGGGCAACACCGGCGACACCAGCGTGCAGTCCTGGGTCTTTTTGGACAACCTGGTGGTCGGAACGACCGTTTACGGGTTTGAGAATGGATTGACCGGCTGGGCCTCTGAAGGCCAAGCCGGAACCACCGGTGAATTTACCGCGGAATTCCCCGACCCCCAGCAAGAGCCGAGTATGGTCCCCCTGCCCGGCGCGGTCTGGCTGCTGGGTTCCGGTCTGTTCGGCCTGGCCGGGCTGAGGCGTAAATTCAATAAATAATCAAAATCAACCTGTTGATTCACCCGGACGGAACCGTTCTACGGTTCCGTCTTTTTTTCGGTTTCGGTCGGTTCAAATCCCTGTTCAATCCAGGGCGGGGAAGGTCACCGGCCTGACCCGACTCAGTTTTTCCAGGGAGAGGTGGCACAGGATGCGGTGGCCGGCGGAAGCCTGCCGCCAGGGCGGGTTTTCCAGTTCGCATATTTTTCCCCCGTCCGGCAACCATTCACGCCGGGGGCAGCGGGTATGGAAACGGCAGCCGGAGGGGGGATGGAGGGCGCTGGGCACATGACCTTCCAGACGAATGTGAGCCTGATCAACCTCCGGGTCGGGCACAGGCACGGCCGAAAGGAGGGCTTCGGTGTAGGGATGATAAGGCGGTGCATAGATGGCTTCGGCCGGACCGATCTCGACGATCTTGCCCAAATACATCACGGCGGTCTCATCGGAAAAATATCTGACCACGCTGAGATCATGGGCGATGAAGATCATGGTCGTGCCGAAGGTTTTCTGGATTTCCAGCAACAGATTGATCACCGCGGCCTGGACCGAGACGTCCAGAGCCGAGACCGGTTCGTCGCAGATGACCAGGTCCGGCCGGCTGGCCAGGGCCCGGGCGATGCCCACCCGCTGCTTTTCCCCCCCGGAAAGCTGGCGGGGCAGGCGGTCATAGTAATAATCATCCAGCCGGACGGCTCGAAGCAGTCTGAGGACTTCCTGCTTGACTTGGTTTCTGGGCACCGTTTTGAAACGCTTGATCGGCCGGGCGATCTGGCGGCCGACGGGATATGACGGGTTCAGGGTCGAATCCGGATTTTGAAAGACCATCTGCATCTCTTGAATCCATTTTCTATCGCGTTTCCGGACCGGCTTGGTTATATCCACCCCCAGGAATTCGATCTGACCGCCGGTGATCTCTTCCAACCCGATCAGGCCCTTGACCAGCGTGGACTTGCCGCAGCCCGATTCACCGACCACGCCCAGGGTCCGGCCCCGGGCCAAGCGGAGGCTGACGTCGTCCACGGCCTTGACCTGTTTCTTCTCCCCCAGTCCCAACAGCCCGGCCAAAGACTCGGATTCCTGTTCGTAATAGACTTTCAATCGTTCAAAACTCAGGACCGGCTCCTTGGCCGGAGCCGCTTCTTGTGCCTTCAGGTCTTTGGGCCGGGCGGTTCGCGCCGTGGATTCTCGATCTTCGATTTCCCGGGCGTAAAAACAGCGGGCCAGGTGCTCGGAACCGACTTGGATCATCCGGGGCCGCTCGTTTCGGCACCGGTCCGCGGCCAGATCACAGCGCGGGTGAAAGATGCAGGCCGTGCTGACTCTTTCTTCCGGCCGCGGCACTTGGCCCTTGATGGGATAGAGCAAAGACTCTGCCTTGGACTGACCCAGCTTGGGCACACAGGCCAACAGCCCCCGAGTGTAAGGATGGCGGGGCCGCTTGAACAGGTCGCCGGCCGGAGCCCTCTCGACCATCTCTCCGGCGTACATCACCCCGACCGTGTCGCTGACCCGGGCGATCACGCCCAAGTTGTGGGTGATAAAGATTATGCCTGAGTCGAAATCCCTTTTGAGGTCTTCGATCAAGTCCAGGACGGCCGCTTCAACGGTCACGTCCAGGGCGGTGGTCGGCTCGTCCATCAATAACAAGGAGGGATTGTTGAGCATGGCCATGGCGATGACCACGCGCTGCTGCTGCCCGCCGGAAAGTTGATGGGGATAACGGTTCATCATCTCGGCCGCATCCGGCATTTGAACCCGTTCGAGCATCTTGATGGAACGATCCCAGGCTTGGTTCTTGGAAAGGTCCTGGTGAAAGACCAGGGTTTCAGCCAATTGATCGCCGATTCTGACCGAAGGATTCAGCGCCTGCATGGGGTCCTGGTAGACTACGCCGATCCGATTACCCCGCAGCCGTTTCAGTTCAGAACTGCTCCGCCCGACCAGTTCCCGGCCTTCAAACTTGATGCTTCCGTCGACGATACGCCCGTTCGGCCCCAGGAACCCGACAATGCCGAAAGCCACGGTGCTTTTGCCGCACCCGGACTCGCCGACCAGCCCCAGGGTCTCCCCCCGCCGGACCTTCAAGGACACCCCCCGGACCGCGGCCACATCCCCCCGGCGCGTCTCATAGGAGATGGCCAGGTCCTTGGCCTCCAAAATGATTTCCGAATCAGGACCGCTGTTCTGATGGTCGGACAAAACAGACCCCTACTGATACCGCATCGATTCTTCCCGCAGACCGTCGGCCAGGAGATTCAAACCGATGACCAGCGAAGCTATGGCCACGGAGGGCCACAAGGAAGCCCACGGACTGCCGGAAAGAATAAACTCCCGGCCTTTAGCCACCATGCTGCCCCAGTCCGGCGACGGGGGCGGCAGTCCCAGGCCTAGAAAACCCAAAGTCCCCATGGCGAAGATGGCGTACCCGACCCGGAGCATGGCGTCGATGATGATCGGCCCGCGGGCGTTGGGCAGAATCTCGACAAACATGATGAACCAAGCGTTTTCGCCCCTGGTTTCAGCCGCCCGGATGTAATCCCTGGTCTTGATGTCCAGGGTCAGGCCTCGGACCAATCGGGCGATGCCCGGCGTGCCGACAATGGCTATGGCGATGACTACGTTGACGGCCGAAGCGCCGATGGAAGCTACAATAATCAGATAAAGCAGGATGATGGGGATGGACATCATGGCGTCTAAAAGGCGCATGACGATCTCATCGATCCAGCCGCCGCGGTAACCGCTGATCAAACCCAAGCCGGCCCCGACGACCAGGGAGGCGAAGACTCCCCAAAGGGCCGTCCCTCCAGGTATCCATAAGCCTTCCGAGACCGGCAGAAGGACCAGAACTACGCGGGCCCCGTGGATCATGCGGGACCAGAGGTCACGGCCCAGGGAATCCGTTCCCAGGGGATGCTCCCAGGACGGCCCTTGGTTGGGCGCTTTCCAATCCTGTTGGGTGGGGCCGTACGGAGTCAACCACGGGGCGAAAACCGCGGCCAAGACCCAGAAGAGAACGATAAAAAGACCCACAGTCGCGGTCTTGGACTGGAAAACGATGGAAATCGATCCCCAAAACCGACGGACCAGCCCCTTTTGACTCAGTTCGGCCATCGCCTTTTCCGAACCATCGTCCATGAGCTCTTTGGCCTGAGTCGACATGGCTTTAGGAATACCGTATGCGCGGATTGAGGAAGGTGTAAATGATGTCGGCTATCAGCTGGGTGCCTACGGCCACGGTGACCAAAATCATGGCTCCGGCCTCTAGTGCGTTTATATCCTTGAACAAAGCGGAATCAAGCAGGTACTTGCCCAGGCCCGGATAGCCGAAGACCACTTCGACGATGACGATGCCGCCCAGCAGCCAGTTGACGTGGAGCATGATGACCGTGATCGGGGCCAGCAGGGCGTTGCGGACGGCGTGTTTGAAGACGATGTACCAGTGGGGCAGCCCTTTGAGCCAGGCCGTCCGGATGTAAGGTGAGCGCATGACTTCGACCATGCTGGCCCTGGTGATGCGCAGGACATAGCCCAATTCGACCAAAGCCAAAGTCAAGACCGGCAAGATCAGCATGTCCGGCCGTTCCCAGGGGGCCTTTTCTCCGATGACCGTGGCCCCGGGGACCAGTTTCAGCCAGACGGCCAGGATTAAGATCAGAAAAATGCCTGTGGCGAACTCGGGTATGACCGAGAAGGTCATGCCGCCCACGCTGAGAACGCGGTCCCGAAGCGAGCCTTCCTTGAGCCCGGCGATCAAACCCAGGACCAGGGCCAGGGGCATGACCAGGACAAAAGCGATACCGGCCAGGACCAGGGAGTTTCTGAGGCGGACAAAGAGCGTCTTGGCCACCGGCCGCCCGGTGCGCAGAGATATTCCGGGATCGCCCCGCAAAAACCCTTTTTTCAAAGGAATGTAATCCACAGGGCCGCCGCTGGTTTCTATCCAGCCCGAACCCATGACGAAGGTCCAAACCTTCCGGTCCGTCCCCCTCTCCCAGCGCACGGCATGGTTTTGAAAGTCCACGCCCCAAAAAAACTCGGTCCCGCTTTCGTCTTTCTGCCAGCGCTGGTTGTCCTTGAATTCTTCGGTTGAACCATCCGGCCGGCGGACCCGGGCAATCAGGTCGTCGCCTTTAAGTTTCCATCGGATCAGGCGGTCTTGTTCGTCCACGGCGTACCATTCCCGAAAACCCCGGTCGGTCTTGATGCGCTGCAATGGCAGCCCCACCTTATTCTCGGCGTGCCAGTCCGACCCGAACAGCCAATACAGATATCGAAGGTAGGCCGGTTCATCCAGACCGGTCTGGGCCAGGAACGAGGCCTCCTGCTCAGGGGTGACAAAGGCCCCCAGCACGTTGCGAGCCACGTTTCCCGGAGACGATTCGGTAATTAAAAATACGGCCGCCGAGACCAGAATCATGGTCAAAAAAAGGAGCAGGATGCGCCTGATAATGAATTTGGCCATTGACTGAACCTAAAAAGCGGCGAATCAGCCTGCGCTGACCCTCATCGCTCCAAAGACCGTGTTTTCAGGCTGTTTGTTTCCAACCCTTCATGCTTCCAGCCAGGCTTCGTTGAAGTTCATATAGAGGTTGGGGTGAGCTTCGACATTGTGGAGTGTTTTGGACGGCATCAGCCAGTTGTTCCGCCAGAAGCTGATGCCGATGGGACCCCTTTCCATCTGAATATCTTCGAGTCGGCAGAAGATCTTGCGCCGCTCCTCCAGGTCGATGGTGCCATTGGCCCTAGTGAGCAATTCGCTGAATTCCTGGTCGATCCATCTGGTTTCGTTCCAGGCCACCGGCTTGCCTGTTTCGTCGGCGGTGTAAGCCAGGTTCAGGACCATGGTGCCCAAAGGCCGGTGAGTCCAGGGCGTGATGCCTAAAGGGACTTCCGTCCACTTTTCCCAATACTGGCTGGTGGGCATAGTCTGAATGTTGATTTTGAAACCGGCCGGAGCCGCATCCTGTTTGAGGATTTCCGCATAGCGCACCACGTCGGTCCATTCGCTGCTCACGGCGATGCTCACTTCCAGTCCCTGGGGATAACCGGCTTCCTTGAGCAAAGCCTTGGCCTGTTCCGGATCATATTTCGGGACCGGTTTTTGGCAATATTCAGGGTGCTTGGGACAGACGTGAAAATCATGGCCCAACAAACCTTCGCCGAAATAGGCCAGGGCCAGAATTTTCTCCCGATGCTGGCAGAGTTTAAGGGCCGAACGGACCCGGTTGTCCGACCAGGGCTTCAGGTCGACCCGCATGCGCAGGACCCGAGCCGAGGCTGTGGTGACGGGTAGAACCTTGATGTGGGCATCGTCCTTGACCGCCTGCATAACGTCGGTGCCTCCGGCGTCGCTCAGGTCGATCATGTGGACCTCGCCGGCCTTAAGGGCCGCGATTTGAGGCGGCATCTCCTGGCCCATATCGGTGAAGTGCATAGCATCCAAATAGGGTAACGGCTGACCGTCCTGTCCTTTACCCCAGTAGTCAGAACGCCGTTTGACCTTGCAGATTTCCCCTTCACGATAAAGTTCCAGGGTATAAGGGCCGGTGCCGTGAGGGGCTTTGATGAAGTCGCCTTCAAAGGTCCGGTGATTAAGGACCATGGCCGGATAATGATATAAATGCTCAGGCACGGCGATTTCCGGCCGTTTCAGGTGGAGCTTGACCTGGTAATCATCCACCTTTTCGACGCTGGTCCGGTCGAGATAATCGCCGACCATACCCAGAAGCGAGGAGCCGACGTCCTTGTCCAGCCACTGGTTGATGGTGAAGACCACATCGTCGGCCGTGAATTCATCGCCGTTGTTGAACTTGATTCCCCGGCGCAAATTCAAGGTCCAGGTCTTGAGGTCTTCGCTGACCTCCCAATTCTTCAACAGATACGGCCGGGTGATGTTGTCCGGACCGGTCAGCGTAAGGTACTCGGCCACCTGGCGAAGCTGATTGGAAGGCATTATCCAGGAAAACTGGGCCGGGTGGGTGACTTTTTGAACTGAGGCGGCCACTTTTAAGACGCCGCCGCGCCTGGGACCCGCGGCCAGAACCCGGCCGGGCCAAGTGAAACCCCCAAAAGAGGCGGCCGCACTTGCGGATAGGCCGAGAAGCGCGCTGAGGCGCAGAAATTCCCGGCGGCTGACCTTCTTACGGTTATACTGATCGAGGAGCTCGGGGAATAAAGGGTGGATTTTTTTCTTTTCCATAATCCCTCCTTGTCGGTTTTTTGGTCGAATCGAGGCAATTATTTGGAATCTTGAAGCCGGAAGGGGAAACCCCCGGGTTTTCGGCTTCTTCCTTGACGCCAAGGTTCACCAAAACCATTGCCCTTGGCCCGGGAGCTTTCTCCGCCGGCGACTCCACCTTGGCCCGAATCAGACGAAGAGAGGGCTTATGGTGAACAAAGGCGCCGTGCTCGCTTTTGCCGGCCTTGACCGGCTTGAAGACAAAACATCTAACCAATTGGCTGACTTATATAATAATGCCACAATAAGCCGGTTTTGGGAAGGTGTCAATGACAAATTCGTTGAGCTGGAGAGACCATTTATACATTAAGCAAGGCTGGAACTGGTAACATATAGAATTTGTAGAAAAAAGGGGGGGTATTTTTCTAATGACGCCGGAGATCGGTCTTATTTTTCAGGCCTGTTTGAAGCCGATACCGACAAAATAATGACATATTTTATAAATTCACTTGCATTTTTGGATTAAAATTAATAAGATAAAAATATCAGCCGGTCGTTTTTCTCCGCCCCCGTGAGCGGTTTTAACTGTTTGTCTCAATCCGCAGGCTGGAACAAGACGTCTGAATCACCATGGTCACCAAGAAAGATTTAATCGGCAACGAACTGATGAAGGAAATCATTTCCATCAGGTTCGACACCATGTGGAAGATGCTGGCCTTGAGAAAAGGCGGTTATTTCCCCAAAGCGGACGAGGAAGGGGCCACGGGCGAGTTTGACAACAAGGGGGCCATCTTCGTCCCCGGCGGCTTTATTTTTGCGGACAGCGACCGGAGGGCCGTCGAGATCGAGAAATTGGGGCAGATGGACGGACCGACTTTTCGGAACAAGGTCAGGGAAGCCATGCGTTTCGATAACGCCATTCTTTTGTATCCCGAGGGGATGGCCGTGAGCATCAACCTGGATAACGGCTTTTTTTCGGAAATGGCCGGTCATATTCTGGCTATCAAGCAGGCCGCCTTGAAAAGAAAACCGGTCCTGGCCAACGAGCCTCCGCATCAGGTCGATTCCCAGGATGTCACCCGAAGTTATTGTCCGCTCTATATCGAGCCGCCCTATGGTTCCAGGACCAAGCTCAGTTCCTGCCTGGCCGCTTGCTTGATCGAACCTCGAATGTATTTCGTTCAGTGCCGCTACACCTTCGGCTTAAGGAGCGGGGAGGACCGGCAGTTGTGGGACAACATCAGAACCTCCCGCCGGCCCGTCATCGGCCGGGATAATAAAGTCCTGGCTCCGCCTTACGTAGTAGTCTGCCATACGACCAGGTACCGGGAAACCGCCCTGGGCGGAGTGACCAGGATTTTGGGCTTCGGCAAATTCGGCGAATTCGCCAGCTTCACCCTGGAACAAGTCACCAGCGAACTTTTACATGAAATCGGCGGCGGCAAAACTCCGATCCGCCCGACCGATATTTTCGCCGAACTCGAGGGCCTCAAAGTGGTCGGGGTCCTGCGGACCTATTCCCGGACCACTCCGGGCAAAAGGCAGAAAAAATACACGACCCGGCTCGTTTCCCCCGGCCGGGACCTGGAACTTAATTTGGAAGATTTGGCCAAAGAGGCCTTAGAAAGATACAAGCTCGACTAGCGAAACCGGGTCACTCGGCCGGTCGGCCGCGTCTGATTTCGATGATGGTCACTTCCGGCGGGGCCAGAATCCGCAGGGGCGGCCCCCAGGTCCCGGTCCCCCGGCTGGTGTACAGTGCCGAACCCTTATCCAGACGATACAAGCCGTTATAGAACGGATAGACCAGCCGGGTGATAAAGTTGAAGGGAAAAATCTGGCCGCCGTGGGCGTGACCGGAAAGTTGAAGATCAAAACGTCCCAAGGAGGCCGGCTTCACTTCCGGTCGATGTTTCAGCACCAGGGTGAACAAACCGTTATCGACGGACGCAAGCAGGGCGGATTCGTCCGGCCTGGTCCCGGCCTGAGGGTCGTCCAGGCCGACAATATTAACGGCCCCGCCCAAAGTCACCACTTGGTTGCGCAGGACTTCGAAGCCGCAATGTTCCAGGCAGCTCTGGGACCAGTCCAGCCCGGCGTAAACTTCGTGGTTGCCCATGACCGCGAACATGCCCAGTCTCGGCCGCAGCCTGGCGAAGGCCTGACCCAGCTCGTCGTGGGGCAGAATCAGGCCGTCCACCATGTCCCCGGTCGAGACGAAAATATCGGGCTCTTCGGCTTCAACCAGCGCCACCACCTCAGCGGCCCGGCCCACCTGATTCATTAGGCTGAGATGCAAATCAGTGATCTGGGCGATTTTCAGGCTCTCCCGGCCGGCCGGCAGTTTGTCCGAAATAATGGTCAATCGTTCGATCCGGAGATGCCGGGCTTCGAAAAAGCCATAGAAACACAAAAGCAGGGCCAAGCCCAGAGCGGCCAAGCCCATGAACCCGGGCCCCGGGACTGCGGTCGGCCAGGCGGCCAGGCGGTGGGAAAGGGTCAATCCGGCTTCCACCAACCAGGACAGGACTGAAGTCATCAAAGCCAGAAAAATGAAGCCCATCCAGAGGAAACCGGTCCAGGCGGCGACCTTGGCCAAGGAATAGTGGCCGTTGTGCTCCAGAAGGCGGGAAGCCACCGGGGCCACGATCATCAAGGCGAAAAAGACCAAGACCACAGGCCGGGCCAGGCGGACGTCGGCCAGAAGCCAGCGCAGACGAAGATAGACGGCCAAGTGAACCGCGCTGTACAGGGTGAAAAATACGGTTAAAAAGGCGATCACCTTCTAAAGCCCTTCCCTATCAGCCGCGCCAGGCGGCCAAGGAGGCAAGCAGGCCCTTGACCTTGTTTTCAATCTCTTTGAGGTCATGCTCATCGGGCCGCCCGCGGATGTCGCCCAGCCGGCCCTTGAGGTTGGCCTCCTCAAGTTTGTGAAACTGTCCGACCACGTGCCACTCCCCGACGACCTGGAGGCCGAGGTGCCCGAAGAAGGACGCGAGCCATTTGGTCAAGGGCACGGCTTCGTCGACCCCGATGTGGGTCCCGGAATAGGTGCAGAAAGCCACGGCGAATTTGCCCGGCCTCTGGGGGGCCGAGGGTTTAATCCGGTCCCGGTGGTACTCCCTGAGCTTTTTCATAACAAAATCTTTCATGGGGTCGGTGGGCAGCCAGGCGATGACCGGAGACCCCAGGAAAAGCAGGTCATAATCATAAAGGTCCAAGTCGGTTTCCGCGGCCACTTTGATCAGCTCGGCGGAAATTCCTTCGACCCCGAGGGTTTCGTAAATCTTTTTGGCCACCTTTTCGGTGTTTCCGCCTAGGGAATCGTACAAAACCAGGGCTTTCATTTTTTCACCTCCATTAAATCATTAAAAACCGATAGAACTGGAATCGGCGGGGGCCGGCGAAAAATATTACTTGGGCAGGATAAAATAGAAATTGTTACCCTTTTCCGTGGCCTCATATCCGACCCGGCCGCCGTGCAGTTCCACCACTTCCTTGACGAAAAACAGTCCATGCCCGGTGCCCCGCTCTTTTTCAACGTTATGGCCCCGATAGCCTTCCTCGAAGATGCGGCCGTAATCAGCGGGGTCGATGGGCGGGCCGGTCGAAAAAAGGTTGAGTTTTATCCCGGCTCCACCCGGGCCGAAGGCATCAGGTGCGACTTCAAGTCCATAGGCGATAAATTTCCGTTCGCTCCAATTCCACGACACCGGCCGGGTGTACTTGACGGCGTTGGAGAGGAGGTTGGCATAAACCTGAGAGATCAGGCCCACGTCGACCACAGCCTCGATGGCCTGGTCGGGCACGCCGCCGGCGGACAGATCGATCTCAATGCCCCGCTCTCTGAGCCGGGGCAGGAATCTCTCCACCTGGGGCTCGATGATGTCCCGCCGGAAATTGCAGGTCTTTTTCTGGAGCACATAACGGCCCTTCTCGAAATGACTCTGGCGAAGCAAGGTCTCCAGAAAGAGGCTGGTGTTGATGTAGTGTTTCTGGATGTGATCGAATTCCTCTTGGAGGCCTTCATTGGCGTTGGCCAGTTCAGCGCTGAGGTCCCGCAGACCGGCCGGCAGCTCCTGGGGCGGGGCCTGGGTCAGGTTTAGGCACTGCTGCTGAATTTCCTTGAGCCGCTCCATCTTGCCGGCCAGGCGGCGCAGGTAGACTTTGAAAAAAATGTTGGGGACGATGACGTTATGGCCGATGTCGGCCACAAGTTTCTTAATGAAAGCAAGATGTTGCTGGTTTCGCCTGGTCAAAAGCCTCTGGACCAGGGACAGGGCCAGCAGATCGGCGTACTTGCGGGCAAAAAAAAGTTCCCCTTCATTCAAGATTTTCTCGGAGCCCAAGCCCAGCATCCCGATGATCCGGTTTTGCTCCTGGCCGGAATCATCCAAGGCCACGGTGCCTCCATTGTGCAGCGGAATCAGATAATCATCTCCTTCTTGCCGGGGTTCGGCCGAAATCCGGACGGCCAGCCTTTCGCCGCCGCTTCGGCGGGCTTCCAAATCGGGCCGGGTGCTGACCGCCAAGGCCGCCCAAATCTCGGATTCGTTCAAGTAGAGTGAAGCCTCCCAGTCCAAAACCACTTTGGGCATCAGCACCGCCAGGTAATTGAAGTCCTCCAGTTCATGAAACTCGAGGGTCAGATCAAGGAAGGCCTTGGCAATCGAATCCATGATCGGGGTAAAACGATAATGGGCATGATTGGCCAACGTTTCCCGAATGCGATTTTCAATAAAGGCCGGACGATCCACAAGCGCCCCTTATCCAAATCAACCAAACTTAAGAGACAAAGCCCCTCCCGCTTCCAAGTTCAATCCCCCGGCCGCGACCGTGCTCCCGCCCCCGACATAAATTATTAAACTGAAAAAAAGACTTTTTCCAAGCCTTTTTTTACTCTTTTATCTCATGAATAAGGACCTTCGGTCAAATCGGCCTCAAAATCAAGGTTTTTGAGGATCAAAATCTCCGTCCAGCAGTTCCGTAAGCACCCCGCCCAGTTCTTTGGGCGGATGAATAAAAGCGTAACGGCAGCCCATCAAATGTCTGGGTTTTTGGTCGATGGTCTTTTCTCCTTTGGCCCGGTATTCGGCCAGAGCCGCCTCCACGTCGGCCACCCGGTAGGAAATCAGGAAAAGACCTTCCCCCCGGCGTTCCAAAAACCGACCGACCTCGCTGTCCGGTCTGGTCGGCTCCATCAACTCCAGGGCCACCTCCCCGACATAATAGCGGGCCACTTTGATGCTCTCGCTCTCGGCCACGTATTCGTAAGCCAAGTCCAAACCCAGCCGGTCCTCGTAGACCCGGCGCGCCTTGGTCAGGTCCCTGACCACTATACAGATATGATCGATCTTCTCCGCTTTAACCATCTTTCAGCCTCCAGTGGTTTATAAATTTAGAATCCAGGCGCACCGGCCGCCTGGGCGTGCTCGTTTATCGCATATACAAAATCATTGAGAACGGACCGGCTCAAAATCGCCGGTCCGCCTCACCTCATATATGTTAATTCAACCGGACTGCCACCAGGTTACGGCGGCCGTACTTTCCGGTCACGGTCCGGCCCGCCCGGCCTTCTCCAACACCTCGGCCTCGGTCAAGGTTTGGTTCGGATGATAAGAAAGACACATGGGTGCGGCTATCTTGACCGGGGGACTGATCTGGCCGGCGGAGACCACAAAGAACTGACCGGGGGTCAGCGTGGCCAAGCCTTGGCCCGCTCCGCCCCGCTCTTCCAACATTTTTCTGATCTGCTTGATGCTCTGGGGGGCGTTGGCCAAGCCGAAAAACCAGGAGGAAAACTGGCCCAGGGCGTTATAATCAATATCTTTGGGATTCTGCGTCGCCAGGATCAAGCCCAGGCCGTATTTGCGACCCTGAGCCGCCAAGCGCAAAAGGCCTTCTTTGCAGGCCGTTGTTCTGACCGCGGGCAGAAAATCCCGGGCCTCATCCACGACCAGCAACCCGGTCAGCCCTCGCCCGGCCGCCGGGGGATGAGCTTGGACCCAAGTAAAAAGTTCCATGGCCAACCGGGCCAGGAACTGCCGGCGCATTTCCAGATGGGGCAGACCGATCAGGTTGAGGACCGAGATGCGAGTCCGCCGGTTGGACCGGGAAAAACCGAAGAGTTTGGCCGGGTCCAATTTCGGCCCGGTTTGACTGAGCAAAGGATCAGTCTGGAGCCTGGCCCGCAGCAGATCGGCCATTTCTTGGGCCAGTTTGGGGGCCGCCTTGATCTTGGCCCCGGCTTCTATGGGCAGTTGGCTCAACAGATCGATGAAATCCGTCAAACCGCCGCCGCCCCGCTCAGCGAAATACCTCAAAGCCGCGGCCAACACCCCTTTCAGTTTTTTGGTCTTGCCCGAGCGGCCGGTGACGGCCATTTCCTCGAAGCCGGCCAAGGCCAGTTGAACCGTTTCTTCCAGGGCGTCCTGGTCCCCGGCCACGGCTAAAAAGTCGGGCATGGGATTCAAGTTCAGGGGTCGGCCGGAGGCTTGGCCCGGAGTCCAGACCACGGTCTCGGTCCGGCTGAAGTATGCCGCGGCCTTGTCCTCATCGCCTGCCGCCCAATGCTCCGGCGGTTCGGGCCAAGGATCGCCCAGTCGAGCCAAGTCGTTGGCCGAGTCGATGACAATCGAGGGCAGTCCGAGCAGGGCCGCTTCTTCGACCAGCCGCCGAATCAGGACGGTCTTGCCCGCCCCGGAACCGGCCATGACCACCACGTGCCTGGCCAGGGCCGCCGCCGACAAGGACAGGGTCCGGCCGGACAAGTCGCCTTCCAAAACACGTCCCAAGGGGACTTTCAGGCTGAGAAACTCCGGCGGCCGCCAGCCGGGCTGGGACCTTTCTCCCTTCAACCGACCGGAAATGGAAAAATCCTTTGACGGCTTGTCTTTCAGTTGAGCCGAAACCTCTTCCACCAATTCGGGTGCAGCCTGCCGCATCAAGCCGATCCGCGAAACCGGCCTACGATCCTGGAGCCACTCGGCGAAATGCGGATGGGCCTTAGCCTCCAGCTCGCGGAGGGCATCAAGAGTCCTTAGCTCATCGTCGCTCAGGTCGGCGAATTTACCGCCGGCCCGGAGAAAGGCGGCCGTGACTTCCTGGGTTTTGGGGCCTTCCGGGATGGGGTGGCGCCTGATGATAAAGAGGCGGCGGAAGGCGAGGTTACGGTCTACGCCGGAGGCGGTCAAGGCCGCTTTGAGCCGGGCCAGATAGGCATTGGGATTAAGTTTCTGGACGGCCCGGAAGCAGATATGGGTCTCCTCAGCCCCGGCCTTGACATAGACCAGGGCCAGCCGGGCGTGCAGCGGCGCATAGGTCTGTCCGCCGCCGAACTTCGTTTCCAAAACCACGTCCAGGTCGTCGGGCAGGCGGCTTTCCTTGACCAGACAGCGGCAGGCGCATTGGAGCAGCTCGCCCAGCCGGTCTTCATTCTCTTCGTCGAGCAATCGGGCCAAGTCGGCCTTTCCCCGCAAGGCCTGGAAAAAAAAGTCCATTTCCTTAAAAACCGGCTGCAGGGAAGGCGTCGGGGCGGACGGGGCCAGCTCACTGAAAGAAGCCGCCTCGTCGACTTGGCCTTGAGCCAAGCAGTTCCGCCGATGAACCTCACATCTTTTCAAAATCTCCCGGGGAAGGAATCCGACCAGTTCTTCAAAGGCCTGGGGCTTAAAAGGCCAGGAAAGATAAGGCGGGGTAAAACCGGCTGCCCGGTAAGCCAAGGCCAGACGCCGTTCGACCAGTTGCCTGGCCGTTTCAGCTTGACCGGCCGGTGAAAGTTTCCTAACCGGTTCAAACCGGTCGGTGCTGGACTGGAGCACGGTCTGCCGCAGGATTTCCCAAGTGGACTCCAGGCAAACCACCAGGCTTAAAGTCCGGCGGGTGTGATCGGCCAAGGCGCTCAGGCCGCGTCCCAGGCCTTCGATGATGGCCAGAGAAGCCTCTCGGGCGTCGGGCGGCCGGCCCGGGCCGGCCGGACCAGCGGCCAGATGATGTTCGGCTACGATGGCGTCCAACTGATCGAAAGCCAGAAGGGTGGGCCCGCGCAGGCTGAAGAGCCAGGACAATCCTTTGACGATGCTTAAGGGTGTCTGCCGGGTCTTTTTAAGCCCCAGGGTCTGAGCCTCGGCTTGAGTCAGACCCAGGCCCAAAAGCCAATTGTAGCCTAAATTGCCCAGGGTCAAATCGTCGGAATTCCATAAAATCAAGGCCCGGATCACGTCCTGGTGTTCGATGGTCAAGGCCTTGTAACGGCGGGCCAGGATTTTTAAGATTCTCAGGGTGTTCTTGACCAGCAGGCGAGGCGGCATCCGGGCCAGGACTTTGACGTTCCGGACGGCCTTGTCGCGGTCCAGTCCCAGGTGTTCGAACAGGCCTTCCAGGACCAAGATGTATTGGGGCCGATTTTCAGGTTCCCGGAGGGAGTTGAGACAACCCAAAAGGAGGGTCTCCCAAAAGTCCTTGACGTCGGTCAGATCGGCCAGGATAAAAGTGGTTCGTCCAGCGGCCGCTTCCCGCCGGAGCTCGGCCAAAAAATGGGTCTTGCCCGCCCCGGCCGGACCGACCACCACCCAGCCCAAGGGAGAGGCCGAATGGTCCTGTCGGCTGATCAGGCGGCAGCGCTCCAGGACCTGGTTTCGGAGCCGGCCGTTGAGTTCAGGCACATCATAAAGGACGTCCTGCCAGACATGGTCCAGGCGCATGACCCAATCGAAGTTGACCGAGCTGAAAACGGACAGGTCGTCCAACCTTTCAAGCCTCCAGGTAGATGATGTGCCTCTTGGTCCCGGCCAAGTCCACGGCCGCGGCTTGATCCTCGGCGGTGATTTCCTGAGGGTCGTCCAGGGACCAAAGGACCAGCCCCCCGGGATTCTCCCGCTGGAGGCGGAGCAGTTCCCGGTCCAAAACCGGGCGGGGCAGGTCCGGGAGCAAAGGCCGCAGGTCCTTCAAACGGACCCTGACGTTCGAGCGGCCGCCCGAGGCCTGAAGATAGGCGTGGCGGATGCGGGCGGGCAGGTCCGTCACCGCGGCCGCCGGTTCATCCCTCGATTCTTCTTCCGGCGATAAGAACTCGGCCAAGGAGAGATTTTGCCGCTCCAAATGGGTTTTTAGACTGCCCAAGAGGCCTTTTAAGGCCTTGACCGCGAATTTGGACTGGGAGATTTCGGCCTCCAGATGCCCGGCGGCCCAGGCCCAGCATTTTTCGGTCAGCAAAACATGACCGGCCCGGCCACGCCTCTCGATTTCGATCAGGCCGGCGGATTCTAGCTGCCTTCGCTCCTTGGGGGTCAGGGCCGGCTGAAGTTTGGAGATCATCGGCTCTTCAGCGGTGAAGAGCAGGTTCCACAGCACCAGGACCTGTTTGGGCGACGGCTGGAAGTTCATGGTCCACTCCTTGAGAATCTCCATGTTACAATAAATCGGTCTGGGTGGGAAGACCTGGAACGGACTGGGAAATGTCAAGGGGGGCCAAGTTCGGCTTGGAGCCCGGTCATTGGCCAGGTTTTAGCTTGCCGGTGGGAGGCGGGGGCTTGGTATTGCTTATAAACAATGGGGGGGTCCGATTGAAACCGGACGCCCCCATTTGCGTTTAACCTATTTCAGGAAGCGATTTTAGTATCTCCTGCCGCCTCCTCGACCGCCGGACCTATCATCGGTGCGGGGCTTGGCCTCGTTGACCTTAAGCTGGCGGCTGTCGATTTCTTTGCCGTTCAGGCCGGCCATCGCTTGTTCCCCCTCACTGCGGCTGGACATTTCGACGAACCCAAAACCTCTCGACTGACCTGAATATCGGTCAGTGATGATTTTGGCGGTCTCGACCTGGCCGTATTGGGCGAACAGGTTTTGAAGGTCGGATTCGGTGGTGCTGAAGGAAAGATTTCCCACATACAGGTTCATTGAAGACATAATTAGACACTCCTATCTAATGAAATTGAGCAAAGACTTTGGCGAGTATCGTGCTTGGGAAATCTAGGATAGCTAGACTCTGGCGGGCACTGACGGCGCTTTTTGTATCTGCCCTGGGCTCAGTATCAAAAATGAATCTGGCCCTTATTAAAGCTATAATACCAGACACGAAGAGTCTTGGCAAGAGAAATCTTTAGGTCAAGGAAGAAAACGGGAGAATTTCGGCCAATTTGAACCCGGAACTTTGGGGGAAAGTTCATGGGAAAAAGCAGGTTAAACATGATAACTTATTGATATAATTCATCTATTTGAGAAAAAAATCAGCATCCGGCGCCTGCGGCCCGCCGGGCCCGTTCTGAACCAACCTTAAGTCGTAAAAGGAGGGCGCCCTGATTCAGTGGGGCTAAAGCGGCTTTTTCATTTTTTTGAGGGTGGATTGGATCCGGATCCAAGCCGTTGAGGCCAACGGGGACATTTTTTGTGAAAAAAAGTTTAAATTAGCTTGACGCCCCCTCTTTTTTATGCTACGGACAAATTTCACAAGCGGGCCTAACAAACGGGCAATTATGGTTTTTTCCCGGTGAAGGCCGGCCCGGGGAGTTAAGGCTCCATATCAGCCTCTGGAGTTTAACGCTAAATTCGGAATGGGGAATTCTGTGAAGCTTGGCCGGTCGGGGTTTTGATCGACCAAAGAGAGTCAGAAAGACGGGTCTGAGCTGACCAACCTAAATATGTTTTTAAGGAGGAGAAAACATGGGTCTTGATTGGCAAAAATTTGTAGAAAAAGAAGACTGGCAGATTGCGGAAGCGGCTGAAAAGTACATGAAGACCGTCTATCAGCTGGGCGAAGAACTCGGCTTGGAGAAGGAAGAGTTGCTGCCTCACGGCCATTATGTGGCCAAGGTCGACTTCGCCAAGGTCCTGTCCCGGCTGGCCGACAGGAAGGACGGCAAATACATCGACGTCACGGCCATCACCCCGACTCCCTTGGGCGAGGGCAAATCTACTTCGACCATGGGCCTGGTTCAGGGCATGGGCAAGCGGGGCAAGAGCGTCTGCGCGGCCATTCGTCAGCCTTCCGGCGGCCCGACCATGAACATCAAGGGTTCGGCGGCCGGCGGCGGCATGGCTCAGTGCATCCCCCTGACCCCGTTCTCGCTGGGATTGACCGGCGACATCAACGCCATCATGAACGCCCACAACCTAGCCATGGTCGCGGCGACGGCGCGGATTCAGCACGAGTTCAACTACGACGACGAGACCATGAAAAAGCGCAACATGGGCCGCCGTTTGAATATCGATCCCAAGAACATGGAGATGGGCTGGATCATCGACTTTTGCGCCCAGGCCCTGCGCAATATCATCATAGGTCTGGGAAGCAAGATGGATGGGTTCATGATGCCGTCGAAATTCGGCATTGCGGTCAGTTCGGAAGTCATGGCCATCCTGGCCGTAGCCACGGATCTCAAAGACATGCGCGAGCGCATGGGCAAGATCGTGGTGGCCTATGACAAGAGCGGCGCACCCGTGACCACCAAGGACCTCCAGGTGGACGGGGCCATGACCGCCTGGATGCTCGAAGCCCTCAACCCCAACCTGCTCCAGACCATAGAAGGCCAGCCGGTCTTTGTCCACGCCGGTCCTTTCGCCAACATCGCCATCGGTCAGAGCTCGATCATCGCCGACCGCGTCGCCCTCAAGCTGGCCGATTATCATATCACCGAGTCCGGTTTCGGCGCGGACATCGGCTTCGAGAAATTCTGGAACCTCAAGTGCCGCTTCTCCGGCCTCAAGCCTCACTGCGCCGTGATCGTGGCCACCATCAGGGCCCTCAAGTGCCACGGCGGAGCGCCCATTCCGATTCCGGGCCGCCCCATGCCGGAAGAATACAAGAAAGAGAACGTGGGCTGGGTGGAAAAAGGCTGCGAGAACCTGGTCCATCACATCAACACCGTGCGCAAGGCCGGCATCAACCCGGTGGTCTGCATCAATTCCTTCTATACCGACACCAAGAAAGAGATCGCTGCGGTCCGGAAGATCGCCGAAGAGGCCGGGGCCCGGGTGGCTGTTTCCGAGCATTGGCTCAAGGGCGGCGAAGGGGCTTTAGAGTTCGCCGACGCTGTCATCGAGGCCTGCAACGAAAAGAGCAAGTTCAAGTTCCTGTATGAACTTGACCTGCCCCTGTCCAAGCGGATCGAAAGGATCGCCAAGACGGTTTACGGCGCGGCCGGGGTCGAGTACTCGGCCGATGCGGCCAAGAAGCTGGATCGGATGGAAAAGGACAAAGAAATCGCCAAGATGGGCACCTGCATGGTCAAGACCCACCTGTCCCTGTCCGACAATCCGAACATCAAGGGCGTGCCCAAGGGCTGGAAGCTCTTTGTCCGCGACATCCTGATTTACGGCGGGGCCGGTTTTGTGGTGCCCGTGGCCGGGGCCATCAGCCTGATGCCCGGCACGGCTTCGGACCCGGCCTTCAAGCGGGTGGACGTGGACGTCAAGACCGGGAAGGTTAAAGGGCTGTTTTAATTATTATAATCAGACCGGTATCCGGTGGGGCCCCCGGCGGCCCCACCGTTTTTTTATGCGGACCAAAATTACGCTTCTTTTCACATTTCCTCGGCCCAAACGTTGACACCGGGGGTGGTTGCTGATATATAGCTACAGGTTTAGCTTTTTATTTTTTTATTTTGATAGTGAAAGATGACACATACTGAGGGCGAATCTTATGGCAAGTTCAAAAGATAACAAGGACAAGGTCGGAGCGGTCATGGTGGTCGGCGGCGGCATCGCCGGCGTACAAGCCTCTTTGGACTTGGCCGAAATGGGCTATTACGTCTATCTGGTCGAGCGGACTCCGGCCATCGGCGGGCGCATGGCTCAGCTGGACAAGACCTTCCCCACCAACGACTGCTCCATGTGCATTATTTCCCCCAAACTCAACGACTGCGGCGGGCACATCAACATCGAGACCATCACCAACGCCGAGGTTCTGGAAATCGCCGGCCAGCCGGGCCGAATGAAGGCCAAGGTCCTGAAAAAGGCGAGATTCATCGACCTGGAAAAATGCACCGGCTGCGGCGAGTGCGCCAAGGCTTGTCCCATCAACCTGCCCAACGAGTTCAACATGAGTCTGGACTTTCGGAAGGCCACCTTCAAACCTTACGCCCAGGCTTATCCCAACGCTTACGCCATCACCAAGCTGGACACTTCGCCCTGCACCGTGACCTGCCCGGCCCACGTCAACGCCCACGGTTACGTCTCTCTGGTCGCTCAGGGCCGATTCCAGGAGGCCCTCGAAGTCATCATGGACGTGTTGCCTCTGCCGGGCACCTTGGGCCGCATCTGCTCTCACCCTTGCGAAAACGAATGCCGCCGGGCTCAGGTGGACGAGCCCATTTCCATTCGCGACCTCAAAAGGCTGGCCGCCGACCAGGCCGACATCAAAGAAGTTCCGATTCCGTGCGAAGAGGCCAAGCCGGAAAAAGTGGCCGTCATCGGGGCCGGCCCGGCCGGTCTGTCCGCGGCTTATCATCTGGCCCGCAAGGGGTACAAATGCACTATTTTCGAGGCCCTGCCCGTAGCGGGCGGCATGCTTCGGGTGGGCATCCCGGATTACCGGCTGCCTCCGGAAGTTCTTAATAAGGAAATCGAGATCATCACCGGTCTTGGAGTGGAGATCAAATACAATACGCCCTTGGGTCCGGACCTGACCATCGACGATCTGTTCAGGCAGGGCTACCAGGCCGTCTTTTTAGGCGTGGGGGCTCATAACAGCCGCAGGCTCGGGGTTGAAGGCGAGGACGCCGAAGGGATCATTCCGGTGACGACCTTCTTGCGGGAGGTCAACCTCGGGCAGCCGCCCAAGCTCGGTCAAAAAGTGGCGGTGATCGGCGGCGGGAACGTGGCGGTGGACGCGGCCAGGAGCGCCGTGCGTTTGGGGGCCGGACAAGTGACCATGATCGCCTTGGAAAACGAGGTGGAAATACCGGCCTGGCCTTGGGAAATCGAAGAGTCCCTGGAGGAGGGCGTGGCCATCATGCACCGCTGGGGACCGCGGCGGTTTCTGGTCGAAAACGGCCGGGTCAAGGGGATCGAACTCAAGTCGGTCACCTGCGTCTTTGACGAGGCCGGGCGTTTTTCTCCGGCTTACGACGAGTCCTGTCTGGAAACCATCGAGGCCGACACGGTCATCGTGGCCATAGGTCAGGCCCCGTCGGTCGAGGCCTTAAAGGGCGTCGAAGGGCTGACCTTAAAACCCAACGGGACCATCGAAGTCGACCCGGTGACTTTGGCCACCACCAGGCCCGGCCTCTTTGCCGGCGGCGACGCCCAGACCGGGCCTTGGATCGCCATCGGGGCCGTGGCTGCGGGCAAGGAAGCGGCCGTTTCCATCGACCGTTATCTGCGGGGCGAGGACCTGAGCGCCGACCGCGAGCCGTTGAAGCTCTGCGGGGATGAAGAGTATCGGCCCATTCCCACGGACATCCAGAAGAAGTCTCGTTTGGCCATGCCCAAACGGCCTGCGGCGGAAAGAATAAAGGGTTTTGAGGAGATCGAGCTGGGCTTTGATCCGGAAAAGGCTCAGGAAGAAGCCGCCCGCTGCCTATCCTGCGGCCTCTGCTGCCAGTGTTACCGCTGTGTCCAGGCCTGCCAGGCCCAGGCCGTCACCCGAACCACCCACCTCATGCGCGACGAGATGGTGGACCTGGAGGTCGGCTCCGTGGTTCTGGCCACCGGGTTCGACCCCTTCGATCCTACTATTTTTGAAACCTATAAGTATTATGAGTTTCCCAACGTGGTTTCGGCCATGGAGTTCGAGCGCATCCTTTCGGCCTCCGGCCCCTTCCAGGGTCACCTGATCCGTCCTTCGGACCATAAGGAGCCCAAGAAGGTGGCTTGGCTCCAGTGCGTGGGCTCAAGGGAAATCAACCGTTGCGACCGTCCTTACTGTTCAGCCGTTTGTTGCATGTACGCCATCAAGGAAGCCATCATCGCCAAGGAGCATGCCAAAGGCGACTTCGAATCGACCATCTTTTACATGGACATGCGCACCTACGGCAAAGACTTTGAAAAATATTACGAACGGGCCAAGAACGAGGGAGTCAGATTCATCCGCTCGCGGATTCATACCATCAACCAGCAGCCCGACGGCGGCCTGCTGATCGAATATGCCGATGAAAACGGCCGGATGCAGCAAGAAGAATTCGACATGGTCGTACTTTCGGTGGGGCTCCAGCCGCCGGCCGAATTCGATCGATTGGCCGAGCGCCTGGGCGTCAAGCTGAACAGGGACGGATTTATCGAGGCTTCCTCGTTCAACCCGGTCAGCACTTCCAGGCCGGGGGTTTACGCCTGCGGTGCGGTCAACGAACCCAAAGACATCCCGATCTCGGTCATGGAAGCTTCGGCGGCGGCCAGCGCCGCGGCCTCGGAGCTGTCCGAGGTCCGGTTCACCCGGACAAAAACTCTGGAGTATCCTCCGGAAAAGGAAGTAAGCCAAGAAGCGCCGCGGGTGGGAGTCTTTGTCTGTCATTGCGGCATCAATATCGGCGGCGTGGTGAACGTGCCTTCCGTGGCTGAATACGCCCGAACTCTGCCCTTCGTCGAGTTCGCCGATGACAACCTGTTTACTTGTTCCCAGGATACTCAAGGCAAGATCAGAGAGGCCATTATCGAGCACAACCTCAACCGGGTGGTGGTGGCTTCCTGCTCGCCCAGGACCCACGAACCCATGTTCCGGGAGACGCTCCAGCAGGCCGGGTTGAACAAGTATCTTTTTGAAATGGCCAATATCCGCGACCATAATTCCTGGGTCCACCAGAAGGAACCGGGCAAAGCTACGGAGAAGGCCAAGGATTTGGTTCGGGCGGCTGTGGCCAAGGCCACCCTGCTTGAACCCTTGCACCAGATGCCCATGAGCGTGACCAAGGCGGCCCTGGTGGTCGGCGGGGGGGTGGCCGGGATGAGCGCGGCCCTGGCCTTGGCCGAGCAAGGCTATCCGGTCCACTTGTTGGAAAGCAGCGACACTCTGGGCGGCAACGCCCTCAAATTGAACACAACCTGGCGGGGAGAAAGCATCAAAGAATTCACCGCCCGGCTGATCGAACAGGTCAAGAACAACGATCACATAACCATTTACTTCAATGCCAAGGTCAAAAAGAGCGGCGGGTTTCTGGGCAACTTCACCACCGAGATCAGCACTCCCGAAGGGCCGGTCAGCATCGAGCACGGCGTGGTCATCATCGCCACCGGCGGGCAGCCTTTCCAGCCGACCGAATATCTGTACGGTCAGCATGAAAGGGTTTTGACTTCCCTGCAATTGGACGAGGTCCTGGCCGGAGACGGAGCGATGATCAAAAAGGCTAAGGCGGCCGTCTTCATTCAGTGCGTGGGCTCACGGGAACCGGAACATCCCTATTGTTCAAAAATCTGCTGCACCCATTCCGTGGAAAGCGCTTTGAAAATCAAGGAACTAAATCCGGAAGCCGCAGTGTACATTTTGTACCGGGACGTCAGGACTTACGGCTTCCGTGAGGAATTATACAAGGAAGCCCGTTCCAAGGGCGTCATTTTCATCCGTTACAATGTGGAGGAAAAACCTCAGGTCGAGGCGGCCGGACCGAATAAGGTTCTGGTGACCGTGAAGGATCATGTGCTCGGACTGCCGATCCAGATCGAAGCCGATGTGGCGACCCTGGCTACGGCCATTTTACCCAACGAAGGACGAGCCATAAACGAGGCCTTCAAGGTCCAGTTAAATCCCGAAGGCTTCTTCCTGGAAGCCCACATGAAGTTACGGCCGGTGGATTTTTCGACTGAGGGCATGTTCGTAGCTGGCTTGGCCCACTATCCCAAGCCGATCGAAGAGTCCATCGCCCAGGCTCGGGCGGCCGCGGCCAGGGCGTCGACCATTCTGGCCAAGGATTCGATCAAGGTCGGCGGTGTGGTGGCCGTAGTCACTCCGGAAAAATGCGCCGTTTGTTTGACCTGCGTGCGGACCTGTCCTTTCGGCGTGCCTTATATCGGCAAGGACGGCTACGCCGTGATTGAACCGGCTATCTGCCAGGGCTGCGGGGCCTGCGTCTCAGAATGTCCGGGCAAGGCCATTTCTCTCCAGCATTTCACCGATGACCAGATTCTGGCCAAGGCGGCGGCGCTGGTGGGTTGAGAAATACCAGGGGAGGTAATATATCCATGTCCGAGTTTGAACCGAAGATTATCTGCTTTTGCTGCCAGTACTGAGGATACTCGGCTGCGGACCTGGCAGGTTCGATGAGGTTGCAGTATCCGACCAATATAGAAATCATCCGGGTGCCCTGCACCGGCCGGGTGGATATTATCCATTTGCTCAAGGCCCTGGAGGACGGGGCGGACGGCGTCTATGTGGTCGGCTGTGAAGAAGGAGACTGCCACTACTTGACCGGCAACTTGAAAGCCCGGAAAAGAGTAGAGTACGTTAAGAAGGTTTTGGAGGACCTGGGCGTAGAGACAGAGCGGGCGGCCATGTACAATCTGTCGGCCGCTCAAGGCCCGCGGTTCGCGGAAATTGCGCGAGAGTTCACCGATATTATCAAAGGACTTGGACCCAGCCCGTTCCGAAAGCCGGCTGCTAAAGCGGCCTGATCGATGTTCAGAGGGGAGAGCCATGATAGTTGCTGAAAGAAAACCCATCGAAGAAATCCTTGAAATGGTCCGGGATTTCAAAAGAATTCTCATTGTGGGCTGCAAGGGCTGTGTGACCGTGTGCAACGCCGGCGGCAGAAAAGAAGTGGGCATTCTGGCCTCCATCATCCGGCTGGCCCGGGAAAAGGATCAAAACCCGATAGACATCACCGAAGAAACCTTGGAACGCCAGTGCGATCCGGAATACATCGAGCAATTGGCCGACACGGCCGGTGAATATGAGGCAATTTTATCCATGGCCTGTTCAGTGGGGCCGCAGTTCATTTCAGCCCGATTTCCGGAAGCCAGGGTCTTTCCGACCCTGAACACCGAGTTCATGGGCGGGGCCTTGGAACACGGGGTCTGGGCCGAATTCTGCCAGGGTTGCGGCAATTGCAAGATCCACCTGTTCGGCGGGTTCTGCCCCATCGCCCGCTGCTCGAAAAGCCTTCTCAACGGTCCCTGCGGCGGCTCCTCGGGCGGCAAGTGCGAAATCAGCAAGGACGTGGATTGCGTCTGGCATTTGATCGTTGAAAAGCTGATGAAGGAAGGCAAATTGGATCAATTGACCCAGGTCAAGCCGATCAAGAATTGGTCCACCAGTCGCGATGGCGGGCCCCGCAAAGTTGTCAGGGAGGATCTGAAGCTATGAAATCGGGCAGCAATCTGGAAAAAGTCTTGACCGCCGGCCATTTCGCCGTGACCGGGGAATGCGGGCCGCCGCGGAGCGCGGACGGGAAGATCGTCCGGGAAAAAGCCAAGTACCTCAAGGGCAACGTCGATTCGGTCAACGTCACCGACAATCAGACCAGCGTGGTTCGTCTGTCCAGCCTAGCCGGGTCTCTTATTCTTCAGCAGGAAGGTCTGGAGGCCAACATGCAGATGACCTGCCGGGACCGCAACCGCATCGCCATGCAGTCCGATATCCTTGGCGCCTATGCCTTGGGCGTCCGGAACCTGCTCTGCCTGTCTGGCGACCATCAGAAGTTCGGCGACCATCCCGAGGCCAAGAACGTTTTCGATATTGATTCTATGCAGCTCATCCAGACGGTCAAGATGATGCGGGACGAACGCAAACTCCTCTCCGGACAGGAAATGGAAGAAGGGACCGAACCTCGTCTCTTCATTGGGGCCGCGGTCAATCCTTTCGCCGACCCCTTCGACTTCAGGGTTTACCGTTTGGCCAAAAAAGCGGCGGCCGGCGTGGACTTCGTTCAGACCCAGTGCATTTACAACATGGCCAAATTCAAGGAATACATGAAGCGTGCCCATGATATGGGCCTGACGGAAAAGGTTTACATCCTGGCCGGCATTACCCCGATGAAGTCCTTAGGTATGGCCAGGTACATGAAGAACTACGTGCCGGGCATGGACGTCCCGGACCAGATCGTCGACCGAATCAAGGGCGTGGAAAAAAAGGGACAGGCCAAAGAAGGCATCAAAATAACCGTGGAGCAGATTCAGGAGATGAAAGAAATCCCCGGGGTGGCCGGAGTGCACATCATGGCCATCGAGTGGGAAGAAAAGGTTCCGGAAATCGTCGAAGCGGCCGGACTTCTGCCCCGCCCCCAGGTGTGACGTCTTTAATGAACGTTAGGCCCTGAAAAGTCAGCGGCTTACCGGGGGAACCTCAAGCAGGGTTCCCCCGTGTCTTTTCCTCCAGGATGACCATAAAACCGGAGACTAGGCATGGGCGAGCTGATTCTCATCTTGGGCGGCGCCAAAAGCGGCAAGAGCTCCGCGGCTTTAAGCCGATGCCATGAATGGCCCGCGCCCAGGTTGTATTTGGCCACGGCCGAGGCCAAGGACCAGGAGATGGCCGAAAGGATCGCCCGGCACCAGGCCGAGCGCGGTCCTGGGTGGCGGACGGTGGAAGAGCCCCTGGACCCGGCCCGGGTGCTGAAATCCCTCGAGCCGGGTTCGGCTTCGGTGGTCCTTTTGGACTGTCTGACTTTGTGGCTGAGCAATCTGATGGCCGGCCTGGACTTGAATGTCGACCAAGTGATGGAAAGCTGCCGTGAACTAATTGAGGCCGCGCGCTTGGCCCCCTGCCCGATCGTCATGGTCAGCAACGAAGTCGGCCTGGGCCTAGTGCCGGAAAGCAAGCTGGCCCGGGATTTCAGGGACGCCTCCGGTCTGGTCCACCAGGAGATGGCCAGGGCCGCGGCGGAAGTTTTATGGGTCACGGCCGGACTGGTTCAGAAACTCAAGTGAGTAGGCCGCCTTGTTTCGCCATTTTCTGATCGCCCTTCAATTCCTGACCATCCTGCGTCTGAGGAGCGACTTGAAGGAGACCGAAGCCGACCTGGCCGCCTCAGTCGGTTATTATCCTCTGGTCGGCCTGGTCCTCGGTCTGATTTTAACCGGGCTATTTTTTATTTTAAGCTCGCTTTTCCCCCCGGCCATCGTCGGCCTTTTGTTGGTGTCGGCCCAGGCTGTTTTGACCGGGGGCCTTCACTTGGACGGTCTGGCCGACACGGCCGACGGACTTTTTTCTCATCGGCAGCGGGAACGTAAACTGGCCATCATGAAGGACAGCGCCGTGGGGGTGTTCGGCGTCCTGGCTCTGTTCTTCGCTTTGGCTTTGAAGTTGTTTCTATTGAGCCACCTGAACAGTCCGAAAGCCTGGGCGGTGCTGATACTCTTCCCGGTCTGGGGCCGCTGGGCCGTATCATTGACTGCCTGTCTATCCGAATACGCCAGGGCCGAAGGCGGTCTGGGCCGACCCTTCATCGACCTGGCCGGGCCGAAAGAACTTTACCTGGCCGGCGGAGCGACCATGGGCCTTTCTCTCCTTTTTCTCGGTCTTGCCGGATTGATTGTGGCTTTAGTCACGGCGCTGGCCGCCGGGCTGGGGGTGCTCTTCTGGCGCCAACAGATCGGCGGAGTGACCGGAGACGTTTTGGGAGCGACAGCGGAAACGAGTGAAATCCTGGGGCTCTTGGTCTGGGCCGGATTCTTTGAGTTCTAATAGTCTTTAGGTCGGTTTTTTACCTGGAAGGGCGCTTCAAAGACTTCGTTCAGGGCCTGGACCGTGGCTTCCAGATTGACGCCCTCGACTACACAGGAAACGCTGGAAATGGAAGTGCTGATAGCCAAAGAATTTATTCCGACCGAAGCCATGGCCCCGAACATCAGTCCGGGAATGCGGGGTTTTTCCCTCAGGTGAGGACCGAAGACGCTGACCACGGCCACGTCCGGCGTGTAGGAGATGCCCTTGGCTTCGACCACGGGTTTGATTTCTTCCAGCACGGAAAGGGTGTGGTCCAGGTCTTTCTGAGCAATGACCAGGGCGAAATTGCCGGCCTCATCCAAGTCGTAGCTTTGGACTAAAAGTTCGATATTAATGCCGTTTTCGCCCATGGCCCGCAAAATGGCCCCGGCCACGCCGGCGTGGTTGGGCACGGCCATGATCCGCACCAAGGCCCGGCCGTCGCTTTGCATGATGCCGCCGATTTTGACCTTTTCCATAACCTCTCCCCGGCTTTCTCCGGGCTACTCCCAGCTTCGCCGGTCATCGATCTTTTTGAAAAAGTCGGGGATGGTGCCCCGGGGGACGATCTTGACCAGGCCTTTAATGGTGAGCATATCCTTGATATCCCGTTCCAGGCGGCTGCGGAGGACGTTGGGGTGGGGAATGTCCTCCTTGAGTTCGATCATAAAGGTCATGATGTCGGTATGGTCTTCCCGGGTGACCAGGACCTGGTATTTGAAAATCTCGGGGTAGCGGGCCACCACTTCATCAGTCTGCCAGGGATGGACAAAGGTCCCGCGGACTTTGGTGGCCTGATCGATGCGGCCCAGGACCTTCTTCAGCATGGGACCGGTCCGGCCGCAGGGACAAGATTCACGGCTTAACAGCGACAAGTCGCCGGTGGCCATTCTGAGCAGCGGATAGGTTCGGTTGAAATTGGTGGCCACGATTTCGCCGGGCGTGCCGGGCGGGACTGGCTGTCCACTTTGAGGGTCGACCACTTCGACCACGATATTATCCGGCACGTGCAAGCCCTTGTTGTGCAAACATTCATAGCCGATGCAGCCCAGAAAAACCGTACCGTAACACTGTCTGATGCTCATGCCCAGTTTGGCCTCCAGACGGGAGCGGAGAGATTCGGGGAGCATCTCCGCGCCGACCATGGCCTTGTCCAGGGCCAAGTCCTTTTTGACCTCCAGGCCCAGCCCTTCGGCCCGCTGGGCCAGGCTCATCAGGAAACTGGGCGTGCCGAGGAAGCCGTTTATTTTGAGCATCTGCATGATCTTGACTTGCATGAGGGTGTTGCCCACGCCGGTGGGCACCACGGTGGCTCCGATCATTTTGGCGGAATCGTCCAGCATAAAGGCGTAGGGCCAGAGATGATAATTGAAGGTGTTCAGGATGCGGTCCCCGGATTTGAACCCGGCCCCGCAAAGGGCTTCGGCCCAGGATGTATCCTGGTAATCCCATTCGCCGGGCTGCCAGATCAAGCCGGGATTGATATAGATGCGTCTGATCTTTTCCGGGACCGCGGTTTCAAAACCACCGAAAGGCGGGTCGGCTTTCTGCCGCTCGACCAGATCGGCCATATGCAGGATAGGCAGCTTAGTCAGATCATCCAGGCCGGTCACCTGGCCGATTTCCAGACCTGCTTTTTGAAATATCTCACGATAGGCTTTGGAGTGATGCCAGACAAATCGCCAAAGGTCGAGAAACCTTTCATTTAACCGCCCGAGGCGCTGGTCCCAGGGCGCGGTCTCCCGCTCCCGATCAAAAAAAATCATCTCTTTGGTCGTGTTCATCAGACTGTCTCCTGTCGGCTGTCAGTTCCACCTGCTCTGGACTAGAATTAGGTCGCTTTTGGGCCGGGAGCGATTGACCCCGGTTCGCCGGCCCCGCCTTGAGGCCTGTCACCAATGGTTTTTACTTCAATCGATAAAAAACTTGACATCAAAAAAACCTATCTATATGTTAATTAGCCTAAGAAGTCTTTAAAAGACAATAAAAATCGCAAACATTTTCCTCAGTTGGTCCGTGGGTCGGCGTCCTTTGGGGCGCTTTGGGGACGGCGGGTAGACTATGGCTCTGCCGACGCTGTTTTTGGGTGTATATTAGCAACACCAACCCTGAGTGGAGGTCACGTTCCACCCTTTAAACCGTGGAGAGGAGTTTCCCCGTGGAGACCATCACCCTGACGATCAATGGGAATACCATCAGCGCCCGGTCCGGGCTGACTATACTTGAGGTGGCCCGCCAGCAGGACATCTACATCCCTACCCTCTGTCACCACGAAGCCCTAAGGCCCATCGGCGCCTGTCGATTGTGTCAGGTCGAAGACGAAAAGCGGGGCGTGGTGGTCCCGGCCTGCGTGACCAAGGCCCAGCAAGGCATGGTCATCGCCACCGACTCGCCCCGGGTGGTCCAAAACAGGAAAAACATCATCCGCCTCCTCCTGGCTTCCCACCCGGAATCCTGCGTGGTCTGCGAGAAGGGCAACCGTTGCGAACTACGGCGTCTGGCCGCCCAAATGGGCGTGGGTCATCATGGACTCGATGCCATGCCCTATCATCCCACCGTGATTGATCTCAATCCTTTCCTCAGTCGAGACCTGAGCAAGTGCATCATGTGCGCCAAGTGCATCCGGGCCGACCAGGAAGTGGTGGTCGAAGGGGTGATTGATTATAATTTCCGCGGTTTTGACGCCCGCCCTTCCACTCTTTTCGAAAAACCCTTGGAAGAAGCCAAATGCACCTTCTGCGGGACTTGTCTGACGGTCTGCCCCACCGGGGCCATTGCCGAGAAAGGCAAGCACCGTCTTGATCATGCCGGTTTCCGCAGCCCTTCGGTCTGCTCTTTCTGCGCTTGCGGCTGCTCCATCTACCTCGAGCACGATTATAACCAGGTTCTGGACGTTTCACCCACAGCTAAGGACTTCACCTCCAACGGCATCAGCCTCTGCGTCAAAGGCCACTTCGGCCATGACTATCTCAACAGCCCCAACCGCCTGCGCTCACCACTGCTCAAGACCGATGAAGGTTTCCGGCCGATCTCCTGGGACGAGGCCCTGGACCTGATCTCCGAGCGGCTGGCAAAAATTCGCGACGATCACGGTCCGGAAAGCCTCGGTTTTATGGGCAGCGCCAGGGCCACCAACGAAGAGAACTACCTGTTCCAAAAACTGGCCAGGACCGTCTTCGGCGCCAACAACGTGGATTTCGCTTCAGGGGCGGGGTGGTCGGCGGTTTTCCGAATCCTGAGGGAATCGACCGGCTTTTCCGCCGGGACCAGTTCTTTTAAAGACGTAGAAAACAGCGATATGATCCTGGTCATCGGAGCCGACCCCGTCCAAACCGCCCCCGTCCTCGGCTATCATATTAAAAGGGCGGTCAAGAACAACCAGGCCAGACTGGTGGCGGTCGATCCGGTCAAGACCAAATTAACCGCCTTGGCCGAGCTATGGCTCAGGCCCAAGGTCGGGACCGATCTGGACTTGCTTAAAGGCCTGTTGAAAGTCATCCTGGAAGAAGACCTGATCGACCGGGAGTTCGTGACGACCAAGACCAGGAATTTCGAGACGCTGCGAAAATGGTCGGAAGAAGTTTCGGTGGCGGAAAGCGCTGAAAATTGCGGCGTCTCCGAGAAAGACCTTCGGGAAGCGGCCAGGCTCTTTGCTTCAGCTTCTGCGGCTATGGTGGTTTTCGGCCATGGCTTGGTTCAGCAGGCGGCGGCGGCCGACCTGGTCAGGCTCTTGACGGATTTGGTTCTGGTCACCGGCAACCTGGGCAAAACCCGGGCCGGCCTTGTGCCGGTCTTGAAAGAAGCCAACGCCCAGGGGGCCCTGGACATGGGACTGGCTCCGGATTTGTTGCCGGGCCAACGGTCCCTGACTGACGAAGCGGCGGTCAAGGCTCTCCAGTCGGTCTGGGGGGCAGCGCCTCCCCCTGAAAATGGCCTGGATTCATGGCGGATGTTTGCAGCGGCCAGGGAAGGACGCCTCAAAGGATTGTATATTCTGGCCGAAAACCCGGTGGGGCTTCTCCCTGATGAGGACGGCCTGATCGAAGCCCTGTCCCGGTTGGACTTCCTGGTCGTCCAGGACATGTTTTTCACCGAGACGGCCAAGTTGGCCCACTTGGTTCTGCCGGCGGCCGCCTGGGCCGAGAAAGACGGAACCGTGACCAACCTGGAGCGCCGGGTTCAAAGATTGAACCGAGCCGTCCTGTCGCCCGGCGATTTCCCCCCGGACTGGCAGATATTGAGCCGACTGGCCGAACGTCTGGGACATCCATGGGGCTATTCGAGTCTGGAGGACGTGACGGCCGAGTTGGAGCAGGCCGCCCCGCTCTACGCCGGTCTGACCGAAGTCGACCTTAACAGCCGGGCCGTATTCTGGCCTCAACCCGGCTTCGAAGAGGTCGTCGACACCCTGCCCCACGGCATCGGCTATCCGGACGGCAAGGCTGTCTTTTTGATCCCGGAGAGCCGGGACGATCTGCGGCCGTCCCTGGATGGGGAACATCCTTATCTGCTGATGCAGGGCCACATTGTGCAGCAATTCGGCAGCGGGGCCAGGTCCAACCAATCCAAACGGTTGATGAAGGCGGCGGCCGGGGTTTATGTAGGGATTTCACCGGAAGACGGCCAAGCCCTCGGCCTGGTTGAAGGCGACCGGGTTCGAGTCGTCTCCGCCAAAGGATCGGTGGAAGTCCCGGTCCGCCTCGATCCCGGACTGCCGGCCGGATTGCTTTTCATGCCGGCCTCTTTCTCCGAAGTCCGGCCCAATAAGCTGTTTACCTGGGATTGGCATGACCCAAAAGCGGCCAAAAATATCAAACACTGTCCGGTCCGGTTGGAAAGGTTGTAACCCCCGACAATCAAGAGAGGAAAAGTTATGCCGGCTCCTGTGATTGATTTGAGCAAACTGCCCCCGATACTGGCCCAAGTTCAAAATGAAGCCGACCTGATCCCCACCCTGCAAAAAGTCCAGGAAACATTCGGTTACATCCCGCCGGAGACGGTCGAATCCATCGCCGAAGCCATTAGGATACCGGCCAGCCGGGTTCAAGGGGTGATGAACTTTTACGCCCAGTTCTACACCGAACCTCGGGGCCGGAACGAGGTTACGGTCTGCCGGGGCACGGCCTGCCACGTTCGCGGCGGCCGGGGGGTCCTGAGGGTGGTCCAAAAGATTTTAGGTCTGAAGGACGGGGAGACTTCCCAAGATTTCGAATTCACTTTGGAGACTGTGGCCTGTCTGGGGGCCTGCGCCCTGTCGCCGGTCATGGTGGTCAACGGGCAGGTCTACGGCCGGATGAATCCCAAGCGCATCGAGAACGTCCTGTCCATGTACATGAAACAAGGGGAAGAGTGACCAATGGAAAGGCTCGGTTCAGTCCAGGACTTGGAAAGGTACCGGCAGTCGCTGCTCCTGTTCCAGGACCCCAGGAAACTGGTGGTTAACGTCTGTGTGGACACCGGCTGCAACGCCTTGGGGGCGGAGCGGATTTACCAGGCTTTCGAGCGGGAGATGAAAAGCCGCGGCCTCATGAAAATGATAGACCTTAAACCCACCGGCTGCCCGGGCTTTTGCCAGCGCGGGCCGGTCGTGGTCGTCAATCCTTACGACATTTTTTATCAACAGGTCGACGAAGAAGATGTCGCCGAGATCGTTGATCAGACCTTACTCAAATTCAACATTCTCGGCCGTTTGCTCTACCCCGATCCGCGCACCGGCCGCCGGTACGTGTACGGCAAGGAGAACCCCTTTTACGCTAAGCAGATGCGCCTGGTGATGCGTGACAACGGGCTGATCGACCCGACCAAATTCGAAGACTATATCGCCCGCGGCGGGTACGAGGCCCTGGCCAAGGCCTTGCTCAAAATGTCGCCGGAAAAAATCATCGAAGTGGTGGAAAAGTCAGGGCTGCGCGGCCGGGGCGGGGCCGGTTTCCCCACCGGGACCAAGTGGAAATTCTGCCGAAACAGTCCGGGGACACAGAAGTTCATCATCTGCAACGCGGATGAAGGCGATCCCGGGGCCTTCATGGACCGAACCGTCCTGGAAGGCAACCCTCATCTGGTCCTGGAGGGCATGATTATCGGCGGGTACGCCATCGGAGCGACCAAAGGGTATATCTACGTCCGCGCTGAATATCCCACGGCTATCCGCCACTTGGAGATCGCCCTGGATCAATGCCACCGGGCCGGATTGCTGGGGCAGAATATTTTAGGCTCCGGTTTTGATTTCGACATCCAGATCAAGATCGGGGCCGGGGCCTTTGTCTGCGGCGAAGAGACCGCTCTGATGCAGTCCATCGAGGGCAAGCGGGGCATGCCCCGCCTGCGGCCCCCCTTCCCGGCCCAGTCCGGCCTGTGGGGCTTCCCGACCAACATCAACAACGTCGAGACCTGGGCCAACATCAGGACCATCATCACCAACGGCTGGGAATGGTATGCGGGGATCGGCACCGAAAGCAGCACGGGCACTAAGGTTTTTTCGCTGAGCGGCCGGATCAACAACACCGGCTTGGTGGAAGTGCCCATGGGCATCACCCTGCGGGAGGTGATCAACGAGATCGGCGGCGGCATCCCCAAGGGCCGGAAGTTCAAGGCCGCCCAGATGGGCGGTCCTTCGGGCGGCTGCATCCCGGCTAGGTTTCAAGACCTGCCCATTGATTATGAATCCCTCAAGTCGGTCGGATCGATGATGGGTTCGGGCGGGATGATCATCCTGGACGAGAACACCTGCATGGTCGATCTGACCCGCTTCTTCCTGTCCTTCACCCAGAGTGAATCCTGCGGTGAATGCTTCCCCTGCCGTTTGGGGACCAAGCAGCTTCTGTCCATCCTGACCAGGATCACCCAGGGCAAAGGCCGACCCGGAGACATCGAGAAGCTGGTGGAGATCGGAACCACGGTCAAAGAATCGTCCCTGTGCGGCCTGGGCCAGAGTTGCGCCAACCCGGTTCTTTCCACCATCAACTACTTCCGGGACGAGTACGAGGCTCACATCAAGGAGCACCGCTGTCCGGCGGCGGCCTGCGATTCGATGGTCATCTCCGCCTGCCAGCACGCCTGTCCGGCCGGCATCGACATACCCAACTACGTGGCGGCCATCGCCGAGGGGGACTACATCAAGGCCGTGGACATCATCCGGGAGCGCAACCCCTTCCCGGCCGTCTGCGGCCGTATCTGCGTCCATCCTTGCGAAATGAAGTGCCGCCGCGGGGAACTGGACGACCCCGTGGCCATCCGGGCCTTGAAACGTTTTGCTTCGGATCAGACTTACACCCGGATCAAGGCCAGGTCCGAGCCCTTCCCGGTGACCAAGTCCGAAAATATCGCCGTGGTCGGGGCGGGGCCGGCCGGCCTGACCTGCGCCTATTATCTCCGCCAGATGGGTTACCAGGTCACAGTCTTCGAGGGCAAGGACCGGGCCGGCGGCATGCTGTCTGTAACCATCCCTGAATTCCGTCTGCCGCGGGAGATCATCGCCGAAGACATCGATTACATCGTCAGTTGCGGTGTGGACATCCGCTACAATTCGCCCATCGACCGCAACCACACCGTCCAGGACCTCCGCAAGGAAGGCTACGACGCGGTCTTCATCGCCGCCGGGGCTCAGGCGGCCAAGTCGGTGGGCATCCCGGGCGAAGAGGCCAACCCGAAGGGTCTGATGTACGGCCTGCATTTCCTCAGCGACGTCAAACAGAACCGGCCGATCTCTTTGGGTCGGCGGGTCCTGGTCATCGGCGGCGGCAACGTGGCCATGGACGTGGCCCGGACGGCCCGGCGTTTGGGCGGCGAACACGTCAGGGTGGTCTGCCTGGAAAGGCGGGATGAAATGCCAGCCTGGGCCAAAGACATCGAAGAGGCCGAGGCTGAAGGCATCTTGATCGACAACTCTTGGGGGCCGAAACAGATCATGATCGAGAGCGGGGCGGTCTCCGGAGTAAAATTCATCCGCTGTCTATCCGTTTTCGATATGGACGGACGTTTCCGGCCGACCTTTGATGAAAATCAGGAGACGCTGTTTGAATGCGACTCCTTGATCATATCCATCGGCCAGGCCCCGGACCTGACCTTCCTGTCCGAAGAGGAAGGGCTGGAGCGGGCCGTCTGGGGTGCCCTCCAGGTCGACGAGAACACCCTTTCGACCAACATTCCGGGGATTTTCGCCGGGGGGGACTTCACTACCGGACCGACTTTCGTCATCCGGGCCATCGCCAGCGGCCGCCGGGCGGCCATCGCCATCGCCAAGCACCTCCAAGGCGACAGGACTCCGGTGGTCATTCCGGACGAAAAAACCGCCCTGGGGACCGAACCAGCCAAATTGTCCCAGGAAGAAGCGGACGTGCCTCTGTCCGGACGAGTGGACCTGCCCCAAGCGGACCCCAGGGAAAGGGTCAAGGATTTCAGAGAGGTGGAAGATGGTTACACCGAGAGCCAAGCCCGGGAAGAGGCCCGGCGGTGTCTGCGGTGTGATTTGGAAGGAGAGTGACGACTCCGCAAGGGTCCTGAGGCGCACAACACCTAACGTTCAAAATGGAGAACTGTCATGATTCGGTCAATCACCCAGCCGAAATCTGAGGAGGAACTCGACAGACTGCTCGATGGCCTCACCCGCCTGTTTATCGTGGGCTGCGGGACTTGCGTGACCCTGACCCGCACCGGCGGGGTGGAGCAGGTCGAAGCCATGCGCAAGAGGCTTTTGGAAAAAGGCAAGCTGATCACGGGGCAAATGGTCGTCCCGGTGGCCTGCGACGAACTCAGCTATGAAATCCTGGAAGAACAAGGTGAAAAGATCGAGCCGGCCGAGGCCTTGTTGATCATGACCTGTGCCTTTGGAGTGCAAACTATCGGCAGCCAGCTTAAAAAGATGGTCATTCCCGCCCTCAATACCGTGTTCATCGGCAAAGAGACCGGCCCGGGGATTTTTCAACAGGTTTGCCTGCAATGCGGGGAGTGCATCATCGGCGAGACGGGCGGCCTCTGCCCGGTGACTTCCTGCCATAAAGGTCTGGTCAACGGTCCTTGCGGCGGGACCAACAACGGCAAGTGCGAGGTCGACTCGAACAAGGACTGCGTCTGGACGCTGATCTACAACCGCCTCAAGGAATTCGACCAGCTCGACCTGATGCGGCGCTACCAGAAGCCCAAGAATTACAACGTCGAACCTCAGCCGGGCCGATACGTTTTCAGCGAAATCTAAGCCATGACTTCGCTCCAGTCCGGCCCTAGCGTCCTGAAGACCACTTGAAAGGAGAGCCGACGATGGTGGCCAGTTTCAAAGAGGTATTGAAATCGGGGGAATTTGTAATCACCGCCGAGGTGGCTCCACCCAAGGGAACCAACCTGGAATCCGCCAAGCATCATATCGAGCTCCTGAAGGACAAGGTCCACGCCATCAATCTGACTGACCACCAAAGCTCGGTCATGCGGTATCCGTCCTTGGGGACGGCCCTGCTGGTCAAGGAACTGGGGGGGGAGCCCATTTTGCAGATGACCTGCCGGGACCGCAACCGCCTGGCCTTGCAGGCCGACCTGCTCTTCGCTTACTCTCGAGGGATCACCAACGTGCTTTGCCTGACCGGCGATTCGGTCGTGGTCGGCGACCACAAGGAAGCCAAAGGCGTTTTCGACCTGGATTCCTGCCAGCTCCTGCGAACCATCCGAACCATGGAAAAAGGGTACGACCTGGCCGGCAACCAATTGGACGGCGGGGTCAAATTCTGCGCCGGGGCCATCGTCACTCCGGAGGCCAATCCCTTGGAACCCCAATTAATCAAATTCGAGAAAAAAATAGAGGCCGGGGCCGATTTCATTCAGACCCAGGCTGTTTACGACCTGGACAATTTCAAGTCTTTCATGGATTACGCCCGGCCCTTCGGGGTGAAGATTCTGGCCGGCATTATTCTGCTCACTTCCGCCGGCATGGCCAGGTTCATGAATAAAAACGTGCCCGGAGTTTTCGTCCCCCAGGATTTGATCGATGAAATGGCCGCCGCGCCCAAAGGCAAAGCCCTGTCCGCAGGCATAGCCATCGCCGGCCGGATGATCAAACGGATCAAGGATGAAAATATCTGTGACGGCGTCCATATCATGGCCATCGGTCGGGAAGAGACGGTGCCGGACATTCTGGCCGCCGCCGGCCTCTAAAAAGGCCCAGTTGACAAATCTCCAGAGACTGGCGTAATATTTTCTTAGGCTTTGAACCATTCCCAGGAGGACAAATAATGGGTAAAAGGATATTGATCGTGGACGACGACCCTGATTTGGTGGAAGCGGTGAGTATGCTTCTGGAAGCGGAAGGGATGGTCCCCATCGCCGCTTACGGCGGGGTTGAAGGTCTGGAAAAAGCCAGGACGGAAAACCCTGATCTGATCGTTCTAGATGTAATGATGCCGGACAAAGACGGTTACGCGGTGGCCAAGGAACTGGCCAAGAACGAGGGGCTTAGCGGCATCCCGGTCATCATGCTCACGGCGGTGGTCGACCATATCGGCCACACCCACTACACCCACGCCTCGGGCAAGGACCTAGTGGCCGACGATTATTTCGTCAAGCCGGTGGACCCGGAAGCTCTGGTCGGCAGGATTAAAGAGCTGGTCGGTTAGTTGAAAGAAATACCTCGAAGTGCGGCGGGGGCGGTGGCCCCCGTTTTTATTATCCGCCGGCGATCAGCAGGGCCACCGGAAAAAGGTCGAGGACATCCCTAAGATAAAAATCCTTTCTCCCTGAAAGACGCCGGCCGGTGACGGCTTCCACGACCGGTCCGGAAAGGGCTTCTTCCAGACTGATTCGGGTGTCATCCCACAGACTGCCTAACGGATACTGTCCGACGTCCACCAGAGGAGAGACCAGCCGAGGGGTGATGGTCAAGGCCGTGGCCTTATTCAGACGTCTGGCGAAACCGAAAACATGATCCCTTCGGCGGCCGGAAAAAGAAATCGGCTGATATTCTCCTTGAAGAAACAAGGCCCGGTGCTGTCGGCGGGCGGCCAGGGCCCGGTGAATCAGAAACATCTTGATCCGCCCGTCCTCAGGATGCTGGAGAAGTTCGGCCGAAAGCGCCTGGAGATCGCTTTGGAAGCCCTGAATTAATTGGTCCAGGTATTGAGTTCTGAGGCCGAAATCCACCGGCCGCCGGTTGTCCGGGTCAACAAACGAAAGGTCCCAAAGCTCCGTCCCTTGGTAAAAATCCGGAACGCCCGGACTGGTGATCTTGATCAGGGTTTGAGCCAGGGAATTAATCACGCCCAAATGAGCCGCTTTTTTTTGCAAGGGCCGGAAGGCTTCCAGGAAAGAATTATCCGGACTGGGCCGGGTGATCGTTTCGGCAAAGCTCACAAAAGCTTCTTCATATTCCTCGTCAGGCTTGAGCCAGCCGGTATGTTCCTTGGCCTCCCGAACCGCCTTGACCAGATACTCCCTCAGCCGCATTCGGAAGGCATCGAGGTCCTCATCGGAGAAAGGCCAAGAGGCCAGCATGGTTTGATAAAGAAAATATTCGTCGTTGGCGTCCGGGATTTCCTGGCCTTCCCGTCGATCTTTGGCCGCTGAATTGATTTTCTTAAAATGTTTCAAGGCCTTTTGCCATTCCTCAGGTATTTCCGAGAGAGCGGCCAATCGCATCCGGGCGTCTTCCCCCCGCTTGGTGTCATGGGTGGCGGTGGCGTTCATGGCGGCTGGCCATTGTCTCATCCTTTTGTCAATGAATTGATGCCACTCGTCCGGACTTAGACCGAAATGGTCCGGCCAGCCGCCGACTTCGTTGAGGCATAAAAGCCGGTTCATTACATAGAGGGCCGAGTCTTCAAAACCCTTGGCCATCAGCGGTCCGGTATATTGTTGAAACCGCATGACGAAGTTGATCCATTCCTTTCTGTCCTCCTCAGTCGTGCGTTCCCCATAATGAAGAAGCAGAAAACGCTCCAAAAAATCGAACTCCAGCCGCAGGTCCGGGTTCCCTTTCCTGGCCGCACCGATAGCCGCGCAGATATAGGCCAAGTCTTCCGGCCTTAAGCTGTCGTTGTTGATGTACGTCCGGTAGATCGGAAAATTGACCAGGACTTCGGTAATGGCCCGGCTGAGGGCTTGAAAAGTGATGTCAAATCCGTACCGGTCCTTGCTGGAAACCGTCTTGACCAGTCTAGCCAGATTACTTACGTCGCCGGCCATGTACCTCTCGATGATCCAGCGTTTCTTTTCCGCCACGATTTGCGTCCAGTCTTTTTTCAGGCGGGTGAAATCGGAATAAATCCGGCTGAAGGCGTTTTCATTTTTTCCGTCGACCCAAAGACCGCCCAGGCAGTTCATGAAATCATACCCGGTCGTCCCTTGAACCGGCCAATAGGTGGGCAGGTTTTCATCCTTTTCCAGTATTTTTTCGACCACCAGGTAAATAGGGCCTGTATTTTCCCGGAGACGCCGCAGATAGACGGTAGGGTCGTAAAGGCCGTCAATGTGGTCCACCCGCAGGCCCGAAAATATTCTGTTTTTGACCATTTTAAAAACGAGATCATGACTGTAGTTAAAGACGGCTTCTTCTTCGATCCTCAAGGAAATCAAATCGTTGATGCTGAAAAACCGCCGATAATTGATTTCTTCGGCCGCCACCTTCCAAAATGACAGCCGAAAAAATTGTTCGGCCAGAAGACTGTCCAGAAGATCGAACCGGTCTCCTTCGTATTCCTCCGAGCCTCCATTAAACCGGTCCAGATTTTCTTCGATGAATTGTCTGATGACCGGGCTGGACTGTTTGAGTTCGGACAGCATTCTTTTAATAAAATAGATTTGGTCATATCTTTCGGAGAGCGGTTCTTCGGCCGGCAAACTTTTGATGCTGTAAAGGATGCCCAAAAGCTTGATGTAGTCCGGATGGTCGCGGCCGAGCTTATGCCGGAGTCGGTCAATTCCCAGGGTCAGAATAAGGGCGTAGGAATCCAGGCGGAGGGGCAGCCGAAGATCGTAGTAGTGGACATAAAATCCGTTCTCATCGAAGTCCAGGCGAATTTCCCCTTTCTCCAGCGTTTCCCCGTAAAAATCTCCCAAAAACGGGGCGAGCATACGTCCGTGGAGATTTTCGTATGGATGCTCCCAGTCGATGTCAAAAAAGCGGAAATATTTGGAGGCCGGGCCGTTTTCCAAAAGATCGACCAGCAACCGGTTTTTACCGCTCACGGCCATGTGATTGGGGACGATGTCCTGAATCCAACCCAGTGGTAAGGCCTGGGCTTCAGATATAAGGTTTTGGAATTCTTCCTCCGATCCCAGCTCGGGATTCAGTTTCTGGTGATCGCAAATATCGTATCCATGGGTCGAACCCGGGCGGGGTTTGAAGATCGGTGAAGCGTATATGTCGGTCACGCCCAGCTTCTCGAGATAGGACAATATCTCCTGGCATCGGCTGAAACCGAAATCCGGGCCGAACTGGAGCCGGTAAGTAGCCAGAGGAATCGCATTCATGCCAGCCGCACTTTCAGTAAAGCGCCCAGTTCCAGGAAAGCATTCAGCCATTGGGCCACGTCTTCGTCGCCCTGGTCGGCCCGCTGCTTCATCTCCGCCAAAAAACCCTGGCCTAAGCTGAAATAGATATTTTGGGCCTTCCAAAGATGAAGGCCAAGGGGCAGAGTTCTCAAGTGCACCAGGCAATCCTTCAAATTATTTAAGATATCGAGATCATGGGGAGTTTGTTCGAACTCCTCCATTTTTCTATTGACCCAGTTGGCGGCGAAAAAGCCCAAGGCCTCGTTTTCCAAATTGATCGACCACTTTCGAGCCTCTTTGATCAAGTCCTCCAGTTGTTGGACATCGATCTCATCTTCTTTGAAGAGCCTTTTCAGATCGGTGTTGATCACATATTGGGCGGCATCGAGAAAATGGCTGGGTGGCGGTATCTTCAGCCATTCCAAAAAATTCAAAATGGTGTAGTTGCCGGAAAAAATCTCCCGGTAAGCCGCGTCGGCCGCTTGGGAGGCCGGCTCCAGGACCTCGTTGACCACCTTGCGCTGCTCATCCCGAAACAGGTGCCAGAGGCTGTAAGTGTTTTTTTCAAAGTGTTCGTCCATTTTGCGAATGCCTTCCGTGAGGTTGCCGTGCTCAAAGGCGGTGCGCAGGTCCCTCTCCATCTCCCGGAAATGTTCAAGGTTGCGGAAAAAATTCACCCCAGCGGTTACATTGTGATCTCCCGGATGCAAGGCGGCGAACACGATGTTTACGAACTCTCTAGTGATTTTGGAGGTAATTCGGGCTTTCCCGGTGACCAGTTTGGATCGGCCGGCGATGGCCCGGTTGAAAATATCGCTGGAGACTTCATAGCAGGCCAAGTCATATTGCTCGGGAAAATCTTCAAACAGCGAAGAGATGGCGTAATGGGCCCCGACGCGGAGCATCTCCACCGTAGTCGGCCGGGCGTACATTTCATAAACCTGGCCGCCGTTTTCCAATAAGTTGCTAGGCGCTGCTTTTAGGCGTTCGATGAATTCCTCTTCGAAAAACCGCCCGCTCAGTTCTTCCAATAATTGAATAGCGCGGGCTGCATATTGAAGTATTTGGACCGTCTCGATACCGGAAATTTCATCGAAAAACCAGGCGCAACTGGTAAAAATTAATTGGGCGAACCTTTCCATCTCCAGGAGTTTAACCGCTGTGACTGTTTCCGGTGGGGAGAGGGACCTAGCCGCCTGAGTGTGCAGAAACTGATCGACATTTTCAAACGATCGGTCAAGCATGACTTCAATATACTGGTTACGAGCCTTCCATGGATCGATAAAATATCGAGGCCCCTTCTCTTCGTAAACTTGGGCGGCCTGACCAGCCAGCCAGTTTACGGCTTGGCGCAACGGGTTCCGCCAGGTCTGCTTCCACCCGGGATGCAGGCCTGAGTTGCAGCCGCAGTCGCTCCGCCATCGCTCGACCCCGTGGATGCAGCTCCAGGATGAATTCTCGAAAATCTCCACTTCGAAAACCGGGGGATGCATGGCCAGGTATTGACCGTAGTTGGTCAGGTGGACCGATTCATCCGACTCGATCAGATGAAGACAATAAGACAAAGCCATCTCCCCCTGGAGATGATGGTGGCCGAAAGTCTCACCGTCCATGGCGATATGGACCAGTTGAGGCCAATCCCGGCCCTCGTCGGTAAAAGCGGCCGTCAGCCTTTCTTTGAAACCGGCCCCGCTCTCCAACAACTGGCCGAAGGCCAAATCCTGAGAAATGGGGCCGTCATAAAAGAACAGATTGATCGAACGGCCGGAAGGCAGCCGGCATAGATAGACCGTGCTGGGATCGATGCGGCCTTCGGAAACGTCTTGCCAATCTTTTTCGCTTGGCTTCTTTACTCGTGAGGCTTGGCGGGGGGCGAGAATGGTATATTTGATCCCCAGTTCGGCCAGGATTTCCAAAGTCTCGACGTCCACAGCCGTTTCCGGCAGCCACATGCCCTCAGGGTCGCGGCCGAAACGTTTTTTAAAGTCGGTCACCCCCCAGAGGGCTTGGGTGTATTTATCTCTTTTATCAGCCAGGGGCATGATCATGTGGTTATAGACCTGGGCCACGGCGGAGCCATGTCCCCCGAAACGCTCCTGACTCAACCTGTCCGCCTCAATGAGCTTTTCGTAAACGTGAGGCTGGTGACGCTCCATCCAGGACAGGAGGGTCGGACCGAAATTGAAGTTTATCTTGGAATAATTATTGACAATATCGATGATGCGCATTTCCGGGTCCAGGATGCGCGAAGTGGCGTTGGGGCCGTAGCACTGGGCGGTGATCCTTTCGTTCCAATCGTGAAAAGGCTGGGCCGAATCCTGCATCTCGACTTCTTCCAGCCAGGGATTCTCCCTAGGCGGCTGGTAAAAATGGCCATGAATGCAAATGTAACGATCCATGCTCATCCTTCCTTTCCCCAATAGACCGCCAGGCTGTATCCGGCCAGAAGGCCGCTCTTCTGCGGACGCTCCGGAAGGCAGGGCCCTGGTCCCAGCCAGACCGCCTCGGCCGAATCCAGGATTTTACGCCAACCGCCTGGAGGCAAAAAAAGGCCGAATTCAAACTCTTGGAGTTCTTGAGACAGGTTGAACAGGCCAAAAATAAAACCGGCCTCCTCCCGTCTTCGCACGACCAGCACTTTTTTTTCCGGCAGCGGCCAGACCAACAGGCCCGTCTTGTCCGCACGGGACAATGAGCCTAGCCTTTTTCTTAAGTATAGAAGTTCCTTGTAGAAATCGAGCAGGACCTTGTGGCGTCCTTGAGTCGGCTTGGACCAATCCAGCTTGCTGCGCCTAAAAGTCATTTCCGCTTGAGGGTCGGGAGGTTCGTTCGACCATTCAAAATCCTTGAATTCCTCTTGCCTCCCCCGTCGGACCGCTTCGATCAAGTCGGGGTCGCCGTGACTGACAAAATAAAGGAAAGGGTTGTCCTCGCCGTATTCCTCGCCCATGAAAATCATAGGTATGGCCGGGGTCAGCAGCAGCAGTCCGGCCGCCAGCTTCAGGGCTTCGAAGGATGTCAAGGAAGTCAGGTGTTCGCCGTTGCGGCGGTTGCCGACCTGATCGTGGGTCTGGACGGCGTTGACAAAGGCGCAACCGGGCAGATGGCCGCTCGGCCTCCCGTGCCCCCTTTGCCGGTATTTTGAATATTGGCCTTGATAGCAAAACCCGTTTCTGATCGCTTCGGCCAAATGCTCCAGCTGGCCGTAGTCCTGATAATATCCGGTGTTTTCGCCGGTTAAAAGAGTATGAACGGCGTGATGAAAATCGTCGTTCCACACGCTGTCCAGCCCCATACCGCCCAAGGTCCGGGGCGTGGCCAAACCGGGGTCGTTGAGGTTGCTCTCAGCGATCAATATGATTCTTCGTCCGTTTTCCCGGCTGTAGTTCTCGGTGAATTCGGCCAGTTCCTCCAAAAAATGTTGGGGGCGCTGATCAAAAATGGCGTGGGTGGCGTCCAAGCGGAGTCCGTCTATATGATAACGGTGAAACCAGTGCCAAGCGTTCTGCAGAAAGTATCGACGGACGCCGTCGCTGTATGGTCCGTCGAAATTCACGGCCCGGCCCCAGGGCGTCTGGTATTTTTCGGTGAAATAGGGGCCGAAATCACCAAGATAATTTCCTTCCGGCCCCAGGTGGTTGTAAACCACGTCCAAGATGACCGAAAGCCCACATTGATGACAGACGTTGACCAGGCGCTTCAAGCCCTCCGGACCGCCATAGGAATTCTGGACGGCAAACGGGTAAGCTCCGTCATAACCCCAGTTTCTATTGCCGGGGAACTGGGCCACCGGCATGATTTCCACGGCATTGACGCCCAAATCGACCAGATAATCCAGCTTATCGATTACAGCATCAAAGGTTCCCTGAGGGGTGAAAGTCCCAATGTGCAATTCATAGATGACCAGTTGGGTCAGAGGGACCGCCCGGAAGACATGGTCGGTCCAGGGAAAAGAATCATGGTCGACCAAGGCCGACGGACCGTGGACGCCTTCCGGCTGAAAATGGGAGGCCGGGTCGGGTCGTTTGAGTCCGCCATTGAGCACATATCTATACCGTGTATCGGGCGGGAGCCCGGCCACTTCGGCCCGCCAGTATCCCCAGCCGGCCGGCTCCGTAGCAATCAAGCGGGGGGCCGGGGTTAAAATCTCCAAATCGACCTTTTGATCTAAGGGCGCCCAGACCGTGAATTCGAAGGTTTCTTCCGCCGTCTTTCTTGGTCCGACGATCATTGTTCCCCCGGTTGCCCCTGATTGATTCAAACTCAGGCGCCCCCGCCGGTTTGACGATCTTTTTCCCATTTAAAAAAGACCGCAGCCAGCGGCGGGACGTTAACGGAAAGCGACTGGTCATGGCCATGGCAGGGCACGGGCGTGGTCTGGAGTCCGCCCAGGTTGCCCCAACCCGATCCTCCGTATAAATGGGCGTCGCTGTTTAAAATTTCCGCCCAAAAACCTTTATGGGGCGCACCGATTCGATAATTGGTTCTAGCCACCGGGGTAAAATTGAGAACGACCAGGATGACGTCTTCGGTTGAAGCGCCCCGACGGATGAAACTGATGACGCTCGACTCCCAATCGTTACAGTCGATCCATCGAAACCCATCCGCATGAAAATCCAACTCATAAAGACAAGGTTCGTTTTTGTACAACCGGTTCAGGTCCTCCACCCACCGCTTGACCCCTAAATGAAAAGGGTATTCCAGCAGATGCCAATCCAGGCTTTTTTCATGGTACCATTCCCAGCTTTGAGCAAATTCCCCGCCCATGAAAAGCAGCTTTTTTCCTGGATGAGCCCACATGTAACCGTAAAGAAGGCGCAGATTGGCGAATCTCTGCCACTCGTCGCCGGGCATTTTGCCCAGGACCGATCCTTTGCCGTGGACGACTTCATCGTGGGAAATAGGGAGCACAAAGTTTTCGGAAAAGGCGTACATAATGCTGAAGGTAAGCTGATTGTGATGAAATTTGCGGTGGATCGGGTCTTTGGACATATAATCGAGGGTGTCGTGCATCCAGCCCATGTTCCATTTCATTCCGAAGCCCAGGCCCCCCAGGTAGGGTGGCCGGGAGACCATGGGCCAGGCCGTCGACTCTTCAGCAATGGTTTGAATATCCGGGAAATCCCGGTACACGGATTCGTTCAGGGCGCGGATGAACTCGACCGCCTCGATGTTCTCTCTGCCGCCGTATTGATTGGGCACCCATTCGCCGTCTTTTCGGCCATAGTCCAGATAAAGCATCGAGGCCACAGCATCCACCCGGAAGCCGTCGACGTGGTATTTTTCCAGCCAGAACATGGCGCTGGAGATCAAAAAGGACCGGACTTCATATCTCCCGTAGTTGAATATGGCGCTTTTCCATTCGGGATGAATACCCTGCCTGGAGTCGGCGTGTTCATAAACGTGGGTCCCGTCGAAATAGATCAGGCCGTGCTCGTCGGTGGGGAAATGAGCGGGCACCCAGTCCAGGATTACGCCGATGCCGTGAAGGTGGAGGGTTTCGATCAGGTGCATCAGGTCCTGCGGGGAGCCGTATCTGGCCGTGGGGGCGAAAAAACCGGTGACTTGATAGCCCCAGGAGCCGTAAAATGGGTGCTCCATGACCGGAAGCAACTCGACATGGGTGAATCCCATCTCGGAGAGATACCGGGCCAACTGAGGGGCTGTCTCCCGGTAAGTCAAGGGCCGAAAATCTTCGTCGGGCGATCGACGCCAGGACCCCAGGTGGACTTCGTAGATGGACCAGGGGTTGTTCAGGCCGTTTCTTTCCCCCCTGGTTTCCATCCAGGATTGGTCATGCCATTCATAGTCCAAGTCCCAGACCACGGAGGCGGTGCCGGGCGGCTCCTCCATGAGGAAGCCGTAAGGATCGCACTTGGCCACGGTATAGTCATTATGATTGAATCGCAGTACGTATTTATACCGGGTTCCGATTTCCAATCCGGGAATGAATCCCTCCCATATACCGGAGCCGTCTTCTCTGGCTTTTAGAAAATGGGCGTCCTGGGACCAACCGTTGAAATCCCCGGAAACCGATACGGTTGCGGCGTTGGGAGCCCAAACGGCGAAGTGAACGCCCTTTTTTCCATCGACCTCCATCCGGTGGGAGCCGAGTTTGTCATACAGTTTGAAATGACGCCCTTCTTTGAAAAGATAGACGTCATGGTCGGTAATCGGGCTGACGCCGTATACTACTTCGTTTTCATTCCGATCAGTCATTTTACACCTTCAATGACCACTCGTTTCCTTCCGTCGGTCATAACGCCTTTCCTTACAATCTTTTTCCGTCAAAAGAAGGGAGAAGCGCAGAATTGTTTAAAACCGCCGAGGCCAGAACAGTCTCCACCGAACAAATTACTTGATTACATTATTATATTAACCAAGCTGGACTATAAATGCAAGCTTGAGCCCAAAACCGCCGTGGAACGCATAAAAATGTTTCTGTCAAAAATGGCGTTGGGAAGATGACCGCCGGGGAACTTCGAGTAGTCCATCACTATTCGGGGTTCCCCAAAAAGGCGGATCACAGTAAAGGAAGTGAGCGGGGCTCGGGGCGGGTTGTCTTGTCAAATCAGGATTTTTCGATCCACTGCCGCCTATTTCATCGAATTCGCCCGGCCAGGCCAAGGCCGGGACCGTATTTTCGAAACTTATAGTCAAGGGCGGCCTCCACCCCGGTTTCTTCCCCTTTCATTGGAGAAGTCCGGGGTGAAGGATGAGTTTTTTCCACCCTCGTTTATCGAGGTGGTCTCATTTTCCCGAAAACCGAATCATTCGGCCTTTTCGGCTACCTTTTCCGGCGGCCCTTCCGCGCCGGCCAGTTTGACGATCTTTTCGTATTCAGCGTTGACCCTGGCCTCGATCTCGGCCACAGTCACTTCGTCCAGGTGGCGAAACCGTCCTTGAGTCTTAAAGTATTCGGTCAGAGGCTTGGGCTTGTTCACCTTGCGCGAAAGGATGTACTGGCCGTCGATCACCTCGTACAAGGGGAAGACCCGGCTCTGGACGGCCAAACGGGCGCTTTCTATGGAAAGTTCCGGCCTCATCCGCCAGCCGGTCGGGCAGGGTGAATAGATATGAATATAGGCCGGGCCCTGAATGGTCACGGCCTTGCGGACCTTGTTCATCAGGTCGATGTGATAGGCCGGCGTGGCCGTGGCCACGTAAGGAATGCCGTGGGCCGCGGCGATGGCCGGCATGTTCTTTTTCCAGGTGTACTGACCCTTGGACTTCTTGCCCGGCGGCGAAGTCGTGGTCATGGCCCCGAAGGGCGTGGCCGACGACCTCTGGATGCCGGTGTTCATGTAAGCCTCGTTGTCCAGACAGACATACAAAAAGTCGTGCCAGCGTTCGAGGGCCCCGGACAGGGCCTGGAGGCCGATGTCGGCCGTGCCGCCGTCTCCGGCGATGGCCACGATCGGGACGCGCTTGTCGGCGATCCGGCCTTTGCGTCGAAGCGCCTTGTACGCCCCTTCCACGCCGGAAGCCACAGCGGCCGCGTTCTCGAAGGCTACGTGAATCCAGGGCATTCGCCAAGAAGTCTGGGGGAAGGTCGAAGTACAGACCTCCATGCAGCCGGTGGCCGAAACGGCGATCATTTCCGGCCCGATGGCCTTCAAAACCATCCGCAAGGCCAGGACCTCGCCGCAGCCTTGGCAGGCCCGATGACCAGGGGCCAGGGGTTCATCCTGGGGGATGGTCTTGGCGGTTATCTTTTTGAAACTTTTCAAATCTTCGGCGATCATTCCAGCACCCCCACCATTTCGAACCGGTCCTGGCCTTCCTGGACCAAGGTCTGACATCGGTCATAGATGTATTTAAAATCCTCACGAGTCGAATCCCGGCCGCCTATACCCAAAGTGAAGTTGAAGATTTGAGGCCGGTCGGCCAGGGGATACAACAAGGAGCGGATTTCCTGAAAGACGGGATTGCCGTGGGAACCAAGGGTGAGACATCGGTCGATCACTCCGATCTTCTTAGCCCCGGCCGCGGCGGCTTTGAATTCCTCGTCCGGGAAAGGACGCCAGAGCCGAATGCGGAGCAGCCCGACGGACTTGCCTTCGGCCCGCATTTCGTCCACGGCGGTCATGGCCGTTTCACTAATGGAGCCCATGGCGATCAGTATCGTCTCGGCCCCTTCGGTCTTATAACTTTCCACCGGAGCGTATCGGCGGCCGAATATTTTATCAAACTCGTCCCATACAGCCAGGATCGTCTTCTTAGAGTTTCTCAAAACTTCGTCCGTGGCCTTTTTGGTTTCAGTATAAATTTCCGGAATGCCGAACATGCCCATGCTGACCGGGCGGGCCGGGTCCAGCTTCAGAACGGGCTGAAAGGGCGGCAGAAAGCGCTTCACCTCATCGGGTTCGGGCATCATCACCGGTTCGATGACGTGGCTCAAGGTGAATCCGTCCAAATTGACGGCCACGGGCAGAAGCACGTCCGGGTGCTCGGCGATGCGGAAGGCCTGCAAGGTCAAATCCAGGGTCTCCTGGCCGTTTTCGGCAAAAACCTGAATCCACCCGGTATCCCGTTCGGCCATGATGTCCGAGTGGTCGTTCCAGATGGAAATAGGGGCGGACATAGCCCGATTGGCCACGGCCATGACCATGGGCAGCCTGAGGGCCGGAGGCATGTACAAAAGCTCATGCATCAGGGCCAGCCCCTGGGCCGAGGTGGCGGTGAAAGTCCGGGCCCCGGCCGCGGCTGAGCCGATGCAGGTGCTCATGGCCGAGTGTTCGGATTCGACCGGGATGAACTCGGCGTCCAATTCGCCGTCGGCCACCAGTTCGGAAAGATGTTCGACAATGTGAGTCTGAGGCGTGATCGGATAGGCGGCGATCACGTCGGCGTCGGCCAGTTTGACCGCCTCGCTGACGGCCAAAGAAACTTCTATACCCATCCTTTTGGACATGAACTAAACCTCCTCCACGACCATCTCGATGGCCCCCTTGGGGCACTCGTGGGCGCAGATGCCGCAGCCTTTGCAGTAATCAAGGTCCGCCTGAAAATACTTTTCCTCCGGACCCATATCCCGGTAACAGCCTTCGGGGCAGTAAATCCAGCACAGGCCGCAGTAGATGCATTTTTCCCTGTCCAGAATCGGCCGCTGGGATCGCCAATCGCCGGTCTTGAAATCCACGGTGCTGCCGGGACGGTCGACGTGAGCCCCCAGGGGCATCTCCTTCCAGCTTAACAAGGCGTCTATCTTGGCCACTTTATCCCTCCACCTGGGTTTCGGCGAAGGCCCGGTCGAAGGCCTTCTGGTTCTTGGGTGCGATGGGACCGAAACGATGAGTCAGGGGGCTCTTTATGGACTCCGGCTTGATGATCCCGGTGGCCTTGACCAGGGCCCCTAGCATCACGGTGTTGGTGATGGGCAGTCCCAGGGTCTCCTGGGCGATGCGTGAAGCATCCACCACGGCTATCTGGTGAGAAAACCCGTATTCGGCCTGAAGGTCCTTCGGAGGTCTATTGCTGTTGATGACCAGGAGGCCGCCGTTCTTCAGGCCTTCGTCGACCTGGGTCACATTCATGACGGTCGGATCGAGCACTACGACCGCGTTGGGCTGGTAGACCTTCTCCCGGAGCCGGATCGGCCGGTCATCCACCCGTAAAAAGGCCTGGACCGGGGCGCCGCGCCGTTCCGGGCCGAAACTGGGGAAAGCCTGGGCGAACTTGCCCTCTTCGATGGCCGCCAGGGCCACCAATTCCGCGGAACTGACCGCTCCCTGGCCGCCGCGTCCGTGAAACCTGACTTCAATCATTTTCATCTCCTCGAAGCCGAAAAGGTCGGTCGGCGTAGTAGTAGAAATATTCACTCGGCTAGCCTTAACCTTTGGAAGGTTAACATAGGACCTTCCGCCCGGCAAGCCGGGAAGGACCGTTTTTTCCGAAAGTCATGATCAGAGCAAGGTGCGTTCCGGCTCGAGCTGGCTTTCCAAGGGCAGAGCCACAAAGCCGGTCCGGGCCAGTTCTTTGACTTTGAAATTTTCCAAGGCCCGTAAAAGGACGTTGATCCGTCTTTCGTTGCCCACGAATTCCAGAGTCATGGTCTTGTCGGCGATATCCACGACTTCCGCTCCGAAAGAATTGGCGGTCAGCACCACTTCCTGTCTCTTGTCCCGAGGCACGTGGATAGTCAACAACACCAGCTCTCTGGTGATGGATTCGGAATATTTAAGGTCCTGGACCTTGATTACGTCAATCAGCTTCCGGAGCTGTTTGGCCACCTGTTCGAGGATAAGTTCATCGCCCGAGACCACGATGGTGATCCGAGTGACGTCCGGGCGTTCGGTCACGCCGGCGGCTATGCTTTCAATGTTGTAGCCGCGTCGGGCAAAGAGACCGGACACATGAGACAATACACCGGGGTGGTTCCGGACCAGAATGGAGATCATCTTCCGCATCAGTCGTCTCCTTCACCAATGAAATCGGTCTGTCCTCCGCCGGCCGGGATCATGGGCATGACATTCTCGCCCGGAGCGACCCGAAAGTCCACCAGGACCGGGCCGTCCATGTTCAAGGCCTTGTCAATGGCTTTCCTGACCTCTTGGGGTTCAGTCACCCTAAAAGCCGGAACTTCATAACCTTCAGCTACTTTGCAGAAATCAGGGTTGAACTCGAAGACGGTGGATGAGTATCTTTTGTTGTAGAACAATTCCTGCCACTGGCGGACCATGCCCAAACAACTGTTATTGAAGATGAATATTTTGACCGGAAGTTTGAACATCCTCACCGTGGCCAGCTCCTGGATGCACATTTGAAAACTGCCGTCCCCGGACAGGCTGACCACCGGCCTTTCCGGGCAGCCGACCTTGGCCCCGATGGCCGCAGGAAAACCATAACCCATGGTGCCCAGACCCCCGGAAGTGATGAATCTGCGAGGCTCCATGGATTTAATATACAGGGCGGCCCACATCTGATGCTGGCCCACGTCCGTGGTCACGACGATTTCACCCTTGGTCATCTCGCTCAAAACCTCAAGGATATACTGGGGTTTGAGAGACCCATTATCTTTATAAGTCAGGGGGTGTTCCCGCTTCCATTGGCTCACCCGTTCCAGCCACCTTTTCCGGGCCGTCGTTTCGACCTTTTCGTTGAGCATTTCCAGGATGGATTTGAGGTCGCCGACAATGGGGATGTTCACCCCGACCCGCTTGCCGATCTCGGCCGGATCGATGTCGATATGGATTATTTTAGCCAAGGGAGCGAATTTCTGGACGTCGCCGGCCACCCGGTCGTCAAAGCGGACCCCCATGGCGATGATCAAGTCCGACTCATAGATAGTATAATTGGCGTACTTGGTGCCGTGCATGCCCAGCATGCCTAAACTCAATTCATGATCTTCGGGGAAAACTCCCTTGCCCATCAAGGTCGTGGTGATGGGAATTTGGGTCTTTTCCACGAAACGTCTCAACTCTTTGCTGGCCCCGGAACTGATTACGCCCCCGCCGGCATAGATGACCGGTCGGCGAGCGGTTTTGACCGCCTTGAGAATAGCCTCGATCTGTCGGGGATGGCCCTTGGTCACCGGGGCGTATCCGGGCAGCTTGACCGGCGCGAGCTTTCTGGGAGTGACCCGGGCCGTTTGGAGGTCGCTGGGGATGTCGATCAAAACCGGTCCCGGCCGGCCGGTGCAGGCGATATAAAAAGCCTCTTTAATCACCTGGGGCAATCTCTCGGCATCCTTGACCAGGTAGTTATATTTGGTGATGGGAATGGTGATGCCGTAAATGTCGGCCTCCTGAAAGCTGTCATTGCCGATCATGTTCACCGAGACCTGTCCGGTCAGGGCCACGATCGGCACCGAGTCCATATAGGCCGTGGCCAGGCCGGTGACCAGGTTGGTCGCCCCGGGACCGGAAGTGGCGATGCAGACCCCGACCCGGCCGGTCACCCGGGCATATCCGTCCGCGGCGTGGGCCGCGCCCTGTTCATGCCGAGTCAGGATGTGCCTAATCGGAGAACTGTAAAGCACATCATAAATGGGGATGACTCTCCCCCCGGGAAAGCCGAAGATGGTATCCACTCCGGCGTCGATCAGACTTTGAACGATGATTTCAGCCCCGCTTTTAGTCGGCGTCATGTTTCTCAAGCCTCCCGCCGTGATTCCAGCGCTTTTTTCAAGGTGGCCCCGTCCACGTATTCAAGGTCTGCGCCCATAGGCACTCCTTGGGCGATACGGGTCACCAGCACACCCTTTCCCTTTAACAAACCAGCCAGGTAATTGGCCGTGGTTTCACCTTCGGACCCGGAGCCGGTCGCCAACAGCACCTCGCGGATCGACTCCCGGTCGATGCGGTCCAGAAGCTCCTTAATGCGCAAGTCCTCCGGACCGACCCCGCTCAGAGGGGACAGGCTTCCGCAGAGGATGTGATAGCGGCCTCGAAAAACCCCGGTGGCTTCCAAGGCCATCAGGTCGCCAGGTCCTTCGATCACACAGACTACCCCATTGTCCCGGCTCTCATCGCGGCACAAGGCGCAAGGGTCTTCATCGGTGAAGTTGAAACATCGGGAGCAAAATCCGATTTTTTCCTTGACTTCCATGATGCTCCGAGCCAGAGCCGCTACCTTTTCTTCCGGTTGGCGCAGGAGAAAAAGGGCCAGTCGCGCGGCCGTTTTCCGGCCGATGCCGGGCAATCGGCACAAATTGTCAATCAGGGCCGTCAAAGCTGGTGGATAGTAACCCATGCCTGCCTCGCCAAACTATGGACTGGAAAACCGGGGTCGACCAGTCTTGGATGCGGATTGTTCCAAGGCCTGGAACGGTTGGGGTTAGAACAAGCCCGGAAGATTAAAGCCGCCGGTCACCTTTTGCATCTCGGCCGAGACCATTTCCTGGGACTTTTTCAAGGCTTCGTTCACCGCAGCCAGGACCAGGTCCTGGAGCATTTCCACATCTTCGGGATCGACCACCTCTTTTTCGATCTTAATCGAAACGATTTCCTGACGGCCGTTGGCCGTCACGGCGACCATACCGCCGCCGGCTGTGGCCTCCACCGTCTTGCCGGCCATCTCTTCTTGAAGTTTTGCAATCTGAGCCTGCATCTTCTGGGCCTGTTTGACCAGATTGCTCATCGGTCCCATGCCTTTGGCCATTTTTATCCTCCCTGAATCCTTCACTCCTCCGGTATGACTTCGATGATCTCGCCGGAGAGCACCTGCTTGGCCTCTTGGACCAGAGGATGATTCAAAATTTCCGTTTCAATATTTTCCTTTTTTTTATCACCAAACGTTTCAGGCCCGGCTTTCGGCGTTTCCGTGATGCCGCCCTCAGGCAAAACCTTGATCTCCAATTTTGGACGTTTCCCGAAAAATCCGGTTAAAAAGGTCAGGAGTCTGCTCGAATCGACCAAATCGGCCATATTCTTCTCAGCAAAGACCACTTCAACCGCTTCCGGGGCGAAGCGCCGTATTTCCCCTTTTTCCAGGATGTTGAGCAAAAAGGGACCCTGGACCTTGAGCAATTTTGTAAAACCAGCCCAGTCCTTTAGCCCAGAGGCATGATCCGCGGGCGGTCGAGGCGGCTCCGCCGGGGCCGAGGCCTGATCGTCGCGGCGGTCGGCCTCGGAGTAGGACGGAGAAAATCCACCGGAGCGAACCGGCGCTGGGGCGGACGAAGAGCGAGACCCACCAGGAGCGGCGGCTTTATCATGCCGTAAAGAGTCCAAAAGGGTTTCCAGGCGGGCCGCCAGTTCGGCCAGAGGGACCAGCGGTTCGACTTGGGCCAGCCGAACCACTTGGGCTTCCAGCACCAACCGCGGCTGGGAAGTCCGGTGCAGGCGTTCCTGAAGGTCCAGCCAGGCATTGAAATGGAAATGAAGGGTCTCCAGATCAGACTCAGCCGCGGTTTGCTTGAGTTCAACCAGTTCCTCGTCCAAAACGTCCAAAATCTTTTCCGGTTCGCCGGCCACCTTGGCCACCACCAGGGCCCGAAAATATTCGAGCATCTGCAAAGCGAAATCTTTGGCGTCGTAACCGAAGTTGTAAGCCTGGTCCACAAGGTCAAGGGCTTGGGATGCGTCCCGGGTCAAAATGGCTCGGGCCAACTGGGCGATGAGGGTCTGGTCGATCAAGCCCAAGGCTTCAGCCACGGCCTCGTCCGCCACATCCAAACCGGTGTAAGCAATAACCTGGTCGAAGAGGCTCAAGGCGTCCCGCAAGCTGCCCTCCGACTCTCTAGCCATCAACCGCAAAGCGAAAGGCGAGACCCGGATATTTTCTTTTTGAGCGATCTCCTCCAGCCTGGCCACGATGTCCTTAAGACCGATCCGCTTGAAGTCGTAGCGCTGACAGCGGGAAAGAATGGTCGGCAGAACCTTATGGGCTTCCGTGGTGGCGAAGATGAAGACTACATGGGCCGGGGGCTCTTCCAAGGTTTTGAGCAGGGCGTTGAAGGCCTCCTTGGTCAGCATGTGGACTTCGTCAATGATATAAACCTTAAACCTGCCCTTGCTGGGGAAATACCTGACCGTCTCCTTAAGTTCTCTGATCTCGTTTATACCCCGATTGGAGGCCCCGTCTATCTCGAAGACGTCAACGGCATGACCCTCTCGAATCTCCACGCAAGAGTCGCACCGGCCGCAGGGCGGTTGGAAGTCCTCGGCACGACAATTCAGGGCCATGGCCAGGAGACGGGCCACCGTAGTCTTCCCCACGCCTCTGGCCCCGGCAAACAGATAGGCATGGGCCGTCCGCCCGCTTTTCAGGGCGTTGACCAGGGGGCGGATCACGTGGTCTTGTCCGACTACATCGGCAAAAACCTTGGGCCGGTATTTTCGTGCCAGAACCAGATAAGACATTAGTTTGCCAAAATGAACTAATTTTGATCTTAGTTAACTTCCGTCAAAACAACTGCGACCGGCGGAAGTGGCCCCCGCCGGCCGCGGCGTCTTGTCTCCTTAAAAAGAAAACCAATCTTTGAGGCCGAGGCGTTCAAATCATGGCGGAGAGAGTGGGATTCGAACCCACGGTACGCCTTTTGGGCGTACACACGATTTCCAGTCGTGCTCCTTCGGCCAGCTCGGACATCTCTCCGACAAACCTGCTATCCGAAACCTGTCTCATCAGGACCGGGGTTTTCTTTAACCATGCCGGGGCGTCTATAATCAAGTGGCGGAGAGGGTGGGATTCGAACCCACGTGCCCGGCTCTTCACCGGACAAGGCGATTTCGAGTCGCCCCCGTTACGGCCACTTCGGTACCTCTCCTCCTTTCAAAAAAATTTTTCATCAGGGTCCGGCATTCATCCGCCAAAACCCCGGCGACTATTTCCAAACGATGGTTGAGTCCGGGCGTTTCGGCCAAATTGATAAGCGATCCGGCCGCGCCCCACCGCGGCTCCGGGGCCCCGTAAACCAAACGGTCCACCCGAGCGTGGATCATAGCCATCAGACACATGGGGCAGGGTTCGAGCGTAGAAAAAACCTCGACCCCCGGCAAACGGTAGTTGCCAGTTTTTTGGGCCGCTTGCCTCAAGGCCGCGATTTCGGCGTGAGCCGTAGGATCAGACCAAGTTAAACAGCTATTGCCGCCCCGGCCGATGATCTCGCCCTGGGCCGAAACCACCACCGCCCCGGCCGGAACCTCGCCCCTGGCCTCAGCCTGCCGGGCCTCAGCCAGGGCCGCCTGCATGAACTCTTCGTCCCTACCCGTCATACTCAAAGAACAAAATCGTAATATTAAAAATTAACCTAATTCAATCCTTTCGTCAATATTTGAAGATACCAGCAAAACCGGCGATTGTCCAATTTAAAATGTAATCTGGTTTAAAGGATTTATTCTACTGAGGTCTTGATCTCTTCAACCACCAGCCTGGCCGCCTTGACCGGGTCTTCTGCGTCCCTGATGGGCCGGCCGACTACTATCAGGTCCGCTCCGGCCTTGACGGCTTGAGCCGGAGTGACCACCCTTTTTTGGTCGTCTCCAGCCACCAATGACCAGGCCGGCCTGATGCCCGGCGTTACGATCAAAGGGCCGGAGCCGAAAGCCTGCCGGATCGCCGCCGCCTCCTGACCCGAGCAGACCAAGCCGTCGCACCCCGCCTTCAAGGCCTGACGAGCCCTGAGCATGGTCAAGGCCAAAGGCTGAGTAAACTCCGGGGCCAAACCAAGATCATCGGTCAGGTCCAGGCTGGTCAAAACGGTGACGGCCAAGACTTTGGTCCGGCCGGCCGCTTTTTTGGCCGCTGCGATCAGGCCCGGTCCGTCACAAGCGTGGACCGTGACCAGATCGGCCCCCAGCTTCGAAACCGCGGCCATGGCCCGGCCGACCGTGGCCGGGATATCATGCAGCTTAAGGTCCAAAAAGACGCCGGCCCGGCCGTCGGTCAGGGCCTTGAGTTCCAACACCGCCGCCGGACCGTGACTGACGAACAGCTCCAGGCCGACCTTGAAAAAACCCACCTCATCTTTCAAAACCCGGACCAGATGACGAACCGACTCCCAATCGGGCGCGTCCAAGGGAAAGACCAGTCTTTGCCGCGGTTCAAGCTTGTGAATACTCATTTTATCCTCGCTGAATAATTTTTAAACCCCTTAATCCGCCGGGCCGGGACTGCAATTCAAACAAAAATTTTATCGGCCAACCCCTCCCCCCGGTCCATCAGTTGTTCCGCTAAACGGAGAAGACCGGCTCCACGACGAAAATTTTGCTCGGCCAGGCTGGGGTAACTGGACCGATCCCAAATGAAATATGATTCTTCAAAATAATCCGCCCAATAGCGGTAGGCCAGGTGCAAGGCCCTGGCCCCGACCACCCAAGGCAACTGCCGCCATTCGTCTTCGGTCAGAGACAAGCCGTGAGCCCGATAGGCGGAAACCCCGGCCAAAAAGAGGGGCTCCATCAAGACCACCTGGTCATCGGTCCCGCGCTCCCCGGCCCAGGACCTCAGTCCGTCGGCCAACTCCCACAGGACGGACCCGACCCGGACGGTATCCCAGTCTATCAAAGCTATGGCTCTCCCGGCTTCATCAAACAGGAAATTTTCCAGTTTAGGGTCGCCATGAACCACGGACCGAGTCAGCGGAATCACACCGGGCCAGGCTTCAGCCAGGGCTTGGCCCGATTTCAACATCTTTTCGGCTAGATGAAATTTTTCAGTCTCTCGGAACCGCCGGATCAGGTCCGCCCAGACCGAGGCCGGGGCCGGCTCTTCCCGGTTGTACTCGGCCGCAGGCAAAGGTTTAATCGCCGGCGGGTGAGCGGCCAAAGCCCGATGATACCGGCCAAGCAAACGGCCGCACTCGGCCGCCGACTTGATCGTCCGCTCCCTTCCGGCCCTTCCCGGCAGCCAGGTCATCAACCGCCATATCCCTTGATCCTCGAACCACCAGCCGCCCTGCACGTTTTTTCGGACCCGCGGCGCGACCAAACCCTGGCTGGCCAGACCTTCGGTCACCGCGGCCACGTTTTCCACCACGACACCGTCTTGGCCGAAGACGGGATGCAGCCTCTGAAGTACAAAAAGCCCCTCTCGGGACCGGACTTTAAAGGTCAGGTTCACCCGCCCCTCCGGCCAGGGGACAATCTCGACCGGCGGGGTCAGACCGAAACCCTTTTGGGCGATCCGCCCGGCCTTCTCTCTGATATTCACAGTCAACCCTTTGAGTTCCTGATGAAATATCCGAACGGCTTAATCAACCAGGCTGTCGGCGTCCAGAACCAGGACGACTCGACCGTCGCCCAGCATACTGAGCCCCTGACAGTAAGGCAGACGACGGAAAGCATCCAGTTCGAACTCCTTGACCACAATCTTCTGCTGGCCGAGGATTTCCTCGACGCCGACGGCCTTCCTGGTATCCCGCTTGCCCCGAAGAATAATAAAGGTTTGGTTCGGACTGTCCTCATTTTTTCCAAGGTTAAGGCCGAGCATCGAGTAAGTATCCACCACGCCGATGACCTGATTGCGGTGTTGAAACACGGCTTGGCCTTGATGCTTGTGAATCCGGCTGACAGGAATGGTTACGATTTCCATAATTTGTTCAAGGGGAAGGCAGAAGGTCAAACCACCGAGCTTGAGCAGGATGGCTTCTTTGGTCAGCAGGGTGTTGGTAATGGGGATGACCAAAGAAATGCTCAATCCTTGACCCGGCCGATTGGTTAGAGAGACCCGGCCGTTCCATTTCCGAAGATTGGACATGACTACATCCAAACCGACGCCCCGTCCGGATATGTCCGTGGCCTCGGCTTTCGTGGTCAGGCCCGATTTGAAAATCAAGGTCTCGGCCTCCTCGTCGGTCATGGTTTCATACTGATCTTTGGAAATCATGCCCCGGTTAAAGGCCTGCTTGCGGACGGTTTTTAAGTCTACACCCCGACCATCATCGGTCACTTCGATGAGGACCGAAGCCTCTTCTTGTTCGACCTCGATGCTGATCCGGCCCCGCAGGTCTTTTCCCGCAACCTCCCTCTCGGCCGGGGTTTCCAAACCATGATCGATGGCGTTGCGGACGATATGGATCAGAGCGTTTTCCACATCATCCAGCAGGCTTTTGTCGATCGGCGTTCGTTCACCCGAGACGACCAGTTCGACCTTCTTGCCCATCTCATGGGCAATATCTCGAACCAAGCGGGGGAACTTTTTTAGGATATTGTCGATCTCCACTTGGCGGACTTCCATGATCGACCTTTGCAAAGCCAAAACGTCGTGGGCGATAGTCCGGTTGACCGCGGTGAAATCCCGCAGCAAAGCCGGATTTATTCCGGCTTGTTTGAAAGCGAATTGCAGGTGCTGAAGTATCTCCGATTGGGTGATAAGTCTGCCGACCGAATCCAGAAAAAGGTCGATTTTCTTTTCGTCCACCCTGACCGTTTTGACCTGGGACCTTTGCACTCCGAAAACCGGTTCCGTCACTCCTGCCTCAACGTCCCCTTTGATCTCCGGAGAGTGGCTGAGGGGTCCGGTCGGCCACTGCCCGACCTCGACTTTAAAGTTCTCCTTGAGGTCCATCAGTATCCCGGAGAAAAACTCGATGACCACCGGGTCGATGTCTAAATCTCTTTGTTTATACATGTCCAGGCCGTCATTGAGTTCCTGGAGCACGGGCATGAGGTTCTCTTCGGCGACCTCGAAGAGCGACTGAACCAATTCTCCGATGTTTTTCAAAAAAACCTCGACATCTTCCGCGGTGAATTTATCGGCTTTGAATTTGGCCAGTCCGGATTCGTAATTATGGATTAATGGGGTGAAATCATTTCCGCCGTAAGAATAGCGCATTTCATCTCGACCGGAGTCCATGGCCCATAAGCTGAAGCTTTTGGTCAAATCTTGGACGGCTCGAACCAGACCGGCCGACTCGCTCTCCTCCAGACTCGGCAGGACCGCGGTCAGTTCGTCAAGCAGAACTTGAACCTTTTCCAGCAACACGTTTTCTTTCCGGGACAGGAGTTGAAGCTGGCGGTTGACCCGCTCGATGAACTGGGTGTGGGCCGGCGTCAAATGAACAAAACCGATGTCCGTCTCGAGCCGGGCGATGGTCTCCCGAAAAATATCGTTGCCTTCAAAAAGCAGTTCAACGATGCCGGGGAACCGGGACAGGATCGAATTGTCTTGATCAATCAACTGCATGAGGTCCTCCAGCTTATGGGCGAGCAGCCCGATGTTCTCGACATTAAACATCCTGGAAGACCCCTTCAATGAATGAAGGTGCCGAAAGATGGAGAAAATGACTTCGCTGTCGCCCGGGTCTTGTTCAAGAGCCACCAGTTCAGCGTCGAGGGTCTCGATGGACTCCTTGACTTCCTCTTTGTACTGTTCAAACAATTCCGCCAGGCTGACATCGATTACGTTCATACAAGGCGCCCCGGGCGGCAGGAGAGAGTGACCCCGGCCGACTGTTCGGCATCAATTATAAATCAAGAGCCTTCCTGATCGCCGTCATAACTTTTTGTTGGTCGTAAGGTTTAAGAATATACTGTTTGGCTCCGATCTTCAGACATTTCATAACGGTGCGGGCGTCGGAAACCGATGAAGCCATGACCACGGTCGCCTCCGGATAGCGGGCCATAATTTTTTCCAAAACTTCCGTGCCCCGCATTTTCGGCATGATAATGTCCAGGGTCATGACGTCCGGATGATGCCGATCGAACATCTCGATGGCTTCCACACCGTCCGCGGCCAGGCCCACCACTTCGAATCCGCTTTCCGTGAAAAATTTGGCCAGCATCTTGCGCATCACCGAAGAATCATCCACGATCAAAACCCTTTTGGTTTCTTCCCGGTTTAAAGCTTCATCGGTCCCGGTCCGGTTATCGGTCATGGTCATCCCTCCAGAGAACTTAACAAATTCAGCTTTTTGGAGAAGGACTATATATAATTCACCTTGGCTTGACAAGTTTTGGTTAAGGGCCGGATCAAATCAATCAGGCCGGGCAGTGTGTCAAGGTTTTTTCGGGCTCAGCCGACATTATCCGAAGTGGTTTTATATTCTGAACAAAAAAGTTTGATATTATCAAACACATCAGCTATATTAATTTTTATTTTCAACCTAGGCCAGACCCCAAATTGCGGCCGAGCCTTCCTGAAGCGTTAGGGAGAAAAAAATGGGCAAACCGAGGGACGTGGAGGTTATGGCCCTCGAAATCGGGGGCAAGATCAAGGAGTTGCGACTAAAGAAAGGATTCACCCTCAAGGATTTGTCGACGTTGACCGGCTTGTCCAAACCATTGATCTCTCAGATAGAAAATAATCGGGTGGTCCCGCCCGTGGCCACGCTCCTTAAACTGGCCCGGGCACTGGATGTGGGTCTGGGTTTCTTCTTTCAAGAATCAGAATCCCGGGACCGAGTAGTCATAACCAGAAAAACCGAACGCCGCTCCATCGCCCGGCCCCATCATCGCAAGACCGGCGTCGGCTATTCCTATCAGTCCCTGGAAGTCAAGCGCACCGAAAAACACATGGAACCCTTCTGGGTGACCTTTGACCTTAATGTCCCCGAGGAAATGGTCTTTTATTCCCATGAGGGCGAGGAGTTCGTCTACTTGTTCGAGGGCGAACTCGAATTTCGAACCCGAGATCAGAATTTCGTTCTTCAGGAAGGCGACTGTCTTTATTTCGATTCAGAAATTCCCCACGCCTTCCGCAGCCTCAGCCCGACGCCGACGCAAGCCCTGATCGTCATTTACCACAAGGATTGACTTGCGCCGGCCCAAACCAAAAAAAGACCCCACAGCCGAAAGGCGGTGGGGGCCTTCTTTTATTATGTCTTGTCGAGTAGAAAGCTATATTTCCAGCCAGGAATCGCTATATAGGGTGTGGCCCAAAATGACCTTGGCCGTCTTGACGTAATCGACGGCTTCTTTGTCCATAGTCGAATAATCGTATTGTTGACCGTCCATGACCCCGTAAACCAAGTCCACGATATCCTGACGTTCACCCCGGCAGATGGACATAATCCGGTCGTCAAAGGCATCGACGATGCAGGAATACATCCCGTAACGCTGAAGCATAATCATGTAGGTCTGGTTGAGGATAGGCCGCAGATGGTCGGGCGCTCCATTGGAGATATTGGACAAACCGTTGGTGGACTTGCACCCGTCGGCTTCCGGATCGATGGCCGCCACGATATCGGGCACCATCTGCATGAAGGCCAGCGTGCTCATAAGCTGGGGCTGCTGAATATTGACCGGGGTGACAATCGGGTCGATCCAGATATCGCCCATGGGAATGCCCTCAGCCTGGGCGGCCATGAGCAGTTCCATGCACAGGTTGGCCCGTTCGTTCTCGTCGCGCGGCAAACCCTCCGGCCCCCACATCAAGGCGATCATGTGCGACCCGGTCTCGGCGCAGATGGGCAACATCTTGGTGTAACGCTCCGGGCGGCACATGATCGAATTCATGATGGCCTTGTGCTTGCAAACCTTAAGCCCGGCGTGCATGGCTTCAATGTTGGACGTGTCCAGACAAAGAGGCGTGTCGGTCACTTCCTGGACGGTCTGAACCACCCAGGTCATCAGCTCTTCTCCGCCTTTCCGCGCCGGGCCGAGATTGATGTCGATATAGTCCACCTCAGCCGCAGTCAGTTTTTCGGCCATTTCCCGGATCGGCCCCGGATTTTTGTCCTTGAAGGCCTGGCCGATTTTCTTATTGATGACGTTCAGGTTTTCGCCGATTGTTTTCATGAACTTGTTGTCGGGCATGGACTGGACTCCTTTATTTACGCAACTTTATACTCTTTGAGAAACTTGGGCAAATGAGCGGCTTCCCGAGGACCGATGGTGATGTTCCATCCGGGCAGCTCCTCTTCCAGGTCTCCCAAAATAGCGGCCGCGTAACCGGGAATGACCAAAGACTGATGTTTGACCTTATCGGAAATACCGGACTTCTTGACGAACATGCCTACCGCGTCGCCGACGAACTTGCCGGCGGCCCAGGCCGTCAGAACGGACAGGCCTTCAGTGTCCATAATCAGCAGCCAACTCGGCACCCGGCTGGCCTCAATTTCGCCCGAGACGATAAAATAAGTCAAGGAGAAGTTAGAGGTGATCAGGACCGGAGAATTTTCGTCCGGGCCGTTGATGTCGTATACGCCCTGCGTCACGGTCATGGGTCGCTGGGGATCGGTGTAAATATTGAGTCTTTCCAGCAGAAGCGGAAAGACCACCGAGCCTTCGAAATCGGATAAAACGATTATCCCGGCGTATTTAGCGATGAATCCGGCGGCGATGGCCGTCTGCATAGCCAAATTTTCCGTGATTTCGCAGGGAAAAGCTATGGTCGGAAAACCAAGGGCTCGATTCTGGGCCATCAAAGCGGCCCGGCGAATGGCCACCGAATCCACGAGCGACTGCTTGACCGTCCGACTGCCGCTGTCCAGAACCAGGTCTTTTAGGCCCATGTCCGTAAGTTTCTGAGTCAGGGCCATCAACCCATCCATGTCGCCGGCCTTGACGCCCAATGGACATTCGGCTTCTTTGGCCAAGCTGCCCATGGCTTCAAAGTTGTCGGGGGTGGCGGCGTAGATGAGCGGATTATAATTGCCTATGGCCTCGACGGCTGGCTTCATCACCGCCGGGTCTTCGGACATGAGAATCAGACCGAAATCACCGCTTTGCAAGACCTGTTCGGCCGCTTGGGTGAATTTAGCCCCATCGCCGGTCACGCATTTTAGAGCGATCAACTCCGGGCGAAGGTTGAGGCCGACCCGTTCGTATTGATAGGTCATGTAACGTTGGCATTTCTCTTCGATAACCTTGGGGTTCATGTCATCGGTCAACAGGGCGGCCAAACCCGGTGGGTTATAAAAGGTCTTTTCATGGCGAAAAAGGACCGTCTCGCCTCCGATCTTGACGGCCGTGTCACCGTAACCTATAGTCAGCGGCCGGATCGGCGGGGCCGAAGCCTCGGCCAGTTGCGCCCTGGCTTCTTCGGAGACGTAAGGGCAAGCGTCGAGTTCGGCCTTGCCTGAAGCCAGGTTCATGGCAAAGGCCAGACAAGTGGGCACACCGCATTCGCCGCAGTTGGTCTTGGGCAATAGCTTGAATATCTGAATTCCCGTCAGAGCCATTCTCTTCTCCTCATCCAAAAAATTAGCGGCTCTCCCGGCCTTGGTTCGGTCCGAGAGAGCCTGGGTCTTATCCGATAATGGGGTCCATCTTCAAGGCCGGATGATCTTTTTCCTGGAGCCAGGGCAAAATCTCATCTTCGGTCGTCCCCACCGTCTCATCGGCGATCCGATCAATCAAATCGGGGACGCCGAGTTCCTCGCCCCGCTTGATCAGCTTTTCCCTCATCTCTTCTTTCAGGGACTTGGGCATCCAGATCAGGCGGAGGAGACCGCCGTCACCGGCGATGAACTTCCTCTGAATGATGTTGTACTTGCTGTGACCGACGAACATGGGCGACTGCTGGCCGCCGCCGATGGTCCCGGCCAAGGTGGTGAACTTCATCCCCGAGGGAGTATCGCCGGTATAGTCCCGATGTACGGTCATGACGCCGTTGCAGGAAGCCAAAACCGCGGCGATGCACTCGCAGCAGCCGCAGGTGGTCATGGGGTCATGAACCAGGCTGTAGAAGGACACGCTCTTGACCGCCTGCCGAGAGGTCTTATAGATGAATTCGTTGCAACCCTTGAAAACACCCAGTTTGGCGTCCAAGACGTCTCCCTTTTCCACGGGCTGATTGGGCCCGGTCGGGTTGATCTCATAAGAGGCCTTGCAGTCCATCCAGTTGTAAGCCCCGCACAGACCGGTCCGCTCCGGGCTGACTACGCAGACGTGATTCGGAGCGAAGCTCTGGCACAGGGTGCAGGAGTAATAAATGTTTTCGGCTTCATCGGTCATATTTTCGACTCGAGCGTCGCGGGTCCGGTAAATTTCCCGGGCCTTCTTGGTGATTTCGTCCACCTTATCTTTTTCCGTGTACAGCTTGACCTGGACCTTGTCGAAAACAGCTCCGAAGTCCTGATGGAGCTTGGCATGAAGGATGGTGCCGATATGCTTCAGGGTGAAGCCCTTTTCCACGGCCGCATCAGCGACACGAATCCAAGCGATGTCCCTTTGGCCGATATGCATCAAGCCTTGGGCATAGTTGATCAGGTGGTGAATCTGCCGCTCCAGGATGGGCTCGAAGTCCTCCTGGAATTTCCGGCCGGCCACTTCCACGACAATGGCCAGAGGCAGGCGGTCGCCTTTTTTAACGTCGGTGATATCGGGGCCATGGAGTTCGATCTGCCCGTCTTCCACTGCGTTCATATCGGCTCTTTGGACCAGCTCGACCGCCTGGGTCCGGCCGCCGCCGATCTCCAAGTACAAGTCATCCTTGCGGACCCGCTCGCCTTCGAAGGCCGGGCCGTAAGACAGGGGGATGTCGATGGTGGAAACCGTGGTCTTCAAACCGCGGACTTCGACCGACTTGGCCACGATTTCGTCGTACCCGACATTGGCCACGACGTGTTCATAAGTGCACACGCCGGTGGGCAGAATCTCGGGAATGTCGGTGTCAGCCAGAGTCGGGAACCCCCAGTTGACGCAGCCGGCGGCGTTGGCCGCCCATTCGGCGTTGACTTCCCCAAAGGCGTTGACGAAGGCGAAGATGCGGTTCTTGTTGTAAAGCAGGATGCGCCGATAATCTCCGGGCTTGATCCCGCCGAAGGCCATGGCCGCCCGGTTGGCGAAACCAAGGGCGAAAACAGCCGCCGAGATGTCCGGACCGAAGGGGACCAAGCGGGTGTTCCACCCGATCTGCACCCCGGCTTCCAGAAGCTGCTCGGAAAAAGTAGTCCCGCCCTGGTTGGCGCACATAAAGACGTAGAGGTTTCGTCTCTGGTATTCTTCGGCGATCTCCTTGGCGATCTCCGGTGAAGGAGCCGCGCCGACGATGGCGGCGAAACCGGGAGCGCTGCCGTCGACGAACTCGATGCCGCGTTTACGGAAAACCGTATCTTCGGCCGCGCCCAGCCAGATTTTCCCGGCCTCCTCATCTATCTCTTCGCTGACCAGATAGAAGTCAGGGTCTTCAACGTAACGGATGGCTTCGACGATTTCCTCGGCCAAAATAGCCGCCATGCCGGCGTCCAACAACGGCCCCAAAAATGGCAAATGATGGACGTTCTTGACGTGGGGCGGCAAAAGGGACCTGGCTACTTCCAGGGGTTTTTTGGCATCGCCCAGGTTTTTTACGGCGATGCCCAGAATCGAATATATGATGGGCAAATAATAGGCCGTATTGGGGAATTCCAACTTCTGGTCCGGCCCGAATTTTTCCAGGGCTTGTTTGTACTTGCCTTCTGCTTTCTGCACGATGTTGTATGCGCCTTGAATGGCGGCAAATGCAACTAATTTCGACACTGATCCGTCCTCCTTTCTTAGAAGGAAATTCCTTACATAGCTTCGAGTTTCTGGCGGTCGGCCATATCCATCAGCACGCGTTCGCGGGCCTTGTCAATGCCCAGAGCCTTGCGCTTCTTGTCGATGTGAGCGATCATCTTGGCCGCATGTTCATACGGGTCCTCGACCAGGTCCCACATGCCGCCGTATAATTTTTCCAGCTCTTCAAACAGATGTTTTTGGAAACGCGGCGCCCCGGTCACGGGCAGGGTTACGCCGAAGACCGTATAAACGCCGGAGGCCACGAAATAATGCCCGATGCTGATGGCCTTTTCACTCATCCACTCAGGGGCTGATCCGGCCGCGGGCAGGTCGGCGATGGACTTGCCCAGGCCCCCGGCCTTGACCACCTCGGAGGCGGCCATGAGGATGCGGGAGTTATCCACGCAGGAGCCCATGTGCAGGACCGGCGGGATGCCCACGGTCTCGCAGACTTCGGCCAAGCCGGGACCGCAGAAGACCCGGGCCGCTTCAGGGGTGAGCAGGCCGGCCTTGCCGCAGGCCATGGCGTTGCAACCCGTGGTCAGGACGATGACGTCGTTCTTGAGGAGCTCCTTGACCACCGTCAAATGGGCCGAGTCGTGCACAGTCCGACAGTTATTGCACCCGACCACGCCGCCGATGCCCCGGATGCGGCCGTTGATGATGTTGTCGTTCAGGGGCACATAGGAACCGCGGAAGGTCCCGCCCAAATGATACCTGATGGCCTCGTAAGAGAAGCCGGCCACCATCATTTCCCGTTCTCCCGGGATCAATATCGGCTGCTCAGGCCGGCGGTTGGTGAAGTTGTCGACAGCGGTCTTGACGATCTCCTTGCCTATTTCAAAGGCATGATGCTCGTCGAACTCGATGTGGACCGTGCCCCGGCCGCTGGCGATCCTGGCCCGGGGATTGGTGGTGATCAGCTTGGTGTGGTAACAGTCGGCCACGTTGGCCACGTTTTCCATGATGCACTGGACGTCCACGACCATGGCGTCCACGGCCCCGGTGATGATGGCCAGTTCCTGCTGGAGGTAGTTGCCGGCGATAGGCATACCGTGACGGACCAGAATCTCGTTGGCCGTGCAGCACATACCCGCCAAAATGATGCCGTTGGCCCCTTTGGACTTGGCGTAATCCAGCATCTCCTGGGACTGGGCCGCGGCCACGATCATCTCGGACAAGAGCGGCTCGTGCCCGTGGACGATGATGTTGACCTTGTCTTTCTCCAAGACGCCCAGATTGATCTGCCCATGAATCGGGTACGGCGTCCCGAACATGACGTCCTGGAGGTCGGTGGCGATCATGGACCCGGCCCAACCGTCGGCCAAAGCGGCCCGGCTGCACTGGGCGATGATGTTCCGATAATCCTGGTCCACGCCCATGTGGGTCCGATGCATGATCTCGACGATCTCGCGGTCGATGCCCCGAGGCACTACGCCTAGTTTCTTCCAAGTCTCATAGGTGGCTTCGGGAGCCCGTTTGGCATAGTATATTTCCCCGCTCTGCCGGCCCCATTCGGCCAGGGCCTTTTCACCGACTTCAACAGCGATGTCCCAGATGTCCCGGGGGTATTCCTCGTCGCCTTCCTTGACCGTGATCTCCACGCCGAAGTCAGGGGCGATCTCCAGGAGTTTCTGTTCATCTTTAATGGTGTAATCGTGGGTTTCCTTACGGGCCGCCGCCAGGAAGGTCTCGGCCACGCCGCGGCCGTGGTCCGAGTGGGCGGCCGCGCCGGCCGCAACCATCCGGGCGAAGTTCCGGGCGGCGATGGTTTCGGGTGTAGCCCCGCAGATTCCCTTCCGGGTATCTTCTTCCAATCCGTCCTTGATTTTTTTGGTCAAGGGCAGACGGCAGGGGCCTTGCGAGCAGTTTTTGCAGCAAATTCCTTCCACGCCGATATTACACGGCTTCATGGTTACGGCCCGGTCGAAGATGGTTTCGATCCCCTCGTTCAGGGCCTTTTTCATCATTTTGATACTGGCGGTGTCGACCGTGACTTCTTCCGGCTTATAGCCTTTGGTTTTTTCCGCCGCCTTTTCTTTTCCCTTGGCTTCTTCAGCTGCCATCAGAGGTTCCTCCTCTTTTCAAAATGTTCCCGAAGCAGATCTCCGGTTGGGAACAATTATATCTAATTCACATAAATATTTCTATACACTCTTACGTTTAAACCATTCTGCGGTGAATCCGCCGGAGTTCAGACGTGATCCGCTCAGCCACCATATGCTCCTTGGGCACGTTGATTTCGGCCTTCTTCAAAGGCTTCCGGCTGGACCACGTCTTGGCTCCCGATTTATCTTTCTTGTCCTCAGCAGTCATGGCCTTCACCTCTCAAACGGTTTATCCCGAACGTCTTCAAGGTTGAGTTTATCGTTTATGCCGCATATGCACCCGGTCCAGGGACCTGATGATCTGTTCGGCCACCACATATTCCTTGGGCGTGGTTACTTCGGCCTTCTTCATTTCCCGCGGACCCTCGGCCTCGGCCGCCCGCTTGGCCTCAAGTTCTTCCCGTTCTTTGGCCCTGGCCGCTCTTAAGGCTTGGAGTCTTTCTTCTTCCTTGATTTTGGCCTTTTCAGCCGCTTCAGCCTCGGCTTTCTTCCGGGCTTCTTCCTGAGCCTTGGCTTTAGCCTCCGCTTCGACCTTGGCTTTGGCTTCGGCCTCGGCTTTCTTCCGGGCTTCTTCTTCCGCCTTGGCCTTGGCTTCGGCCTCAGCCTTTTGGCGGGCCTCCGCTTCGGTTTTGGCCTTGGCTTCATCAATGGCCACCACCTTGGCCGGCTCTTCTTTCTTGGGCGAAGCTTCAGGTTTGGGCGGGGCCGCCGGTTTGGCCTCAGGTTTAGGCGGAGCCGCCGGTTTGGCCTCAGGTTTGGGCGGAGCGGCCGGTTTTTTGGCCGGAGCAGCTTCCTTCTTTTCCTTCTTCGGGGGCTCGGGCGGAGTCCATTCCACTTTGGGCAGCTTATCGGCGGGCACGGTCTGGACGGCCTTTAACCCTTCAGCCGCCACTTCCCCGCCTTCGAGCAAAAGATCGATATACTGACGAACCAATTTGACCGATTCCGGATGACGCAGGAAAAGGACGTCCGAACCGGCCAGCAGCAAGGCCACCGCTTCGGTCACTTCCATCATCACGCCGCGATCTTCCTGGTAGCCCAAGGTCGGGGCATCCTCCAGGGTCTGGTTGGCCTCCTTGCATTTCCAGACTTCATTGGCCATGTTGTTGACCAGCGGCTGTTGGAGGTTTTCATCCTGCTGAACCAGCGCGGCCATGCGGATTCGTTCCATGACCGAATAGCAGTATTCCATACCGTAGCCCAAGCCGCCGGTGGTGGGGTCAATCAAAATTTTGTCGTTTTTGATGCCGAGATTCCCCAAAAGAATATTTAATTGTTTAGCCAGGTTGACGTCAATCGGCGTATTGGCGGCCACCACATGGCCGTAAGCCAAAGCCTGAGCCCCTACCTGTTTGTGGTCTCCTTCCTCCACCGGCCCCAGAACCAGGTTCTTGCCCTGAAAGGCTTCGGCCACGGCCCTGAGGGTCTCGGTGTCTTTTTCCTTGTTGGCTACACCGTAGACGATGACCGGCACATCCACGGCCTCCAGAACGGCTTTGACCGCGGCCACCGCATGATCGGCCCCTTTGTTCAAGCCGTTGGGATCGGTGCTTTTGAGCTGGACCACAATCATGTCGGCCCCGTACTCGATGCATTTTTTAGCCCAGGCCCCTGGGTCACCCAAGACACCGGCAAAGGGGGCCTTGACCGCCTCGGGCCAGTCGTTGCTCGGGTCCATGTCCCAGATTTCCATAGCGATCTTGGGCTTGTTCGGCATTTGACCCTCAAAGGTCATGAATGAGTAGGCGGTTTCTCCGCCGACCTTTATTTTTTTGGCCGAACCCAGAACAACTTCATTGATCTTGCCTGTGTACTGAACGGTTGGAATTTGAAAGGCCAAGGTTCTTCCCTCCTTTATGGCTTCAGGTTGCCATTTACTTGCTTTTTTGGACTCTTTGGGACCGATAAGGATTTCGGCCTAGGCTGGGGCTTGAATCACCCAATTATTAGTGAAAAAAGGCACATAGACGGTCTAAAAAAATTCTCCTCACTCAAGCACCAGCCATTTTCAACCTTCAACCTAATTATATCTCTAGCCTCATGTCAAGTAAAAACTGTAGAAAAGACCGCCTAGGGTCCGGCGGCCGACCTAACCGTCATACGGGCCTCCAAGTCTTTGACCAAGGCCATGAATTTCGCTCGCTCGGCAGGGTCGATCGGGGGGGCCGGCTCCATTTTCATTGCCAAAGGATCGATGAACTTGCCATTGTTTTTGACCCGGAAGTCCAGGTGAGGCCCGGTGGACAAACCTGTTGAGCCCACGTACCCGATCAGGTCTCCCTGCTTGACCCTTTGACCGGTCTTGAGGCCCTTAGCGAAACGCGAAAGGTGGCCATAGCAGGTGGTGTAGGTCCGGTTATGCTTAATTTCAATATAATTGCCGTACCCGCCTTTCCATCCGATAAAGGCTATCCGGCCGTCACCCAAAGCCTCGACCGGCGTGCCGGTCGGGGCGGAGTAATCCACGCCCAGATGCGGCCGATATATTTTCAGGATCGGATGAAATCGGGATCGAGAAAAAAAGGAGCTAATCCGGCGGTATCTCAGGGGCGACTTGAGGAACATCTTCTTCAGGGACCGCCCTTCGGCGTCATAATAACCGCCTTCCCCTTTGGAGTTTTCATAATAATAAGCTTTGAATTGTTGACCGTTGTTAATAAATTCGGCGGCGAGAATCCGGCCGGGGCCCAAACCGGCTCCTTGGCAATACTTTTCTTCAAAGAGCAGACGGAATTCATCACCCTCTCTAATATCAGTAAAAAAATCAATGTCATAAGCAAAAATATCGGCAAAGGCCATCACCAGTTCCGGATTAAGGCCGTAATGAATCACCGCGGAAGCCCACAAGGAGTTTTTGATCCGGCCCTGGGCCGCGGCCCAACAAACCAGGGGTTCATATTCAAGACTGCCCGCCACATAACCGGTAGGGGTCTTGAGAAGAATCAGGTGCTGGTCCCGGGCTTGATTGAATTCCAAACGAACCGGCTCTCCGGTCTCTTTTTCCCGAAACAAGGCGATCTCGACGCCCGGCCGGACCTTGGTCAGGTCGATGATCTGTCCGACGGCTTCGGCCACCTGGTGGGCCCCGACCCGATCGAGTCCTAACCTCTCCAGAACATGGCCCAAAGTCTCACCCCGTTCAAGTCGTTCAACGATCTTGTTCAAACCACGGCGTCTATCAGCCAGTTTCTGGAAAGGACCCGGATCCAGTTGGGGCAAGTTCTCCGGGAAGACAGCGGCATGTGAAGAACGTCCGGCCGATTCCGGGGGGGCCTGGGTATTGGAAAGAAAAAGCAGGAGGAAAACACTGCCGGCCAGGAACAACACCAAAAGAAGCCCTTTAGGTGTGCCGGGCCGGTAAGTATTAACATAAGCTTTTTTATTGGATTTTTTCCGGATAAGCACCACCGTCCCCTCTTGGGTCGTTCTAATTTCCCCCGCCAGCCTGAATGAAACGCCTTTTCTTTAAGTTCTCCAGGTTAAATATGAAAAATGCTCAGGATATTTCAAGCATTTTTTAATTATTCCGTCAAGAGGCTTTCTTTGGCCGCAGCCAGAACGGCGCTTCTGACCGGACGCACCTTTCTATAAACCCGGTCCGGTTCAAGCCGCCGACCGTTTACGGTCAAAAGGTCTTCTTCCAAAGCGATCCCAAACAACCTTTCATTTTCCAAAAGATAAGGACGGATGAGCCGCCAGTCCGCTTCGGTCAGACTGGTCAGCTCCCCGCCGTTGAGCTGATCGTCGACGATTATCCGGTGAGGGTCACGGATGTAAATAGCCCCGCCCGAAGCCAGGGAAAAAAGATTTGACCCCGGATAAGGCGTGGGCAGTTCGACCAAACGGCCCCGCCAGTCATAGGTCATGCCGTTGAGAATGACGAATCCGCCCCCATTGAGGGGGTCGCCGGCCATGAACGACTCGGCCAAATAGTCCAGACAGGTCCCGTTGATGACCACTCGGGGCCGGCCCACGGCGTTGATCATCGGCCGGCCGGCCGCATTGCCCAGGACGTAGACCTCGCCGCCCTTGGCCCCGTACATGAAGGTCTGCCCCACGTCCCCATAAACGACCAGCTTGCCCCGCTTCATGATTTGGCCGAGCTGGTCCTGGGCGTTGCCGTGGACATAAATTTCCAGCCCGTCGATCCCGGAAGCCAGATAGTCGCCCGAGCTGCCGTAAACATCAAAACGGATCGGATTGGTGTGCGCTCCCAGGCCGTTGGCTGCAAAGCGCTGTCCGCGGCAGCCGTAGCAGATAAAGCGCCGCCAGCCCATCCGAAAGGCTTCGACCTGGAGGCGGGCGTCGCAGTCCTCCCCTTCGGGCGGAAAGTGAGCCACGTCGATCACCAGCACTTCTTCCTGGCCCTGGGGCGGCCGGACTCGAGGGCGGTGCTCGAAGTCGATTTTGGCGTATCTTCCCCCGGGGACGGAACCCAGAAGCGGGGTGGCCCCGAGAATATCGTCGACGGCCTGGCCGGCTATTTCCAGGATCGACCGCCGTCGCTTGTCATAGGGATCGTAACGACGGTCCAGCAGGAGAGTCAGCACTTCCAGGACTTTGGTTTTAACTCTGTCGCTGCTGCCGGCGGCCTGTTTCAACCAATCGACTACGGCCAGAAATCTTTGGTATCCGGGCTCGGTCAAATCGGCCGTCACCGCCTGAAACAATTCCAACGGAGCGCTGTTTTCAAGAATTGCTTCATATTTTGACCGGATTTCAGCGGATAGCTCCGATGTGACTTGGGGTCTGGGATAAGGACAAGGACTCTGGTCCGCGGGCACGACCACGGCTTGGCCGAATTTGTCGGTGCACTTGAATTCGGTCCGGCCGTTCCGGTCGGGCTTGACGCTGAAAATGAAGGCCCCGCCGTCGGTATGGGAACCGCCCCGGGCGTTCCAGTAAATGTCGGCCACCCGTCCGAAACGGGGGTCTTCATCGGCCAGGCTGCGGAGGGTGGCGTCGATGGCCTGCTTCTCCGAACAAATAAGCCCGACTTTGACTTCGCCGTCCATGAGGGCGAAGACCTGGGGCCTGAGCATGGAGGTATCGGTGACGCCTAAAAGTTGCAGGCTCCCGCTTTCCACGTCGTTGCGGGCGATGATAAAAAACCAGGGGCCGTCGGGAGACCCATGAATGTGAGTGGCTTGGACCAGGCTGTAAAGACGTCTTTTTTCTTCAGGCAACCTTTCCAGGTCCAGTTCGCCGGTCGGGGCCAGGGCCTCGATGGCGTACTCGAGGGGGTAATTATAGGTTCTGGTCAGAAGATCGAAAAGGAGCACGCTCACTTCGGTGTCGGTCAGGAAAAGGGGCGCGATGTTCCTTTGGCGCAGATATTCGGAAACGCTGTAGTAATTGGCAAAATCGCCGTTGTGAACCAGGGCCTCGTTCAGACCGACGAAGGGGTGGGCCCCGCCGGGATGCCAGACCCGGCCTTTGGTGGGGTAGCGCTGGTGGGCGATCCAGACATGGGCTTTGAGGTTTTCCAGTTGATAATACTGGACCACCTGTTCGGCGTACCCGACTATCTTCAAGACCATCAAGTTGCGGCCGTGGGAGAGGACAAAGGCTTTCTGGACGCCGCCGGCGTAGAACTCGCGGTTGAGGCGGAAGCTGTTTTGATAGACGAATTCGTCTTCGGCCCGGCGGCGTTGATCCACAGGGAATCCATGGGTCTTGATGAACTGATCCAGGACGGCCGGCTTGACTCGGACGCAATAACGGACCACATCGGGCGGACGAACTTCCAAACCGGGCACCTCACGATAGTCGGCCACTGGAGTCAGGGCCGCCCGGGCGTCGATCTGAAAGTAAGGCAAGATGTATTTTTCTTCCACCGCGGTCCGGCTCTGGGGGTCGAGAAAAGCCAGATGAATGAGGTAATCATCCTGCAGAATGTCGTCCGAGACTCCCAAATCCGAAGGGTCCAGCCCCAGGGCGGCGATACCGCCGCCTTTGCCGTTGCCCCGGTTGTGCATCTGCCTGGAAGGTTCAAAAATATGCCGGCCTTTGACCTTGATGCTGGAACAAAACCCGGTGACGCCGCAGCCGCCTTCTTCTTCCCGCTTCCGGCCGTCCGGACGGTCAAGGCCGCCGGCCAAGGGCCGCCGGGAGTTGATGATGGTCTCAGCCAAATCGGTCTGGTTTTTACGGTGATTGCTCATAATCGTATCAGCCATGAAGGTCGTTTTCGTAATCCAGGTGTCGTAGGCAGTCGGTCCGACCGACCAGTTCGGTCACGCTGGACAGGCCCAAGCGGGCCAGGATATCCGCAAGCTGTTCCCGCCAAGCGGAAAAAAGATTTATTATCCGCTGAGTCCCCCAAGTCCGGTCGATCATGGTCGACAATTGGGGATCGGTGGTGGCGATGCCCCGGGGGCAACCCCGTCCGCTTTCACAGTTGTGACAGCGGACGCATTCCAGGGCGACCATGTCGGCGGTCCCGGTGACCACACCGTCCGCGCCCAAGGCGATAGCCTTGGCCGCGTCGTAGGCAGTGCGCAGACCGCCGCTGACAATCAAGGTCATCTCGTCGCGCACCCCTTCCTCGACCAGGAAACGGTGGACCTTGGGGATGGCGTATTCGATGGGCATGGCGATGTTCTTTTTGGCGATGTCCGGGGCCGCGCCGGTCCCGCCGTAGGAGCCGTCCAGATGGATGATGTGGGCCCCGGCGTAATAGGACCCTATGGCCACCATGTCCACGTCCGTGGGCGTGGAGACCTTGACCGAGACCAAAGCCCTGGGGTTGATCTGTTTGATCCAGTCGATGTGCTTCTTGTGGTCCTCGACCGAATAGACGCTGTGGAAAGGAAAAGGCGAAAACAAGGCGCTCCCGGCCACGGCCTCCCGCATCCGGGCCACCGAAGCCGTGACCTTGTCGCCCAACAAATGGCCGCCCAGGCCGGGCTTGGCCCCTTGGGCGTACTTGAATTCCACGATAGGCACCCGCTGGATGGTTTCTTCCCGCACGCCGAACAGACCGGTGGCCACCTGGGTGATGATATGGTCGGAATAGGTGATCAATTCGTCGGGAAAGCCGCCTTCCCCGGTGGAACAGTAGCTGCCCCAGGCGGCGAAAGCCTGTATTCTAGAAAGCATGGTCGCCAGGCTGACCGACCCGTAGGACATGCCTCCGCCGTAAACAGGGATGGGGATTTCCAACCTGGGCCGACCGTCATTCCGCCGATTCAGGGATATGGCCGTGGAGACCCCGACCGGGTCGACCTTGAGTCCGCCCCCTTCGGGAAAGACGAACTCGATCCGATCGAAGCCGCCCCCGGAATCGCCGATCTTGTATTCCAGCCCGTTGGTCGGCGGCCGGCCGGTCTCGGCCATGTGCCAGGTCGACAGGATCAGGTCGGCCGTCCAACGCCGGTCGCCCAGGAGTTCGTACACCGGGTTCAGGAGCACGCTCAAGGCACCGTTGGGACAGCGGTCCACACAGTAATAATCCTGGCCTTGACAGGCAAAACCGTGGCAGAGATGCTCCCGAGGGAACTGGGGCTTGCCGGAAGCGGCCCAGTGAACTCCATGGGGACAGACTTCCACGCAGGTCAGGCAGCTTTGGCAGGCCTTGGACCGGCGCACCTTGAATTTGCTCAGAGGATTGCGGTACCGGGTCGGGACCGGTTTGACTTGGGGATGGATCATTTTAGACTCTGACCTTTGCGCCACCCGAAAATAGGGGCGAACGATTCTTCTTCCAATTGCTCGAAAAACATGGCCCGGCCGACTTCGCCGCGCAGGCGGCGGATTTCCCGCAGACCCATGGCCCCCAGGACTTCCAGAAGCTGGTTTCGCCAGGCGCCCATCAAATTCTTCAGCCTCCGCACAGCCCAGTCCAGAGGAACGGTCTCCAGTTCCACCGGGCAGACTCGGCGGTCCAGGCAGTCCGGACAAAGCCGGCACTCCAGGGCCGCCCATAAGGCCAGGTCCAGGACCACGGCGTCGGCCCCGCAGACGATGGCCTTGGCCGTGTGCTCGGCCAGGGCCAGTCCGCCGCTGACCAGCAAGGTCACCCGGTCGCGGAGTCCCAAATCCACCAGCGTCATATGAATTTCCCGAAGCATCTCTTTAAGAAAAGGCTTGGCCTCGTCCGGACCGTCCAGACCGGGCTGCCGGCCATGGGCGTCGGCCCATAGATGAAAGATGTCCGCGCCCGCCTGGATCAAAGGCTCCAACCTCTCCTGGACACCGGGGCCAAAGGGCAGGCGGACCATGACGATCTGGCCGGGGTTCGAGTTTTTAAGTCTTTTCACCCAGGCTTCCACTCCATCGGCCTCGTCGGCCTGAACCAGGGGGAAGCGGCGAAAATCAGCCGGGTCCAGGTCCAATTGCTCCCGGTTCAAATGCAAGGCCGTAAAATCAGCCGAAAATTTTGGAAGGTCATTCAGATATTTATAGGGAATCAAACAAAAAGCCCGCATTTCCTCGGCCGCACCCGCCAGGGCGGAGACGACCGGTGGACTGAGGCGGCGGCCCTGGGGAAGCCCTAGGATAAAGGGCAGGGGCGACTCGACAAAACAAGCGTCGGTCTCGGACCACCCCCCGCCGGGCTCGATCCGGACAAACTCCGGCTTGCGGCCCAGGTCCACCGCCGTGCTGATATACTCCCGGCCGTGGATGCCGTCCCTGGTCGGTCGGACGATCTCGGACATATCCGTCCACATGGCATCGAAGCCCGGCCCGGTGAAAGGGCCGCCGTAGCCGGCTCCCGAAACCGGGATCAGGCCGGTTTCAGCCTGATAGTAAATCCTGGACAGGACGTCCGGGGTCCAATAATCGTCCCCGAGCCTGGTATATTCAGGATTGACCGCCTGGCTGACCAAGCGCATGGGGCAGCTTTGAACGCATTGAAAACAATGCTTGCACAGGGAGTCCGCCGTATCGGCCAGAGAGAAGGGGTCCACATCCCGGTGCAGGTAAACGCCGTAAGGGCATTGCCACCGGACACACCGGTGGCACTTACGGCAGCCTTCCTCCCAGTCCAAGATCGAGGACGGCCCCGGAGCCAAATGCCGGGCCGGGGTCGGACTGGTTTCCAAGTGATACTTTTTGGGCATCTAAATCCTGGTTTCCTTAATTTGGTTTACCGGCCATCCGCCGGACCCGGCTCGGGACCGGACCCAGTTCAAAGACGGCTTGAGCAAACTCTTTTATGATTTCATCGATTTTTTCTTCCAGGTCCGATTCAACTTTAATGAATCTGACCCTTTCCGGTTCAATGCCGATTTCAGCCAGACGCTGAGCGGCCCAGGCGGCCCGTCTTTCGGCCCGGTCGTTGCCGTCGACCAAGTGACAAGCGCCCTGAGGACAAGCCAGGACCAGGAGGGCGCCGGCTCCATGCTCAAAAAGCTTCAGGATATGAGGTTCGTCGATTTTGCTGCTGCAAGGGAGCAGGCCAGCCTCAATTTCCGGAGGCAAGTCGGGCTCTCCCCGGTCAAAAAGACGGCGATAGGCGGCCAGATGGTGGCAGCCGCGAACAACGATTTTCAAACTGTTTTTACCCATAAGTTTTCCGTCCAAAAACCCAAAGGTCTCAGATCTCACGCTAAGCGCGCCTTACACCGGATCACATGAAACCACGTCCGCTCCGGCCTCAAATCCTCTATAAGCCCGCATTACTCATTATACCCTTGCCCTGGACTTTTCAACCGGCCGGGCCAAAAGCTCCAGCCTAATTAACATATCAGCCCCAGGGGGGGAAATATTTTTTAGTGACGGCTGTAACTTTGCCGCTAAAGTCGGCGTTTTCCGCATCATAACAATGTCCCCCTGTCTTTGATCCGTCTCGCGATTTGATGCAAACTGTTTTGAGCCGCTTGTACCATTTTGAGAGTCCAGGCCGAAGCGCCGGGTAGACCAAGCTGTTCGCCCAGTTCTTCGGATTTAAATTCTTCCAGATCAAGGGGTGAAGACCGGCCCAACAGGCAAAGTCGGTTGATAATAAACCATTGCCAGTTATAGGCCGTGGACAGGATCGACCTTTCCTCCCCTTCAATCGCCCCGACCCTGACCAGCAGGTCCAAGGCCTTTAATGGGGAAGGCGTCAGCAACTCGGGATGATCGGCGGCCAATTGGAATTGCCACAGTCTGATCTTCCGTTCGATGTCCAGTAAAGTCCCGCGCACCAAAGGCAAACCTTCAGCCTGGGCCCGCTCCCGGTACCAGGTGTTGACCAGGACCGGAAGCCGCGGTCCCAATTCAATAGCGGTCCGCCGAAGGGCGTTCCTAGCCGCGGCTTCCACCGCCCGGCCCAAACGTTCCTGGCCGACCAAAAAACGCAGTCTGAGCAAGGCCAGGCGTTCCTTGGCCGGCCAGCTGGTCAGGAAATGATCTTCAAACGCGGAGAAAAGGACGACCAGGACGCCGGGCAGAACCGGCGGTCCTTCAGGGAAATTATACTCACCGGCTTGACCGTAGCCTTTGCCCCCCACGTCCGGCACAGACAGGAGAAACATGGTCCCTCTGGCCAGGCGATGGAAATATTCCCTGGCCGGCAGCCATTCCTTGTTGCTCCGGCGGGCCTGGGCAAAATCCTTCTCCGTCAAAGCCGGAGCGAATTCGGCCGCCCGGGAGTGAACAAAAATCGGAGCCGGTCCGGTGGTATACCAAGGATCGCCGGACCCGATCCGGCTCAAGGTGAAAACAGCCACCGGCGGTTTGGCGTTACGTCTCTCCAGAATCAAAGGGTGAACGAATCTTTCTCTCAGGCTGTTTTCCGCCACCCGCCAGGCCCCTTGAACCAGGACTTCAGTCAAGTTTCGCAGACGGGCCCGGAGTTGGTAAGGCTTGATCCGATTTTCCAGATCGGCCTGGGCCAAGGCCAAAAGCGTCCTCACCCTAAAACGTCTGAGGATCAGCAGGGCTTCTTCAGGGTCGTCCAGGGTCTTCCGAAACACCTGGCGGAAGGTTTGAAAAGAAGGCAGCCCTCCCCGGCCGGGATTCATCCAGGACTCGGCCGGTCCGGTCCGGCTTGGGGTTGACCGCCACCGGCCCTGGCCCATCAAACCGGCCAGAAAGGGGCTGGTTTCGAACAAGGCCCGGTCATCCAGATGCGCTCGGCGAAAACTACCGGTCATGCCCGCCCTTCCGGCCGAACACTTCGGCATAAAGTTCCTGGACCGTCTTCATGGCGCCTTGAAAGGCAATAAAGGGGTCCGGCCCGGCCACGGCCAGATTCAGCGAACCGATCTCTTCCGGGGTGAAAGACGCACTGTCTCCGGACCGGGCGTAAATCAAACTCAGCCGGTTGGCTATCCGGCTTATCAGTTCATGAGCCGCCGGCAATTCGGCCAGTTTCTTGGGACCCAGCCCTTTTTTAACCAGGGATTTCAAGGCCGCAGACGTAGAGACCGAACGGACCGCGCCCTTATTCCGCCGGCCGTGAATCATTTGAAGATACTGAGTGATAAACTCTACGTCGGTCAGGCCTCCCGGCGAGAATTTCAGATTAATCGTCTCCCCCTGGAGCCGGCCCCGCTCCTGGGTCATCCTTCGCCTCAGTTCATCAATCTTCTCGGCGGCATCCTCGGGCAAATCCCGGCCGAAAACGGCCCGGGTGGCCGCAGCCCTGATTCTGGACCCCAGATCAACCGGCCCCAAGACCCGCCTCAGCCTGAGCAAGGCCTGTCTTTCCCATAATTGCGAAGTCCGGTGGTACCGGGCGAACGAGGCCGGCGTGACCACTAAAGGGCCTCGACTGCCCGAAGGACGGAGCCTCGAGTCGATCTGGTAACCCGGACCTTCAGCCAGCGGCAGATAAAGATAACTGGAAAAACGCTGAGCCAAACGGACGGCCGCCTCCAGGCTCAGCTCCAGCGCGCCGCGGACCCGGCCGTGGATGAAGATCAGGTCCAGGTCCGAGCTGTAAGACATTTCTTTCCCCCCCAGCTTGCCCAAGCCCATCACGGCCAAGGGCAAAGGGGTTTCCGGACGGCCCTTGAAGACGGTCTCGGCGGCCAAGTCCAAGGTCCGGGCCATGACCACTTCAGCCAAGTCGGTCAGCTGGCCCTGGACCTGACCCAAACTCAACTCGCCCAACAAGTCGTAAAGCCCGATCCTCAAGGTTTCTTCATTCTTGAAGCGGCGGATGACGCCCAGCCGGACCTCGAAATCATCTTCCCCGCCCAGAGCCGTGTCCAGGTCGGTCGTGAAGGTCGTCCGGTCTTTGACCAGTTGGGCCGAGCGCCGGTCGATCAGGCTGTCGAGTATACCGGGGTGATTGATCAGGACATTGGACAGGTAATCGCTGGAACCGAACAGAGTCGACAGGACTTCGACCAGACGCGGGTTTTCTTCCAAAAGGATGAAGAAGCCGGCCTTGGGGCCGATGCTGTCCAGAAAACGTTCCAGATGAAGAACGGCTCGGTCCGGATCGGGTGTTCCCGCCGCGCCGGCGATCATCATCGGCAGCAGACGGTCTATTTGACGCCGATACCTGGCCAAGCGGTCCGGCAGAAAACGTTCCTGGCGGATTTTCAGACAGGCCGTCCGGGCGGCTTCAGGATTCAAAAAACCTAGCCGGGAAAGCAGGTCCAGGCTACAGGCCTCATCGTCCAGGGTTTCCAACAACCGAAAGACCCACTCAGGGGCCCGGGTTTCCTTAACCTCACCTTTCGAAATTTCCGTTTCCCCGGGCTCAGTCAAAAGTTTTTTGAACCTGGTCCTAACCCGATCCATGTGAAGGTTCAGGCTCTGCTCGAATTCCGGCCAGGGACGAACCGAAAAACCCATGGACCGGGCCAGACGTTCCCGGCCCTCTATGGTCTTGGGCAGGGTCTGGGTCTGGGTGAGTTCGTAAAGCTGGAGGCGGTGTTCCACGTTCCGCAAAAACACGTAAGCCCCAGACAGCTCCGCCGCATCTTCCTGACTGATGATCTTCTCCTGGGCCAAAGCCTCCAAGGCCCCCAGGGTGTCCGCTCGCCTCAGGTGAGGCAGCCGGCCGCCGAAGGTCAGAATCAGGGTCTGGACAAAAAATTCGATCTCCCGGATGCCCCCCGGCGAGAGTTTTACGTCGAGCGCCGGCTTGGCCCGACCGGGGCCTGCCAGGCGAACCAGCTTGGCCGTCTTGTCCCTGGTCATCTTGGCCTTGAGGGCTTTGAGTTCTTCAATGGCCGTATAATCCAGGTGTCGGCGAAAGATAAAAGGGCTCAATTCGGACAGAAACCGGCGGCCGGCTTCGAGGTCTCCGGCCACCGGCCGGGCTTTGAGAAAGGCCATCCGCTCCCAGGGCTGTCCCCAGAACAGGTAATGCTTCCTGGCCGTTTCCAGTGACTGGGCTTGAGCCCCGTCTTTCCCCCCCGGCCTGAGGTCGAGGTCCACCCTGAAGACCAAACCGTCTTCGGTCAGGTCCGACATGGCCCGGGTGAGCGTGACAAAGAGGGCGTCGGCGGTCTGTTCCAAAGGCGGAGCCTCGGGACGGAGCGCTTCCGGACGGTAAAGATAGATCAGGTCCACGTCTGAACTGTAATTGAGTTCCCGGCCCCCCAGCTTGCCCATGCCTAAAATGATCGGGGACAAGCCCAAACCATCCGACGGAAGGTTGAATCTTTCAGCCGTGAAGCGGGTGGCTGCCTCCAGGGCCGCCGTCAGACAGACCTCGGCGATATTGGTCAACGTGGTCATCACTTCAATCAGATCGGCCCGGCCGGTCAGGTCCCGCACGGCCAGGCGGGCCAGTTCTTCCAACCGAAACCACCGAAGGCCGGATTGCAGATCGGACAAATCACGGACCTTTCCCAGTTTTTCCGCCAGATGCTTTTTCAGAGTTTTGTCATCAGTCCGGGCTTCAAAGGTCCGGTCCAGAAAGAGCCGGCGGGCCGACTCGGGCCGGACCGCCAGGGCTTGAGTCAAAGTCGGCGAAAAAGAGCCCAAGACCGACAGGGCCGCCCAGGCGGTCTTATCCCGCTCCAGCAACGACCTCTCGGCCGCAGAAAACCGGCTGAGCAATATTTCAGCCCCACCGGGGCAATCGGACTGTGGCGCACCCATCACCAGGTTATCAGCCGGATGGTTGAATCCGGGTCGTCTCCTTCCTTAATTAAAGATAACCAAGGAGCGGGGCAGGAAAGCAAAGCCCCTGCCCCGCTTTTCGATTAAGAGTCAAAATACATATGGAATTCAAACGGATGCGGCCTGAGCCTCATCTCGTCCACTTCTTTTTCAGACTTGTATTCCAGCCATTTTTCAATAGCGTCCTCGGTGAAGACATCGCCCTTGAGCAGGAAGTCGTGGTCGTCCTCCAAGGCCGCCAGGGCCTCTTCCAGGGAACCCGGGGCCGTGGGCACGTCGGCCAGTTCTTCAGGGCTGAGGGCGTAGATGTCTTTATCCAAAGGTTCGCCCGGGTGAATCTTGTTCTGGATGCCGTCCAGGCCGGCCATGAGCATGGCCGAAAAAGCCAAATATCCGTTGCAGGACGGATCGGGGAACCTAACTTCCACTCTTTTGGCCTTGGGACTGGCCGAATACATGGGGATGCGGATGGCCGCCGAGCGGTTCCGGCTGGAATAGGCCATATTGACCGGGGCCTCGAAGCCCGGGACCAGCCGCCGGTACGAGTTGGTAGTCGGATTGGTGAAAGCGCACAAGGCCGCGGCGTGTTTGAGGATGCCGCCGATGTAATAAAGTGCCATTCCCGAAAGTCCACCGTATTCGTCCCCGGCGAACAGCGGCTTGTTTTTCTTCCATAAACTCTGATGAACATGCATGCCCGAACCGTTGTCGCCGAAGATGGGCTTGGGCATGAAGGTCACCGTCTTGCCTTTTTGCCTGGCCACGTTCTTGATGATGTATTTGAACAGCATCAAATTGTCGCCCATCTTTACCAGCGGGGAGAAACGCATGTCAATCTCGCCCTGGCCGGCCGTGGCCACCTCATGGTGCTGGGCTTCGACCTGGATGCCGCATTCCATCAGTTTCAGACACATCTCGGTGCGCAGGTCCTGGTAGGAATCGGTTGGCGGCACCGGAAAGTAGCCTTCCTTGTACCTGGGTTTGTAACCCAGATTGGGGTTCTCCTCCCGACCGGTGTTCCAGCTCCCTTCGACCGAGTCGACAAAATAGTAGGCTGAATGCTGGTTGAGGCCGTACCGGATGTCGTCAAAGATGAAAAACTCCGCCTCCGGTCCGAAATAGGCGGTATCGGCCAAGCCGGTGGACTTGAGATAGGCTTCGGCCTTCTGGGCGATATAGCGGGGGTCGCGGGAGTACTTTTCCTTGGTGATCGGATCGGCGATATTACAGATCATGGACAAAGTCGGCGCTTCGGTGAACGGGTCCATCATGGCCGTTTCCGGGTCGGGAATGACCAGCATATCGGAGGCGTGGATAGGCTGCCAGCCTCGGATGCTCGAACCGTCGAACCCGAACCCGTCTTCAAATGAAGCTTCCTCCAGCTCGCTCCGCGGCACGGAAAAATGCTGCCACAGGCCGGGAAAGTCCATGAACTTGAGGTCGACCATCACCACGTTGTTTTTATCTGCTGTTTCCAAGACTTGTTTAGGGGTCATCTTCTTCCTCCTCATTGGGTCCGGGCCCCCGGCCCGGCTGACTTTAAATTATTTGTTAACGGTAAAACTCAGCGCAGCTTTAACTTCGTCGAGTTGCTCGGCATCGGTCAATTTCTGACCGAAGAAGTCTCTGACGTAAAAGACGTCCACCACCTGGTCCACGGTCGTGGAAATCTTGGCGATGTAAATCGAGAGCTGAAGATCGAAAAGGGTCTTGGTCAATTCGTAAAGAAGACCCAGGCGATCATGGGTGTAAACTTCTATAATGGTGTAAAAATCCGAAGTTTCGTTGTCTATTTCCACTCTGGACGGACGCCGGGGCCCCGCCGACTTGGTTTCAAGCAGCGGTTTCTTTCGGGACAGACGAAAATCCAGGGCCAGATGCCCGGTCAAGGCCCGCTCCGTGTCCTTCTTGACCTTGGCCCAGACCTCTTCGGCGAACAGACGGTCCGGCGGATGACTGACCTGGAAGACGTCCAGGGCGACTTTATTGGTCCGGGTGAAGACCTGAGCGCCCAAGATGTTGATGTTGTGCAGGGTGAAGACCCCGGCCAGCCTTGAGAGCAGGCCCGGCCGGTCTTGGGTGACCACGGTCACCTCGCAGAAACCTTCCTCTTTGGCCTCCACCTCCCAGATGACCAGCTGATCGCCCAACCGACGCTCCAAAAGGATATGGCGGGCGATCTGTTTCGCGGTCATGACCGAAAGGTAATGGGCGGACATTTCTTCGAAATGGGCGGCCACCTCTTCCGGGGCCAGACGCCCGGCCAACAAACCTTGGACTTTGGACAGCAACTTCTCGCGGCGCAGGCTCAGCTCCCTTTCGGCCAAGCCGCTTCTAGTCAAGACCCGGAGGACTTTGAAATAAAGTTCACGCAAAAGGCTGGCCCGCCACTGATTCCAGGCCCCCGGCCCGGTGGCCTTGGCATCGGCGATGCTCAAAAGATAAAGCTGGTTCAATCTTTCCACGCTTTCGACCTTCTGGGCGCAACCGACGATCAGCTTCTCCTCGCTCAGGTCCCGCCGGGTGGCCAATTCGATCAAAAAAAGATGCTCCGCCACGAGAAAAGAGAGGTTTTCAATCCGCTCGGCGCTCAAACCCAGCCGGGCCCCTATCTCCGGAACCATGGCCGCGCCCTGCTTGGCGTGGTCCCGGCCCCGACCCTTGCCCAGGTCATGGAGCAGGCCGGCCAGAAACAAAACTTCCTTGTCCTGAATCTGCTTAAAAATAGACAGAACATCTTCGTCTTCCCCTTCCGACCGGAAGCCCATGGCCATCTTCTTGAGTTCCCACAAGGTCAGGACCAAGTGGACGTCCACCGTGTAAACATGATAGGCGTCATGCTGAACCCTGGCCCGGACCTGATTCAGTTCGGGGATATAGGCGGCCAAAAAATTAAAGTTCTGCATGGCCTCGAGATTTTTAGGCGCGGCCGCCCTGGTCCGCGGCGCCGCGGCCAAAGCCCGCAAAAAGGACTTGGCCGCGGCCGGGTCCCGCCGGTAGGCGTCATCGATCAGATCAAGGTTCGACCGAATGATTTCCAGCCCCCTTTGGCTGATCGGCAAGCCTTCGACCATGGCCGTCTCGAAGGCCCTCATCAGCAGCAGCGGCTTACGCCTGACCTGGGCCGAACCGGACAGTTCGACCTGTCCCCGCCTGACCACCAAGCCCTTCTCCACGGTCCGGGACCGCTGATTAAGACGCCACAATTTGGCCGGCCGAAGCTCCTCCTCGGCTCGGCTGAGAAAAAAGCTTAGGGCGCTTTTGGTCTGATAGACCCGGGTGTAATATCCCTGCATGAATCGCTCGACCCCGGAAACCCGTCCGTTGCCTGAAAAACCTAACAAGCCAGCCAAGTCTTCCTGCAAATCGAAGGTCAGGACATCGGTCTTTTTCTTTTCCAAGGCATGGAGATAAGTCCGCACCCCGGTCATGAAAGCATAGGCTTCGGTCAGATGTTCGACCCGGTCTGAGGGCAGCAGCCCTTTTTCAGCCAAGTCTTTAAAACTTCTCTGCTTGTATAATACCGCTCCGGTCCAGATGATGGTCTGAATGTCTCGGAGTCCACCCTGGCCTTCCTTGATATTGGGTTCGAGCAGATAGGGGGTCTGACCGTATTTTTGGTGCCTTTCCGCCAAAGTCTTCTTGAGATTCTGAAAAAAGAGGCGCTTGTTGGCCGGGGAGCCTAACCACCGCCTGAACAAGCCCTGGAATTCAGAAAAAAGGCTTTGGTCCCCGGCCAAAAACCGAGCATCCAAAAGAGAAATCAGGATGGTGAAGTCCTGCCTGGCCATTTCCAGACACTCGGCCGGGGTGCGGACGGCGTGACCCACCTCGAGTTTGAGGTCCCACAAAGGATATAAGATCGATTCGACCAGCGGCCGCCATTCCTTCGAAGACCGGCTGGTCAAAAAAAGCAGGTCCACGTCCGAACCAGGGGCCAGTTCCTCCCGCCCGTACCCGCCCAAGGCGGCGAGGGAGGCTTGGCCCTGGGCGTCGTAAGCCGGCCCCCAGGCCTGCCGAAACAAGTCGTTCAGGTGCTCGTCCATCAGCCGGGCATAGGTTCGGCAAAAGGCCAAACCGACCAGACCCTGGCCGTGACGCTGAAGCAGTTCCTGTCTGACCTTATGAAAATCGTCCATCTCTACTATCCTGACCGCGCTCTGAGGCGCCGAGCCCAATGACCTTTGCTTTGAGCAAAAGGCGGGCCAATAAAATTTTATAAATAATATACCGTTTATTTTAAAAAAATCGACCAGACTTTTCGAATCTCTCGGGGAAAAACGACAAGATTGTCGAAAAGAAGACTGCCCCAAACGACAAAAATGTCGGAAAATTTATCTTCTTCCGGGCTTCAACTCCCGGACGGCCCGGATCAAAACGGCGGCCGCTTCTTCAATCTGCTCGCTGGTGGTGCCTCGCCCCAGACTCAAACGGATCGCGCCCTGGGCCACATGAGGGTCCAGGCCCATATTTTGAAGGACCGGAGAAATTTTGACCGAACCGGCGTGACAGGCCGCGCCGGTCGAGGCCCGGACCTCCGGGGCCAGACTTAAAATTTCCGAGCCCACCAGTCCGGGGAAGCAAAGGTTCAGGGTGTTGGGCAGGCGCCTGGTGGGGTGGCCGACCAGGACCAGTTCGGGGATGGCGGCCTGAAGGAGGGCCAGCAAACGATCCCGGAGCCCGGCCTGACGTTTCTCTTCCTCCAACAAGTGACCCGCGGCCAGGGTGCAGGCCGCGCCCAAACCCACGGCCAGGCCCACATTTTCTGTCCCGGCCCGCCGGCCCGACTCCTGACCGGCCCCATGAACCAAAGGCTCCAACTCCAAGCCCCGCCGGATGAAAAGCGCCCCGACCCCTTTGGGCGCGTACAGTTTGTGCCCGGCCAGACTCAAAAAGTCCACCCCGAGGTGATTCACGTCCACCTCGATTTTGCCCACGGCCTGGGCCGCATCGGTGTGCAGGCGAATGTTTCTTTCCCGGACGATCCGGCTGATTTCTTCAACGGGCTGAATCACGCCGGTCTCATTATTGGCCAGCATGACCGACACCAGGGCCGTTTCCGGTTTGAGGACCCGGCGGACATCGTCGGGGTCGACCAAACCCTGACCGTCAACCGGGACAAAAGCGACCTCAGCCCCCTGGGTCATCAGAAAGATACAAGGATTGATGATCGCCGGATGTTCGATGTTGGTGGTCACCAGATGCACCGGCCGGCGCGAACGGTAAAAAAGGCCTTTGAGAACCGCGTTGTTGGATTCAGTCCCGCCGGAGGTGAACAGAATCTCGTCGGGTGCGGCCCCGAGCAAATCGGCCACCCGGCTCCTGCCCTTTTCCAGACCCGCCCTGGCTTGCCGGCCCAAATCATAGTCGCTGCTGGGATTGCCGAATTCCGGTCCCCAGAAGGGAGCCATGGCCTGGGCCGCCTCAGAGGCGACCGGCGTGGTGGCGTTGTGATCCAAATAAATCATGGGCGTAAATTTACATCTTTGTCGAAAATCGTTCAATGGTTTTCATATCAATTTATGCCCCTCAGGCCGACCCACGTTAAACCCTTTCCGGCCCGAACCGGTGTTTGATCCGCCTATACTGAGGCGCCGAGGAAGCGTCGGCCCCCAGTAATTCGGCCAACCGGTCCATGTTGTTCCTTTGACCGATGGCGATCAGGTCTAAATCCCGGCGGATATTCGATTCGAGCAGGGAGATGTCTTTGAGCTTGGACTCGGGCGTGACCAAAATTTCCTCCATGGCCAAGTCCAACCCGTCGGCCCCATGAACCATGGTCTCGATGAAATCGGACACGGTCGGCCGGAGAATGGCCTGGGCCATCTTCCTGGCCCCGATGGAATAAGGAGAAAGAACCATATCGGCTCCGGCCCGCTGGAGCTTCTTGAGCGACTTTTCTTCCCCGGCTCGGGACAGAATGAACAGGTCGGGATTAAGACCCCGCGCCGTCAGGACGATGTACATGTTTTCAGCGTCGGAACTGACCACCGAGACCAGACCCACCGCCCTTTTGATACCGGCGGCCAGCAGGTTGTCCTCGTCCGAAGCGTCGCCCCGGATATAAAGCACGTTATCTTTTTCGAGCTGTTCGACTACTTCCGGCCGGTTTTCAATGACCACCAAGGGCAGCTTCTTAGCGTTCACTTCCTGGGCGATCATCCGGCCGATCCGGCCGTAACCGCACAAAATATAGTGACTATCGAGTTCTTTGATTTGCTTTTCCAATTTGCGCCTCCCCATAACTCTTTGCACACTGCCCTCCACCAGCATCCGGGTGAGCTGGCCGACCAGGTAGGCGGCGTTGCCCACACCGAAAACGATCAGGAAGATGGTAAAAAGTCGGCCGGACGGGTGCAAAGGCCTGATTTCCCCATAGCCGATGGTGGCAATGGTGATGATGGTCATGTAAAAGGAATCCAGCAGGCCCCAGCCTTCAATAACGGTGTAGCCCAGGGTGCCGATCAATATGATCAGCACGCCCAGCAGGGCCGAAACGGTGACGTGGCTTCTTTGGGAATCCATCCGGTTTTCCTTTTTAAATATTTTAATACCCAAGGAAACAGCCGGGCAAGATTTTTATCTCCAAGCCACCGTCCAAGGGTAATTCGCCAGTAAACGGTGCTCTTTCCCGTCTCATTCCGCCCGGCCGCTGGAAGTGGATTCTGCTGGTGCAAAAACGACCGGATACTATCGCAAACCAGCTTGCCGGGGGCGACGCCTCCGTCGCCCCTGGCCCGGGAACGCCGGGATATTTTTCATCCATCTCCGCAAGGCGGGGCCCGGGCGCGAGGAGTAAGTAAAGGCATCCCGACCAAGAGGGGAAAAAAGAAGGGACTTGAAGAAACGTGAAAACATATAAAGGTTCAGATCGGGACGACCTTCAGGTCGCCGCGCAGCCCGATTTTATCCCCCACGATTACCACCGCCCCCCGCACGCCGGTCAAAGAAAGGACCCATTCCAGGGCCGGTTCGATGTCCTTGGCCTCGGAGACCCGATTGCCCAAGCCCGTGGCGGCGGCGTCGGCCAGGGCGGCTGAATCGGCCAGGACCGTGGCTGCGTCGGCTCGCCCCAGACTCAAGGAATGTCCTATGGCCCCGGAGGAGGTGCCGACGCCCGCCGGCATCCGGTCCGGACCGATGACCAAGGCCAGCCGCAGAGACAGGGGGGATTCGCCGGCGAAAAGGCCTATTTTCGCTTCGACCGCGGCATCCAGAAAGATGTCCCCGCCGTTTTCCACAATTACGCCTTGGGGAGATAAGGGCTTGAGTCCACGGCCGACGAATTCGGCCAAGGCTCCGGCCACTGCGGCCATAGGCCCGACCCCGGCCCGCCGGCCGGCGGCCAGCATCTCCCTGACCGGGGAAGGGGCCAGGGGATTATGGGGCAGAGGAGAAAGGCTGGTCAGAAAATCCGGGTCTTGGTCGGCCCAGCTTTCGATGCGGTCCCGGCCCAAAACGACTAAGTCATAGGCCTGGGCGGCCAAGTCCCGCTCGGCCCGGATATACAAATCGGTCTGTTTGACCTTGACAGAAAAACCGGTCAATCCGTCGGCCCGGATACGGCGGCGATAGGCGGGACCGGACCCGGTCTGGGAATCAGGCATGAGAACCTTTGTTTTTCAGTCGGTAAACCGCCGGCCTTTCAGGAATACTTGAAGGTGACGGCGTTTTCCCCCAAAATTTCCTTGGTTTGACGTAGGAGGCCCCGGCTGGGCCGGACGCCGTCATTGAGTTTGAGCACGGCCCGTCCCCGACCCGGCAGATTGATGTCGACCAGGACCGGGGTCCGTCCCGGGTGGCCGGCGACGATTGTTTTAAGGGCGTCCAGGTCTTTCCGGTCCAGGGCCGGCGCGGAAAGACTAAAGACCACCCGGGCGGCCATTTTTTCCAGGGCTTCGTCCAGGGGCAGTATTTCCTTGGCCTTTATTTTTTTGGCGGCCATGGCCCCTTTTTCGTCAACGGTCAGTTCTCCGGAGACCAGAACCGGCTTATCGCTTTCAAGATACGGTTGAGCGGTCCGGTAGAGATCGGGGAAAACCAGGACCTCGACCAGGCCGGTCAGGTCTTCCAGGGTGACGAAGGCCATGCGGTCGCCCTTCTTGGTCAACTTGGACTGGACGTTGACGACCACGCCGCCGAGCCGCACCGGGGCTTTATCCGGCAGGTCTTTGATCTTTTCGGCGTCGGTGTTGGTCAATTCAGCCAGTTCCTTTTCGTACCGAGCCAGGGGATGGCCGGTGATGTAAAACCCTAAAGACTCCTTTTCGTAAGCCAGGCGGACGCTCTCCCGCCACTCGGGCACGTTGGGCCAGTGGAGAAGGGCTTGTCCTTGAGCCTCGTCGATGAAGGCAAAAAGATTGGTCTGCCCTTGGTCGCGTTCGCGTTGAAATCTGCCGCCGCGCTCCAAGGCCTCATCCAGAGCCGCGGCCATTTGGGCCCTGGAAACCCCGGTCGAATCGAAAGCGCCGCATTTGATCAGGGCTTCGATGACCCGGCGGTTGACTTTCCGATGGTCCACTCTTTCGCAAAAGTCGAACAGATCGGTGAAAGGCTTCTCTTTTCGGGCCTCGACAATGGCTTCGATGGCCGATTGCCCCACGCCCTTGATGGCGGCCAGGCCGAAGCGAATCTGGTCGTCGACCACGGTGAAGTTCTCCCGGCTTTCATTAATGTCGGGCGGCAGGACCACAATGCCTTTTTCCCGGCATTCGTTGATCAGACGGACGATCTTGTCCTGGTTGTTCACTTCACTGGTCAGCAGGGCGGCCATGAATTCGGTGCGGAAATGGGCTTTGAGATAAGCGGTCTGAAAGGCGATCAGGGCGTAAGCCGCGCTGTGGGACTTGTTGAAGCCGTATTCGGCGAAATTGGCCATCAAATCGAAGATTTTGGCGCCCTTTTCCTCATCGATCCGGTTGGCCCGCGCGCCTTCCATGAACCGGCCCCGCTGTTTGGCCATCTCTTCAGGGATTTTCTTGCCCATGGCCCGGCGGAGCAAGTCGGCCTCACCCAGGGAATAGTCAGCCAGGCGGCTGGCGATCTCCATGACCTGCTCCTGATAGAGGATCACGCCGTAAGTGTCTTTGAGGATAGGTTCTAATTCGGGGAGTTCGTATTGGATTTCGATCTGGCCGTGTTTGCCTTGGATGAAATGGTCGACCATGCCGCTTTTGAGCGGACCCGGCCTGTACAGGGCCACCAGGGCGATGACGTCTTCGAAGCGGCTTGGTTTCAACTTGACCAGTATCTCCCGCATGCCCGAACTTTCAAGCTGGAACACGCCAGTGGTGTCGCCGGAACTGAGCAGTTCATATGTTTTGGGGTCTTCCAGGTCCAAGTCGGCCGGATCGATCTGGATGCCGCGGGGTTTAACCAGTTTCAGCACCTGGTTGATCAGGGTCAGGGTTTTAAGCCCGAGAAAATCAAATTTGATCAGGCCGATTTCTTCGACGCCCTTCATATCGAATTGGGTGACCACCACCCGGTTCTGTTCCGAGCTCTGGTCCGCGGAGACGCAGTAAAGAGGCAGGTAATCGACCAGGGGCCTGTCGGCGATAACCACACCGGCGGCGTGGGTCGAAGCATGCCGGGGCAAGGCTTCCAAACCTTGAGCCGCCTTCAGTAATTTGGCCACCTGGGGATTTTCCTGGGCGGCCTGAAGCAGCCTGGGCTCTTCGGCCATGGCTTCAGCCAGGGTGATCTTGAGTCGGTTAGGCACCATTTTGGCGATGCGGTCGACTTCACCGTAAGGCATGCCCAAGGCCCGGCCCACATCGCGGATCACGGCCCGGGCCTGCATCTGGCCGAAGGTGATGATCTGGGCCACGCGGTCCTGGCCGCCGTAACGCTCGGTGACGTATCTGATGATCTGCTCCCGGCCTTCGGTGCAGAAATCCACGTCGATGTCAGGCATGGACACCCGCTCTTCATTGAGAAAACGCTCGAAAAGCAGACCATAGCGGATAGGGTCCAGGTCGGTGATGCCCAAGGCGTAAGCGACCAGACTGCCGGCGGCCGAGCCGCGTCCAGGTCCGACCGGAATGTCATTCCGCCGGGCGTAGTTGATGAAATCGGCCACGATGAGAAAGTACCCAGCAAAACCCATTTTGATGATGACGTTAAGCTCGCCTTCCAGCCTATTCCGGTAGGTCTGGACTTGAGCCTCATCAAAATCCGGTTTTTTTCTTAGCTCTTGAAGGCGTTGTTCGAACCCGGCCCGGGTTTCCGCAATTAGACGCGAGTCCAGGCTTTCGCCTTCTTCCAAGGGAAAATCCGGGAAGTGATAATGCCCCTTGGGCAGATCGACCTGGCACATTTCAGCCACTTTCAAGGTGTTGGCCGTCGCGCCCGGGAATTCTCTAAACAGGCCGGTCATTTCCTCCGGTGATTTGAAATAGAACTCCGGAGTCGGGAACTTCATTCTGTTTTCATCTTCCAGGGTCTTACCGGTTTGGATGCACAGCAGAATATCGTGGACTTCCGCGTCGGTTTTATTGAGATAATGACAATCGTTGGTGGCGATAAGGGGCAGGTTCAGCTCCGAGGCCAAACGCAAAAGCCCCTGGTTGACCTGGTCCTGTTCGGCCATGAAGTTTCTCTGAACTTCCAGATAGAACCGGTCTCCGAAAATCCGGACGTAACGCCGGGCCGCCTTTAGGGCCTCTTCTTCACGCCCCATAAGGAGCAGACCGGGAATCTCGCCTTGAAGACAGGCCGACAAGGCGATCAATCCTTTATTATACCGATCCAGGAGGTCGAAATCGATTCTCGGCTTGTAATAGAAGCCTTCCAGATTGGCCTGGGAGACCAGCCTGGTCAGGTTCTGATAGCCTTCATTGTTTTGGGCCAAAAGGACCAAGTGGTTAATCGGGTCCTTGGGGTCGCGGCGATGCCGGCCTCTGGGGGCCAGGTAAACCTCGCAGCCGATAATGGGATTGAGCCCAGCTTTGCGGGCTTGTTTGTAAAATTTCAGGACGCCGAACATACTGCCGTGGTCGGTGACGGCCACGGCCGGCATGTGATAGTTCTTGGCCGTCCGGACCAGGTCTTCGATCCGGATGGCCCCGTCCAGCAGACTGTAGGCCGTGTGCACGTGAAGGTGGACAAAGGGGGCTGAGCCGCTCATTTCATTCCCATTCAATGGTGCTGGGCGGCTTGGAAGAGATGTCGTAGACCACCCGGTTGATTCCCCGGACCTCGTTGATGATCCGGTTGGAGATCACGGCCAGGACTTCGTGGGGCGCTCTGGTCCAATCCGCGGTCATGGCGTCCAGGCTGTCGACTATGCGGACCGCGGCCACATTTTCATAAGTCCTTAGGTCGCCCATCACTCCAACGGTCTTGATGGGGAGAAGAACGGCGAAATACTGCCAGACGGACCGAGCCAGTCCGGCCGACCTGATTTCTTCCCGGACAATGGCATCGGCCTGCCGCAGGAGGCGCAGCCTTTCTTCGGTGACTTCCCCCAGAATCCTGACGGCCAAGCCCGGACCGGGAAAAGGCTGACGCCAGACCAACTCCTCGGGCAGACCCAATTGGGTCCCCACTTCCCGGACCTCGTCCTTGAAAAGCTCCCGCAAGGGCTCGACCAGTTCCAGGTTCATTATTTCCGGCAGCCCCCCCACGTTGTGGTGGGACTTGATCGTGGCCGAAGGCCCCTTGAAAGAGACCGATTCGATGACATCAGGATACAGGGTCCCCTGGGCCAAAAATCTGACCCGGCCCAATTTCTTGGCTTCGCTTTCAAAGACCCTGATGAACTCCCGGCCGATAATCTTGCGCTTTTCTTCCGGGTCCACGACTCCGGCCAGCCCGGCCAGAAAATCGCCGGACGCATCCACGTGAATGAGGTTTATTTTGAACTTGTCCCGGAAAAGATTGACCACAAATTCGGCTTCGCCCAGCCGCAGCAGCCCGTTATCGACAAAGATGGCCGTCAGCCGGTCCTCGACGGCTTGATGAAGCAGGACCGCGGTGACCGAAGAATCCACGCCTCCGGACAAGGCGCAGATGACCCGGTCCCGGCCGAGGCGCTCCCGGAGCTGGGCTACGGTCCGCTCGATGAAATTGGCCATGGTCCAGTCGGGTTCCAGGCGGCAGACCCGGAAAAGAAAGTTGGCCAGAATATCCTTGCCCTGGGGGGTATGGACTACTTCGGGATGGAACTGCACCCCGAACAGCCGGCCGGACCGGTCGCGCATGGCCGCAGTCGGTGAGTTTTGGCTGTGGGCGACGGCCGTAAAACTCGGGGGCAGGGTCTGGATGCGGTCGCCGTGGCTCATCCAGACGCCGATGGACCGGTCCTGACCGCCGAGCTCGGCGAAGAGGTCTCCGGCTTCATCAATATACAGACGTGCGGGGCCGTACTCCCGGTGAGTCCAGGCCGCTACTTGGCCCCCCAAAAGGTGAGTCATCAGCTGCATGCCGTAACAGATGCCCAACACCGGCACGCCGAGTTCGAACACGCCCGGATCGATGCTCGGGGCATCCTTTTCGTAGACCGAAGCCGGACCGCCGGACAGGATGAGGCCGCCTGGTTTGAGGCTCCGGATAGTTTCCAGATCGATCGTGCAGGGGTGGATTTCGGAATAGACCTTGAGCTCCCGAACCCGCCTGGCGATAAGTTGAGTATATTGGGAGCCGAAATCCAGGATAATGACTTTATTTTCCGATTCGAGCTCGGTCATGCCCGTTGCTCCATATATTCAAGTCCGGTCTTTCCCGCTAAAGAAGGGAAGCCGGCCGGCTTTGCTTCCTGACCCGCCGTTTGGACCGGTTCGGCGATCAGGACTTTAGAAGCCCGTCTTTCCGGCCTAAAACTGCTCTAACCGGTAGTTGGGCGCTTCCTTGGTGATGATGACGTCGTGGACGTGGCTTTCTTTCAATCCGGCCGAGGTGATCCGGGTAAAGACCGTTTTGGTCCGGAGTTCCTGGATGTTGCGGCATCCCACGTAGCCCATGCCGGCCCGAACGCCGCCGACCAACTGGTAAACGCTCTCGGCCAGCGGCCCCCGATAAGGAACCCGTCCCACGATGCCCTCAGGCACTAGTTTCGATTCGGACAAAGCCGGCTCCTGAAAATATCTGTCCTGGCTGCCTTCCCGCATGGCCTCGATGGACCCCATGCCTCGGTAGACCTTGTAAGTCCGGCCTTGAAAAAGGATGGTCTCGCCCGGGCTCTCGTCGGTGCCGGCAAAGAGGCTTCCGATCATAACCGCGTGGGCGCCGCCGGCCAGGGCCTTGGTCACGTCGCCGGAAAACTTGATCCCGCCGTCGGCCAAAACAGGGACGCCGTGTTCATCGCCCACCTTGGCGCATTTCATAATGGCGGTCATCTGAGGCACGCCCACGCCGGCCACTATCCTGGTGGTGCAGATGGAGCCCGGTCCGACCCCGACCTTAATTCCATCAGCCCCGGCTTTGATCAAAGCCAGAGCGCCTTCGGGGGTGGCCACGTTGCCGGCCAGCAACTGGACTTCGGGATACGCCTCCTTAATGCCTTTGACCGTGGAAATCACGGCATCTGCGTGGCCGTGGGCCGAATCGACCGCGATGACGTCGACCCGAACCGAAACCAGGGCCTCGACTCTATCCAGGCAGTCGGGGCCTATACCCACAGCCGCGCCCACTCGAAGGCGGCCGAAAGAGTCTTTGCAGGCATAAGGGTACTTCTTGACTTTTTCAATGTCCTTGATGGTGATCAGGCCTTTGAGCCGTTTTTGCTCGTCCACCACCAGGAGCTTCTCGATGCGGTGTTTGTGCAGGAGGACTTTGGACTCTTCCAGGGTGATGCCTTCCGGGACGGTCACCAGGTGGTCTTTGGTCATGACTTCGGAAACCGGACGATCGTAGTCAGTCTCAAAGCGCAAATCCCGGTTGGTGACGATGCCCACCAGCTCTTCGCCTTTGACCACCGGCACGCCGGAAATACGGTATTTGCCCATGATTTCCAGGACCTCGTAAACCCGCTGTTCAGGCTCGACCGTAACCGGGTCGACGATCATCCCGCTCTCCGATTTTTTGACTTTTTCCACTTCGGTCGCCTGACGGGCCACGCTCATATTCCGGTGAATGATGCCTAAACCGCCCTGCCGGGCCATAGTAATGGCCGTATCGGCTTCGGTGACCGTATCCATGGCCGCGCTGACCAATGGTATGCTCAGCCGGATTTGAGAGGTCAAATTGGTGGACAGGTCCACTTCCGAGGGCAGAACCTGAGAATAGGCCGGAACCAGCAATAAATCGTCGAAAGTCAGCCCTTCATCCCACAAGCGTTCCATAACCATATCAGATACTCCTTCGCCCTGCCGCCGCCAGCCAGAGGCCTTCCAGAAGGCCGGCGTCACTGACGACCAGGCTGTTTGCTTCAAAGAAATTCATTACCTCCATCGTCACCGCTGCACCGGCTATAATGATGTCGGCCCGGTCTTCGGGCAGACCGGGAAGCATGGCCCGCTTGACTCTGGGCAGAACAATCATTTTTCTGAACAAACCGTGTAAAATCCCGCGGTTCAGTCTGAAATTGTTAATCAATTCAGGATCATAGGCTTTCAGTCCTTGGGCCATGGCCGCCAGGGTGGTCACGGTCCCGGCGGTGCCGACGAGTTCCCGCGGTCTTTGATCCGCTTCCCGCCACTCCGAAAGGGCTTGAGTCAGAACCGTGGAGACTTCGGCCTGCAAGGCCACCAGTTCCGCCTCAGCAGGCGGGTCCGAAGCCAGGTAGGTCTCGGTCAAGACCACCGCGCCGAGGTCCAGACTTAAAGTTTTCCGAACCTGTCCCCTGGAACCCAGGATGAATTCCGTGCTCCGGCCGCCCAAATCGAAAATCAAGGCTTCTTCCGGGATAGGATCAAGGGCGGTCATCACTCCGGCCGCCGTTAATTCAGCCTCCTGTCGACCGGTCAACATTATGGTTTCAAAGCCCAATTCCCGCTCGATGCGAGACAAAAACTCTCCCCCGTCTTCGGATTGTCGGACGGCCATGGTCGCCCCGACTAAAACCCGCTTGACGCCCAACGCCGCGAGCGATCGACGATAATCCTCCAACACCTTCCAGGTCCTCTCAACGGCCGAAGGGAAAAAGGGCCGGCTGGGACGAAGACCCTGACCTAAACGGCTCGCTTCCTGCCTGACCAGAAGCCGTTCGATTTCATTCCCTTGGATTTTCGCCGCCAGAAGGCGGACCGTGTTGGAACCCAAATCTATGGCCGCGACAGGGGCAGGCGTCATACTTGAAGGCTGGTCAGACCTCGAACCCGCAACCGGGCCCGGGAAAATATCGTCCTTCATAACAGAAGACTTGACCATTAGCAAGGCCTTTCTCTTGACCGTCTGCCCCCATTATCTCCTATCAGGTTAGGCCCCGCAATAGTCGGCCGGCGGAGTCCGGTCCTGGACACCTTCAAAACAATTTACGGCCAACTTATTTAAATAAAATAAGAATATCCTTCGAGCCTTGACCGGTTTCCCCTTGACGGCCATAATAAACAAATATGGAGGACGGTCATGACTGTCGCCGATGAGTCCCAATTATTCGAGCACTTCGCCGGTTCGGCTTTAGGCGCCTTTATCGGGGATGCCATGGGCATGCCGGTGGAAGGCTGGCCGCCTTCGGCCATTCAGCGGGAATTCGGCCGGCTGGCCGATCTGGTCCCGGGCCGATTCCAGGCCGGGTGTTATACCGACGACACCGAGATGATGATCTCCCTTTTGGAGACTTTGGTCGAAGCCGGCCGTTTTGACCCGGAACTGTGCGCCCGGAGATTTCTGGCCAATTTTCACCCGGAGCGAGGCTACGGTTTTCGGATTTACGGAATCATGGACCGTTTGGCCGCCGGGGAGCCTTGGGACCGGGTGGGCACGGATTCCTTCGGCAACGGCAGCGCCATGCGCGTGGCCCCCATCGGGTTTTATTATTATGATAACTTGGATGAATTGGCCGGAGCCGCCGTCAGCCAAGCCTTAATCACTCACAAGCATCCCGAGGCCTTGGCCGGGGCGGTCATGCAGGCCGGGGCGGTGGCTCTGGCCTTGAAGTCCGGTCTGGAGAAAAAGCCCGTTCAGTCGGAAGATTTCTTGTCCACTCTGGCCGATTTAGTCAGAGAATACGATGAAAACTCGGCCCGGCGGCTCCTCAGCCTGGCCCGTCTCCGGCCCGGACCGTTGGAAGACCTCGTCCCCCGGATCAGGGCCCTTTTTCGGTGCAACGTCAAGGCCGTCGAAGCCGTGCCTCCGGCGATCGCTTCCTTCCTTTTGACCAAAGACTTCCGAGAGGCTGTGGTGCTGGCCGTCAATTTGGGCGGAGACACCGACACCTTGGGGGCCATGGCCGGAGCCGCGGCCGGGGCCTGCTATGGGTTGACCGGCCTGCCCGAGGAATGGGTCAGCGTGCTGGAAAACGGACCGCTGGGTCGTGATTATGTGGTGGATTTATGCCGCCGGGCCGCGAAGAACAAAATTGCGGCGATGAATCAAAACCGAGGCTGACCGGCTTCAGCCTCACAAAATCCGGGTTGACTTGAAGGCCGAGGGGTGGTACAAAAAGAAAATTGAAAGCAGGAAAGTCCCGACTTTCCCAAAAGCGCCGCTAGCTCAACTAGGCAGAGCAAATGACTCTTAATCATTAGGTTGTAGGTTCGATTCCTACGCGGCGCACCAAGAAAATCAAGGGGTTGCGGCAAACCGGTCGTAACCCTTTTTCTTTGAGGAAGTACATGGGCAGCAGCCGAAAAAGTTTATGGTTAGAGTAATTTACTGTAATTTTTACCGAAAGCACTCGCCAGCCTAAAAAACTTTGTGGCGTCTCAGAGGCGAAGAGACCAATTTTTGACGGTGATTCCGGGCCGCAGCCTTTTCTTGACAAAGAGCGTCTTTTCTCCTATGCTCCGCCGATCTGGCTATGGGGGCGGATTTATCTGTCTCATTTAGCGAAGGGAGAATTTTTATGTTCGGCCATTATACTTCAAGACTATTGACCATGGTCGGGGTTCTGGCCTGGTCCCTGCTGGCCATCCCGGCCTGTTCCCAGGAAAAGACGGTCCCGGAAAACGTGGTGGCGGCAGTCAACGGTTCGTTCGTTTCACAAGCGGAATTTGATCGAGAGTTCAACCGGCTCAAAACTTCGATGGCCCAAACCGGGCAGCCGGCGGACGAAAGTCAAACGGCCGAGATCAAGACCAAGGCTTTAGATAATTTGATATATGGGGAATTGCTCTATCAGGAAAGCCAAAAACAAGGCCTCGAGGTCACCGATGCCGACCTCGAGGCCAAATGGTCTTCTCTGAAAGAACGTTTCGGGACGGAAGAAAATTTCGCCCAAGCCCTGGCCCAGATGAGTCTGACCGAAGAAGAAGTCAAAATCCAGGTCAGACGGGGCATGGCCATCGAACGGCTGATCGATCGTGAAGTGGTTCAAAAAACCACGGTTGCGGATCAGGAAGTCAAGACTTTTTACGACGAACACCCCGATTTGTTCAAACAGCCCGCCCAGGTGCAGGCCAGCCATATCCTAGTCACCGTGAAGGACCCGGCCGACCAGGCCCAAAAGGACAAGGCCCGCCAGAAGATCGAAGGCCTCCAGCACCGGCTTAAGAGCGGTGAAGATTTCGCCGCCCTGGCGCGGGAAGCTTCCGACTGTCCTAGTAAAGAAAAAGGCGGTGAGTTGGGTTATATCACCCGCGGCCAAACGGTCAAGCCGTTTGAAGACGCGGCTTTCGCTTTAGAGCCCGGCCAGATGAGCGAGATCGTCGAGACCGATTTCGGTTATCACATCATCAAGGTCACGGACAAGAAAGAGGAAAGCGTTCTGCCCTATGAGGAAGTCCAGGGCAAACTCCAGGAGTACCTCAAGCAGAACAAGGTCAAGGAAAACGTGACCCAGTACATGGCCGCCCTCAAGGAAAAGGCCGAAATAAAGGTCTACCTCAAGGAAGCCCAGCCGCAGGAATAGCGCGGGACATTTCAGAAGGCCTGATCGACTGAGACAATTTCTCCCTCGTCTTCGAGAGCCGCACAGGCTTGAACAATCAGAGGCAGGGATATATCCAGATTATCCGCCAATTCTTCGTAATCGATATATTCCCCGTGGTGATCTTCAAAATAATTCTTGATCACCTTCTTGGCCTCTTCCATAGAGAGCATTTCAATCCTATCCCCACTGTCAAGCTGGCTTAACGGACACGTCCAAAAATTTCACCGGGGCGTCAAGGGTTTTCCAGCCGTGACGGACCCCGGCCGGGATGAAATAGGCCTCCCTGGCCTCGAGGACCCGGCGTTCCTGCCCGATGAACATCTCGATCCGGCCCTCGATGACCAGGCCGCATTGTTCAAAGGGGTGCTCATGGCCTGGGTCTTCCCGGCCCGGCCCGATCTCCATGCAGGCCATGATCAATTGTCGGCCGAATTCGGCCTGGCTTTTGATCCCCGGCCTGAAATCCTGTAAATCCAATTTGCTGACGTCCGGCCAAAAACCCATGTCTTTTCCTCCCTTTTTGATTATCGGTCATCGATCGAAAAAACGAAAACCAAGTCGCTTGATAATCCTTCAGTGAACGGTGGAACCCCCTCACCCTTGCCCTCTCCCCCAAAAATGGTGGAGAGGGAAAAATAGAGATGCCTCAAATGTACCCTGTCCCGCTGAGCCAAGAATTATCGACAACTCTCGCTTCCCTTGAGCCAAGGATTGGCATTAGCTCCCTCGCCCTCTGAGAGAGGGTTGGGGGTCCGTGGCGGAAGGCAATCAGGTTACGGTTTATCCCTCGCCCTGTGGGAGAGGGTTGGGGTGAGGGCTGAAATATCTCCGCTGCCCTTTACTGAAGGATTACACCGCTTGTGCCATCGAGAAAATATCATTTTTTAACACCCTTATGGTTCAGCTTGACCCGGGTGAAACGGTAATCGACCAGGAGGCGAACGGTCTTGGGGGTGACCAGGGTTTCCACCCGGGCCACTTCGGCCTTGACGCCCTCTCCGTCCAAACGAAGCGGTTCGGCGGCGGTCAAAGGCAGGTAAATCGGCTCGATCAGGCCGTCCAGGGGTATTTCCGTCTGGGAGCCGGTCTTGATCTTGAAGTCGGTCAAGGCCACCCGCAAGGCGGCCCGCTGGGGGTCGTAATCGAACCGGACTTCAGGCTGGGCCCGGCCCGAAAAGGGGGCCAGGCCCAGGAGCTTGCTTTGACCCTGGTAGTCCAATAACAAAAAGACCCGGCCGGGCCGGCCCGGCTCCAACTTGACCCTGGGGTTGGTCAGGGTGATTTCCGCGGCCGTGGCGCCGGCGAACAATTCGTATTTGAAATGAAAGGGGGCGGCGGCCTGGAAGAGTCGTTCGATGGCCGGGGCGGCGATGGCCACTTGGAGGTCATCGGCCCAGGCCGGGCCTGACAGAAGAAGGATCAGGCCAAGAAAAAAGGCCATCTGGCGCGGCCAAAGATGTTTTTTAGCGGTTCCGGGCTGGAGCATAAACTTTAACCTTCTTGAGTGCTGTCCGGACCGGGCGGTTCGCACCGGTCACCGGGCGTAGGAATGAAGTCCGGCCAAAAGCAGGTTGACGCCGAAATAAGTAAACAGGACGCAACCGAACCCGACCAGGGCCATGACCGCGATGCGTCGGCCCATCCAGCCCCGGACCATTCTGGCATGAAGCACGGCGGCGTAGACCAGCCAGGTGATCAGGGACCAGGTCTCTTTAGGGTCCCAGGACCAGTACGAACCCCAGGCCGAATGGGCCCAGACGGCTCCGGTGATGATCCCGGCGGTCAGGAGCAGAAAGCCGATGACGATGGTCTGATAGATCAGGTTATCGAGGACGGACTTGTCCGGGAGATGGCTGAAGAAGCCGGATTGGTTTCGCCCCTGACGGGTTTCGGAGCGCCGGATCAGGTACATGACGGCCAGGCCGGCGGCCAGGGCGAAGCCGGCGTAGCCCAGGAAGCAGGTGACCACGTGGGCGATGAGCCAATTGGATTTGAGGGCCGGGACCAGTGGCTGGATTTCCTTGGGCTGAAGTCCGGCATAGGCCATAGCCAGAAAGGCCAGGGGCAGGACAAAAGCGCCGATGGTCCGGTTTTTATAGAGGTATTCGAGAATCAGATAGAGGCCGGCGATGGTCCAGGCGAAGAAGATTAACGATTCATAGAGGTTGGTGAACGGGGCCCGGCCTATGCCTATCTGGTAGGATTCGATCCACCGCCAGATGATGGCCAGAGTGTGGGCCGCGGCCGTGACCATGGTCAGCCAGGAGGCGAAGAGGCCGAAGAAATCCTTTTTGAATATCAGCAGGCAAAGGTAGGCCAGGGCCGACCCGAAATAGGCGAAGGTTACCAGACTCAATAAAAATGAGCTATTGAAGGTCATGTCTGTTTGTCTCCGGTCGGCGTCTCCCCGAGGACGGCCTCGGCCAATTTTTCAAATTTGATTTGAAAAGAGGCGGGATGGCGGTGGGTCGATCCGGCCAGAAGCACCTTGACCTGCCGGCCGTCGGGGATAAGGCCGACAAAGGTTTTCTGGTGGGCGAAGAAAAAAGTGACGATGAACCCGAGCAGCATCAAGCCGCAGCCGGCCCAGATCAGTCCGACGCCGGGGTCCCGGTTGACTTGGAGGCCGGTATAATAGCGGACCTGATGGTCGGTCAGAGTAAAAAGCCAGGGTCCTTTGGAAGGCGGGATGAAATCCGGCCTTTGAGCGAAGGCCCAGTCCACATAAGGCTGGCCCTGGGCCGGTCGGACCAGCAGGCGGAGGGCCGGACCGGCGTTCATGACATTGGGGATAAATTCGATAATTTGGACTGTGCCGGCATCCTGGGGCAAGGGCTGAGGGCGGTCGGGTTGAAGTTGAAGTTCGACCGTCCGGTCATCCGAGCGACTGGCGACTTTAAGACCGACGGTCCCGGCCAAGGTTTGACCGTACGAAGACTGGTAAAAAGTCACGCCCCGGTAAGTCAGCGGATGGTTGACCCGAATGGCCGCCCGACCCACCGGCCGGCCGTCTTCGATGATGGTCACCTCAGAACGGAATTCGCTAGGCGCTCCGGTATCGTAGTATTTGACGACGAACCGCTCCAGGCGGAGGTCAAAGGGCAAATCGATCATGGCCGCCGGACGACGGCCGACGACCCGGCCGGCGGTTTCCCCTTCGTTTAGATTCAGGTAAGCCTGGAAACCCCAGAAATTGCCGACCAAGGCCCCGGCCACAATAAAAAGCAGGCTGAAATGGACCAGATATACGCCGAACCGGGAAAAAGCCCCTTTCTCCGCCCAAATCAATGCCCCCCAATCGGTTTTGATTTCCCGGGGTCGACCGAAAAGCTTTTTCATTTTTTCCCTGATTTCAGGGGTCAAAGTCTCGAGGGGATTGGCGCGGCGGCCCTGCCGGGAAAAGGGTTGCTTGGTCAGAAAACCCGGAGTGATGCGGGCCGCGGCCGTCGGAGCGGCCAGTTTCATGGTCCGGGGGAACCGTTTGATCGAACAGACGACCAGGTTGACCACCAGCAAGGCCAGCAGACCGTTGAACCACCAGGAATGGTACATGTCGAACATGTCCAGGTAGTTGAGAAAAGTGTAAAGTCTCGGGCCGTATTCATGGACATACTGATGGGGATCGAGATTTTGGGGAATGATCGTGCCGCCCACGGCGGCCAGGGCCAAGACGATGAGCAAGGCCAGGGCCAGCTTGACCGAGGCGAAAAAATCAATCAGATCGGCGGTGACATTTTTTTTTGAAGTCATAAGCTCGTTTTGGAAAAAAATTGGCCCGGCGGGGGGCCGATTTCTTTTAGCACAGCCTGGATAATCAGACAAGGGTCGACGGCTGCTGGTCTTTTCCACCATTTTATCCGATCTTTTTACTTTTTAAAGGTTAAATTTACCGCCTGGGGTCATTTTTCAGGGCCAAGCCTTAACTAGTGGGTTCGGAAACCGATTAAGAACCGGTCCGGGGCCATGGTTCGATTCTTGAAAGCCGCTTGGTTCTCTGGTATAGCTACTCCAGATTCGGCACCGGCGTCTTGATTGTTAATCAGGGGGATCATGAAGGTCATCATTATCGGCGGCGGCGAAGTCGGGTACCACATCGCCAGCAAACTCTCCCGGGAGAACAAGGACGTAGTCTTGATCGACCGGGACCCGGCCAGGCTGAAACACGTCAGCGAGACGCTCGATGTTCAAACTCTCCTGGGCTCAGGAGCCAGTCCCACACTTTTAAGGGAAGCCGGTTTGGGTTCGGCCGACATGATCGTGGCCGTGACCGACAGCGACGAATCCAATCTGGTGGCCTGCCTGATGAGCCGGATTCTCTCGCCGGGAACCATCCGTATCGCCCGGGTCCGCAACCACGAATTCTTCGAAGTCGAGGAGATCAAAGACAGCGAAATATTAGGTCTGTCCCTGGTCATCAACCCTGAAGTGGAGATGGCCAAGACCATTCTCCGTCTGCTGGAAGTTCCCGGAGCCGTGGACGTGATCGACTTCGCCGACGGCCGGGTTCGTCTGGTGGGGTTGAAAATAAATCCCGGCTCACGTCTGGTCGGCCTGACTATGATCGACCTGCGTAAGTTGGACACCTCTCGGCAAATCCTGATCGGGGCCATTTACCGGGACAACGAGGTCATCATTCCCCACGGCCGGACCGAGATTCAAGCGGGAGACCTAGTTTATGTGGTGGCTCACCCCAGCCAAATCGAAGAGACCCTCCACTTTTTCGGATTGACGCCCGCTCCGGTTCGATTCGCCTTCATTGTCGGCGGCGGCCACGTCGGGGCCCTTCTGGCCAAAGCCCTGGAACCCAAGGGCATTAAAATCAAACTGATCGACCGCAACCCGGAGCGTTGCCTGGAATTGAGCCAGGATTTGAATAAGACGGTGGTTCTCTGCGGCGATGGGACCGACCAAGCGCTCCTGGAAGAGGAGAACGTGGCTGATGCCGACGTCTTCATCGCCCTGACCAACGACGAAGAAGAGAACGTCCTCTCTTGTCTCTTGGCCCGGCGTTTGGGGGCCAGACAGACCATCACCCGAATCAACAAGTTCGCCTATGTTCCCCTGGTCTCGACCATCGGCCTGGAGACCATGGTCAGCTCCCGTCTTTCGGCCATTTCCGCCATTCTGCGCAACATCCGCCGGGGCAAAGTGGTCTCGGTGGCGGCCATCAAGGGCGAAGACGCCGAGGCCATCGAGTTCGTGGCCCTGCAGACTTCGGATATCGTCAACCGCCCCCTCCACCAGATCAAATTCCCCCGCCAAGCCCTCATCGCCGCTTTGGTCCGGGGCGATGAAGTCATCATCCCCGGCGGTCAGACCGTGATCGAACCGGAAGACCGGATCATCATTTTCACTAGGCGGGAAGCCATACCCAAGGTGGAAAAAGCCCTGACCGTCAAACTGGAGTACTTCTAGTGAATCTGGGGCTGACCGTCTATCTGATCGGCCTCCTCAACCTGTTCCTGGCCCTGTCGATGATCGTCCCTTTGGCGGTCAGTCTGATTTACCGAGATGGGACGACCGGCGTATTCATCCAGGCCATCGGCCTGACCGTCCTGGCCTCTTTGATTTTGATTTATTTCTGCCGGCGGTCCAAAGAGGAAATCCGACATCGGGAGGGCATGGCCGTGGTGGCCCTGGGCTGGTTTTCGGCCGGGCTTTTCGGGGCCTTGCCTTTTTATTTGGCTGGAACTTTCCCCACTTATTTGGATTGCCTGTTTGAAGCCCTGTCCGGCTTCACCACCACCGGGGCCAGCGTCCTGACCGACATCGAATCCCTGCCGCCGGCCATTCTCTTCTGGCGCAGCCTGACCCACTGGCTGGGCGGCATGGGCATCATCGTTTTGACCATCGCCATTCTGCCTTTCATCGGGGTGGGCGGCATGCAGCTTTACAAGGCCGAGGTCCCCGGGCCGGTGGCGGACAAACTCCAGCCCCGCATTACCGAGACGGCCAAGACCCTGTGGAAGGTCTATCTGGCCTTCACCGGGGCCGAAGTCCTGCTCCTGCATCTGGGCGGGATGAATCTTTTCGATTCCTTCTGTCATACCTTCGGCACCCTGGCCACCGGCGGCTTTTCCACCAAGAACGCCAGCATCGGCCATTACCACAGCGTTTACTTCGACACGGTCATTACCGTGTTCATGCTCCTGTCCGGGATCAACTTCGCCTTGCACTATCAGGCCCTGACCGGCCATATCAAAACTTTTTACCGGAATTCGGAGATGAGATTCTTTCTGGGTGTTTTCGCCGTGGGCACGCTTTTGACGGCCTGGTCCATCTGGCAGGGCGGGTTGTACGGTCCGGCCCAGGCCCTGCGCCACGGGGCCTTTCAAGTGGCCTCGATTTTGACCACCACCGGTTACGCCACCGTCGATTTCGAACTCTGGCCCTATCTGGCCCAGATGATCCTGGTCCTGTGTATATTTATAGGGGGATCGGCCGGTTCGACCGGGGGCAGCATCAAGTGCCTGCGGATCATCCTCCTGCTCAAACACAGCTATCGGGAACTGCGACGCCTCATCCACCCTCACGCCATCATCCAGGTCAAGCTCCAGGGCCGGGCGGTCCCGGAAGACGTCCTTTCTTCGGTCTGGGGTTTCTTTATTCTGTTCATGGCCCTCTTTGTCGCGGCTTCGCTGATCCTGGCGGCCTTGGGCCTGGACTTGGTCACGTCTTTTACGGCCGTGGCCGCGACCATCGGCAACATCGGCCCCGGCCTGGGCCAAGTCGGCCCGGCCGACAACTACGCCCATTTGCCTTACGCGGCCAAAGTCGTGCTCATCCTGTGCATGGTTCTGGGCCGCCTGGAGGTCTACACGGTCTTTATCCTGTTCGTGCCCGAGTTTTGGAAGAAGTAATCTATGGACGCACTTCAGGTCACAACCCAAGAGAAGAATCAATTGGAACTTAACCCAGAATTGAACGGCTTACCGGCCCGAGTGGAGACGATTCACCTGATCGGCGTCTGCGGCACGGGCATGGGGGCGTTGGCCGGCATGTTGGTGAACAAGGGTTACCGGGTCACAGGGTCGGACGCCGATGTTTATCCGCCCATGTCCGATTTTTTGGCCGGTCTGGGGATAAAGGCCGTCCAGGGCTACGCCGAAAAAAACCTGAGCCACCGGCCCGACCTGGTCATCGTGGGCAACGTGGTCACCCGGCGGAACCCGGAAGCCGCGGCCCTGAAAACCTTGGGGCTGAACTATCTGTCCTTGCCCCAGGCCTTGCGCCTTCTCTTTCTGGAAGGCAAAAAACCCCTGGTCATCGCCGGGACCCACGGCAAGACCACCACCTCGGCCCTGGCCGGCTGGCTGCTGGACTCGGCCGGGCTGGACCCCGGCTTTCTGATCGGCGGGATACTGGCCAATTACGGCCGGAACTACAACCTGAGCCGGGGCGACTGGTTCGTAGTCGAAGGGGACGAATACGACACGGCCTTTTTCGACAAGGTGCCCAAGTTCATCCATTACGCCCCTTACGTCGGGGTCTTGACCAGCGTCGAATTCGACCACGCCGACATCTATCCGGATTTCGAGGCGGTCAAAGCGGCTTTCCGGCGGTTGGTCCGGCTTATCCCGGCTGAAGGACTCCTCGTGGCCTGGGGCGACGATCCCCTGGTCCGGGAACTGGCCGGGGCATCGGCCGGGCCGGTGGTTTTTTACGGGCTCGGGCCCGACAACGACTGGCGGGCGGTCAACTTGGCCGCCGAAGGCCGTCGGGTCAGGTTCGATTTGCTGCGCTCATGCCGGGCCGCCGGGCGGTTGGTCTGCCCTCTGCCCGGGACCCATAACGTCCTTAACACCCTGGCCGCGGTTGCGGCCCTGGACCGGGCCGGGATAGGCCTCGACCAAATCAGGGCCGGCCTTGAGACCTTCCAGGGCGTCCGCCGCCGACAGGAAGTGCGGGGCGTGGTGAACGGGGTGACGGTCATGGACGATTTCGCCCACCATCCGACCGCGGTCCGGGAGACCCTGGCCGCGGTCAGGGCCGCCTATCCCCAGGCCCGGCTGATCGCCGTCTTCGAGCCTCGGACCAACACCAGCCGCCGAAAAATCTTCCAGGGAGATTACGCCGCTTCCTTCGACGGCGCAGACCTGGTCCTGGTCCGGGAACCGCCCCATCCGGAAAAATCACCGGAAGATGACCGCTTTTCCTCGGCCCAATTGGCCAGAGACCTCCAAACCCGGGGCCTGAAGGCTTACAGCTTCCCGGACACGGAGGAACTTTTATCCTTTCTCCTGGACCAGGCCCGGCCTGGCGACGTAGTTCTAATAATGTCCAACGGGGGATTTGATAATTTGCACGACAGGCTGCTGGCCGGACTAAAAAACTAAGGGCTTCTGACCAGCCGAAAGCCGATGTTCAGGCCGCGGCCGCCGGGGGAGAAGCTGTCCCGGGAGGCGGAGCGGCATTCCCAGCCGCCGCTGATCCAGCTTCCACCCCGAAAAACCCGTTCGGTTCCCGAATTAGGGCCTTGGGGATCGACGACCGGCTCTTCGGAGTATTCCTCGTACCAATTTTGACACCATTCCCAAACGTTGCCGGACATATCGAACAGGCCCCAGGCGTTGGGCAGCTTGCGGGCTGTGGGCTGGGGGCCGAACCTGGAGCAATTCGGCCGAGTTTCCCACCAGACCGGCAGGTCCAGAGCTCCGGGATAATCGGCGCAGCTATTGCCGGCGTGCCAGGCGATGACGTCCAGGGCCGGGACGGTGTTGTCGCCGAGAATAATCACCGGCCCCGAGTAGAAGGGCGTGTCGGTCCCGGCCCGGCAGGCGTATTCCCACTCGGCTTCGGTAGGCAGGCGGTATTTGTCGGTCTTTTCCAAAGCGTTCAAACGTTTTATAAATTCCTGGACCTCGTACCAGGAAACATTCTCCACCGGGCAGTCCGCCCCGCAGTTTTTAAAAAAAGAAGGATTCCGGCCCATGACTTGCCGCCACTGGGCCTGGGTCGCTTCGGTGGTCTGAATGTAGAAAGGGCGGGAAATGGTGACTTCGTGCCGGGTTTCGTCCTCCCGCCGGCCCGGCTCTTCAAGGGGGCTGCCCATCATGAAGGTCCCGGCCGGGATGTAGGCGAAGGTCATGCCGAGAGAATTGGTGATGTTCGAGCCCGGAGCCGGGGTTGGGATTGGCCGCGACGGTACGGACGGTTGTTGGAAACCGGACCCGCACAAAATGAGGAGCACGGGCAGGAAGATGAAAAAGATTAAAAGAAATCGAGGATAACAGCAGGGCACTGCCGGCTCCTTTGCCGGACCTCCTTGGTTCCAGTCCGGTCAGTCGTATTTAAACCCAAAATATTTTATAGTATTTACTTTGGTCTGGCAAATAATCTCGGTTCGATCCATGATGGACCAGGGACGGAGCGGCCGCCGGATTTTAAAAAAGCCGACCTCCGCCGTCGGACCGGCCGCAGACAAGGCCCGGAAACCGGGCGGCTGGTGGTGAAAATGAAAAAACGCTTGGCCCTTGAATCGGCTCCCCCTTTGATCTACCAGGATTTATTTAGTAATTTGGTATAGCGCCGCATCACTTGACTTCCATAAAGCCAAGTGTTAGTCTTAACCTTTGAAAAAATTGGAGGAAAACCCGAAGACCCATGTTGGAAGAACAAGTCAAACAGCTGGGAGAACTTCTGATGTTCTCCGGGCGGACGATGGCTCTGACCGGGGCGGGTATTTCCCTGGACAGCGGCATACCGACTTTCCGGGGAGTGCAAGGTCTGTGGGAAAAGTATGACATCATGGAATACGCGACCATCGAGGCCTTTCGCCGCGACCCGGTCAAGGTCTGGGGTATGCTTTTGGAAATGGACCAGGCCATGATGGGGGCCAAGCCCAATCCAGGCCACACGGCCCTGGCCGAGCTGGAGCGAATGGGCCTGCTCCACATGATTGTGACCCAAAACGTGGACAACCTTCACCAGGAGGCCGGCAGTCGGGAAGTTGTGGAGTTCCATGGCAATGTCCGACAGTTCCGCTGTCTGGAGTGCCGTCAGATCCACGAAAGGGCCAAGGTGGACCTGGTCAATCTGCCGCCGCGGTGCCATTGCGGCGGGCTGGTCAAGCCGGATGCGATCTTTTTCGGGGAAGCCATTCCCTGGGCGGCCAGTGTCAAGGCTTTCGAGATGGCCCAACAATGCCGGGTGATTCTGGTGGTCGGGACCTCGGCCGTGGTGGCCCCGGCCAGCGAGATTCCGGTCATGGCCAAACAAGCGGGGGCCACGGTGGTGGAAATCAACCCGGAAGAGACGGTTTTGACCGGGCGGGTCAGCGACACCCTGCTGAAGGGTTCGGCCGCGACTATTTTGCCGGTGGTGGTGGAGTATATCAAAAGCCGGCGTCAATAAAACAGGCAAGGGGCCTGATCCGGAAGGTCTCGGATCAAGGGGTATTTAACGCCTGGCCCGCTCCGGCCGTGGCAAGGAACGCCGGAGAGCCGGGCTGATTATTTTTATTAGAGATTGGTCAAAACAGGATGAGTTCCGAATTTTTTTCCGTCATGCTGACCCAAGTCGGCCCGACCGCACCAGCCTCAAGTTTCAGCGTATGGCGCATGGTCCTCAACGCAGGACTGATGGTCCAATTGGTCATGGTCCTGTTGCTGATGTTTTCCGTGGTTTGCTGGGCGATTATCATTTTCAAGGCCCTGCAGCTGGGGCGGGCCCGCCGGGAATCCTATTTATTTCTCAATCAATTTTGGAAGAGCCGGAGCCTGGCCGGTATTTACAACGAAGCGGGCCGGTTCGAGTCGAGCCCGGTGGCCCAGATTTTTCGGGTCGGGTATCAGGAACTGACCCGACTGCGCAAGAGCCGGTCCGAGACGCGGGGCGGTTCCGGGTCCGAGCCCCCTCCCCTGGAGATTCAAGGCATGGAAAATGTGGAAAGAGCCCTGCGCCGGGCGGCCATGGCCGAATCGACTCGTCTTTCCCGAGCCTTGCCTTTCCTGGCTACTACGGCCAACACCACCCCTTTCATCGGACTATTCGGGACCGTCTGGGGCATAATGGGCTCCTTCCATGAGATCGGCCTGACCGGCGCGGCTAATCTGGCCACGGTGGCGCCGGGCATTTCCGAAGCCCTGGTGGCCACGGCGGCCGGGCTGGCCGCGGCTATTCCGGCGGTGGTAGCTTTCAATCAATTTAACAGCCGCGTCCGGGTGCTTGAGACTGAGATGACCAATTTCGTCTCTGATTTCCTCAATATCCTCGAAAGGGACCTTCTTAAAAGGGCCGGAGGCTGACGGGGGCGGCCATGGCTTTCCAGATCGACGGCAACCAGCGGTCTTTGATGTCGGACATCAACGTGGTGCCTCTGGTGGACGTGATGTTGGTCCTTTTGATCATCTTCATGGTCACCGCACCGATGATGATGCAAGGCATGGACGTGGAGCTGCCGGAAGTCGACGCCCAGGCCATGCGGACCGAAGGCGAACAGGTGGTGATTACCATGACCGCCGACGGAGAAATTTTTTTGGACGAGTTCAAGGTGTCGGTCGAGGATTTGGGACTCAAGGTCAAACGGATCATGGAAGTGAAGGGGGCCAAGCAGGTCTATCTTCGCGCCGACAAGAACATCCCTTACGGGCAGGTGGCCAGGGTTATGGGCGAGATTCGTGAAGCCGGAGTGACGGCTTTGGGCCTGGTCACCGAGCCTGAACCGGTCACCGAACTGAAGAAGCCTTAGGCGAAAGACCCTCCACCGCCGGCAGTGCGTATTTGCCAATAACTTTTTGAATATGGGGTTAGTCCGGCCCGGTCGAGAGGCCGGCGGTCCTGGAAAGAATTTATGGACCTGGCTTACAACGACATAATCCTTGATGAAGGCTTGAGCCTTAAATTCACTTGGTTTCTGTTTTTATCGATCCTACTTCATCTCTGTCTTCTGGTCCTGGCCTTATTTGTTCTTCCGGATTTGACTTCGAGACGCAAGCCTTTAACGCCCATCTATACGGTCAACCTGGTGACCTTGCCGGCCGGAGGGTCGGGTCAAGCGGGGATTAAACCGTCAGCCCCGGCCCCGGCTCCCAAGCCGGTCCCGGCCCCGGAAACGAAACCAGCACCCGCGCCCAAGCCGGAACCGGCCCCGGCCCCCAAGGCCGAACCTATCCCTAAAAAGGCCGACCTGGTGCCGCTGGGCCCGGTCGAGCCCAAGGAGACGCCCAAACCAGAGGTCAAAAAGATGGAAAAACCGCCGCCAGCTGCAGAGATCGCCCCCAAGATAGACCCTGGCCAAGCCCTGGATCAAGCCTTGGCCAGGATAAAATCCAAGGTCGACCGTCGGGAAAAAGCCGACGACCGGATCGATTCGGCCATAGACCGTCTGGCCCAGGGCCGTGGGGGCGGCGGCAACGGGACCGGGACTCAGGCCGGCGTGCGGGGGACCGGCCCGGTCAGCGAAATGGACTCCAGGATGCGGGATTACTATCTGATCATTTATAACCGGGTCAGCGCCAACTGGGTTATGCCGCCGGAGAACCTTCTTGCTTCCCGGCGCAACCTGGAAGCGGTCTATGTGATTAAAATTAACCGGGAAGGGCAAATAGCGGAAGGCTGGTTCGAAAGGAAATCCGGGCAAAAACTCTTTGACCAATCAGTTGAAAAGGCCGTGCTCAAGTCCAACCCTTTGCCGCCTCTGCCTGATGTGTTCAAAGGTCAAAACATCGAAATCGGCCTGCGTTTCACTCCCTCGGGGTTGCAAGAGAGATAATCGACAAGGAGGGCTGTCAAGTTGATTTGGATTACTCGCGCGGCCGCCGGTCTGGCGGCGGTGATTATCTTCATTTTCGGCATGCTGCTCCCGGCGGAAAGCCGGGTTTACATTGACATCAGCCAGCCTTTCCTCAAAAAGATACCGGTGGCCGTGACCGACTTCGTGCCCATCGTTCCCGGGGCGGAATCGCCGGCCGAGTTAAGCCAGGGCCTGCCTGGTCGTTTGGGCCGTAATCTGGACGTAACCGGGATGTTCGTGGTGCTGGACAAACGCACCTTCCTGGAAGGCGACGCTCGGGCCGGGATGGGCGAGGCTTCGAAGATCAATTTCAGGGAATGGCTGGCTATCGGCAGCGAGCTTCTGGTCAAGGGGGCCTTCAGTCTGATCGGCGACGAATTGACCTTGGAGCTCAGGCTGTTCGACGTCTTCGAAGGCCGGATGATGCTGGGCAAAAGGTACGTCGGCCACAAGGACACAGCCCGCCTGATGATCAACCGCTTCACCAATGAAATACTCTATCTTTTGACCGGCGAACCGGGCATCTTCGGGACGCAGATCGCTTTTGTCGGTATGTCGGGGGGACACAAGGAAATCTTTTTGACCGAATTCGGGGGCGAAGAAGCCGTGCAGTTGACTAACAACCGGGACGACAGCACCTGGCCGGTCTTTTCTCCGGACGGAGGCAAAATCGCTTATCTGACCCGGCGGAACCGGAGTTATGAGCTCAGGATGCTTAAGTTGGGCGCTGGAGAACAAATTCTTTATTCGGGCGAAGCCCTTCACTTGACGCCCTGTTTCACTCCAAGCGGCGGACTCATGGCCGCGGTCAGCGGCAAGTACGACACCAACATTTTTCTGCTGGACCCTCAAGGGGGCAAACCGGTCCCGGTGACCAACAGTTGGGGCATCAATATCTCGCCGACCCTTTCGCCGGACGGCTCCCAGATGGCCTTTGTTTCCAATCGCGCCGGGGGCGCGCAGATTTACGTCGCTCCGGCCAACGGGGGGCCAGCCAGACGTTTGACCATGGAAGGCAAAGAAAACACGGACCCGCAATGGTCGCCCCGGGGCGACCGGATCGTTTTCGTCGGTCTGAGTGAAGGTGGTGAATTTAATATTTACACCATCAACCCCGATGGGTCCGACTTGCAGCAGTTGACTCAGGGCGCCGGCCACAACACCCGGCCGACCTGGTCGCCCGACGGCCGGATGATCACCTTCGCCTCGACCAGAAACGGCCGCTCGCAAATTTTCACCATGTCGGCCAACGGCGAAAGGCAGACGCCCTTGCTGCCGGATTACAAGGGGGTGCAGTTTTCTCCGTGCTGGAGCCAGGCCAAGCCTGAGCGTCCCAGATAGTTGGCTTAAAGTTTCATCTAGATGAAAAAATTAAATTTTCTGGAAAACACAAAATATTGTGGTGGTTTTAATTCAGACTCTTTATCTTGTAATTCAGGATTCATCAAGCCCTGATTTTTTTGTCTGGCATAAGTATAAGTTTTCCGATATAGTTTGACCTAAGGTTTATTCGGATATATAATTTGTCTCAAAATTGGGAATGAGTAAGGTTCTTTAATCATCCTGTCTGCTGTTTTGAGACAGGGCAATCATGGCCATCAATATCATAAGGAGGTTTCAGATGATGAGACGGCAAGGGTTGATTTTGTTTTTAGTGGCACTGTTGATCCTCCCTGTGTTCGCCCTGACGACCACTTCTTGCGCCCGCAAAGAGGTCAAGAAACAGGTGGGCCTGACTGACGAGGAGAAGGCCAGGCTGGAGGCCGAGCGTTTGGCCAGGGAGAAGGCGGCGGCCGAAGAGGAAGCCCGTCGGCAAGCCATGCTGAGGGAGCAGGAATTGGCCAAGCAGCGCGAAGCGGCGGCCAGGGAAGCTTTTCTCAACGAACACGCCTATTTTGACTTTGACAAGTACAACATCCGTCCCGACGCCGAGGCGGTGCTCAGAGCCAAGGCCGGTTTCATGAATGCGCGTCCCAACATCCTGGTGGAGATTCAGGGCCATTGCGACGAGCGGGGCACGGAGGCTTACAACATGGCTTTGGGCGACAGGCGGGCCAAGTCGGCCAAGAATTTCCTCGAGTCCCTGGGCATCGCCGGGGCTCGGATGACTACGGTGTCTTACGGTGAAAGCCGGCCGGTGTGTACCGAAAAGAACGAAGCGTGCTGGCAGAAAAATCGTCGGGCCCAGTTTGTGATTATAGGCGAATAGCTCTGACTATTTAATCGAAGAGTGTTTTGCGGGGGGCAAATCCGCGCCCCCCTTTTTCACTTTTAATTGACTATGAAAAACAGGTCGTTAATTCCACTGTTTCTGCTCCTGGTTGGACTTTTGTCGGCCGGTTGTGTGTCCGATGAAGATTTCAGGATGCAAACGGCCCGGGTGAATAATCTCCAGATGGAAGTCAGGGACCTGAAAGAACAGGTCAAGCTTCGGAACATGGAGTTGGAGCGGCAACTGGGCCAGACTAGGGAATATCTACCTGATTTGCGCCTGGAACTTGACCGGATGAGGTCTGAACTTCAGCGCCTGACCGACATAGTCGAAGTGACCGAGCAGCGGGGGACCCAGGCCAAGGGTGAGGCTTTAAGTTTAAAGGACCAGTTGGAATTGATTCGGGCCAGGTTGGATCGGCTGGAGGCTACCCTTAAACTGCCCCCTCTGGACCGAGCTTCGGTTATAGGTGAAGGTCCTGAACCGGGGGCTGAAGGTCAAGTGCCGCGGATCGAGGTCAGACCGGAGGAAGGGGGGCCGCCAAGCCAAGCCGCCTCCGATGAAGAGGAATACAGGGTGGCTGAATCGCTGTATAAACAGCAGCAGTTTGAGGCCGCCCTGGATAAATTCCGGGATTTCGTCAGCCGGTTTTCCGGTTCCCAATATGCATCTTCGGCCCAGTTTTATGTGGGCGAATGTCTTTACGAACAAAAGAAATATGAAGAAGCCATCCTCGAGTACCAAAAGGTCATCAAGAACTATCCCAAGAGTTCCAAGGTGTCCATCGCTTTGCTTAAACAGGCTTTTTCCTTCTTGAACATTGGCGATAAGACCAGCGCCAAGCTTTTGCTGCAAAAGGTCATTCGGGAGCATCCGGACAGTTATTCGGCCGGGGTGGCCAAAAAGAAACTGCCCACGATCAAGTAGGATTCCCTCTGCTGCGGCCCCATGGGCCGGGTCACTTTGCGTTATTACAGTTTAAAGAAATATTTTCAGGAGCGATACGGCCTCCGGGTGGCCAAGGTCTCCTTGGACGCCGGTTTGACCTGCCCTAATCGGGACGGGACTCTGTCCGGGCAGGGTTGCCTTTTTTGCGAGGCTGACGGTTCGGGGACCGGGGCGGCCCGGCGGGGACTCAGCCTCGAGGCGCAGATTGAGACGGGCCTTTATAAGTCCAGTAGCCGGGCCGACAGGTTCATCGCCTATTTTCAGGCTTTCACCAACACTTACGCTCCAGCAGTCGAGTTGAAGCGAATGTGGGACTTGGCCCTTTCTTACGAGCCGATGATCGGGCTGGCCGTGGGCACTCGGCCGGATTGTTTGTCCGATGATGTCCTGGACCTTCTGGCCGGCTACGCCGAGACCAGGGAGGTCTGGCTGGAGCTGGGTTTGCAGTCGGCTTCGGACGTCACCCTAACTTTGATCAACCGGGGCCACACCGTGGACGATTTCACCCGGGGAGCAAGGCGGGCCAAGGCCCGGGGACTCAAGGTCCTGGCTCACGTGATCTTGGGCCTGCCGGGAGAGGGCCAACCTGAAACCTTGGCCACGGCTCGTTTCATCACCGCGTTGAATCTGGATGGCGTCAAGATTCATTCTCTTTACATTTCCGAAGTGACCGGCCTGGCCCGGATGTATCACCAGGGAGAATACCAGCCGCTGACCCGGGAGGCCTTTGTCCGCCTGGCCGTCCTTTTTCTCGAAAACCTCTCTCCGGGCATGGTTGTTCATCGATTGACCGGGGACCCCAATCCGAACACGCTGATCGCCCCCCGCTGGTGCCTGGAAAAACAAGCCACGCTGGAAATGATCCGCCGGCGGCTGGAGTCTTTAGACACTTGGCAGGGCCGCGGGCTGGGAGCGCCGCGTCCGGATTGCGGCGAGACTCTGGAGGAAAGGGGAGTTTTCCCATGAATATTTCTTACACGGTGGTCGAGAGTCCTTTGGGTCCGGTCTATGCGGCCGAGAGCAAATCCGGTCTGCTTTGCGTCTGCCTGGGACCGGGCGGCTACGAAGATTTGGCGGCTTATGTCCGGAAGCATTACGGCGATTCCCGCCTCATCCCGGACGTCATCGAGGCCACCGGGCAGATCACCGAGTACCTGTCCGGCCGGCGGCGGGGCTTCGATCTTCCACTGGACTTCAAGGGGACGGACTTCCAGGTCAGCGTCTGGCAGGCCCTTCAAAAGATTCCCTACGGCCGGACCTGGTCCTATGGTCAAGTGGCCCGGGCCGTCGGGCGGCCGAAAGCGGCCCGGGCCGTGGGCCGGGCCTGCGGAGCCAACCCCCTGCCCTTGGTCATCCCCTGCCACCGGGTGGTCGGGGCCGACGGCGATTTGACCGGTTTCGGCGGCGGTCTGGAATGGAAAAAGTGGCTGCTGGAGTTGGAACAGCCGTGGCCGACCGCAGCCTGAATGAACCGCTCAGCCTTTGGCCCTAAGAATTCCTCCCGGTTTTCTCCATCTGGTTTTCCTCAAGGCGGAAAGCCTCTAGGGGGCCGGATTGACGGCGCATCCTGAACCGTTTATTATTATTCAGTTATGACCAAACCGTCCTTCACCTCCAAGCCCAGACTGACCAGCCACGCCCGCTTGGTCTTGGAGAGGCGCTACCTCCGGCGAGACGAGGAAAATCACATTGTCGAGACCCCGGGCCAGATGTTGGCCCGGGTGGCCCGGGTCGTGGCCCAAGCGGAGGCTATTTACGGGTCTCCTAAAGCCGCGGCCCGGACGGCGGCTCAATTCTACGATTTGATGGCCGCCCTGGAGTTTTTACCCAACTCGCCGACATTGATGAACGCCGGCCGGGAGTTGGGTCAACTCTCGGCTTGTTTCGTCCTGCCGGTGGAAGATTCCATCGAAAGCATCTTCAATGCCGTGCGGGATACGGCCCTCATTCACAAAAGCGGCGGCGGGACGGGTTTTTCCTTTTCCTCGATCCGTCCGGCCCGCGACCGGGTCAAGTCCACTTACGGGATTTCCAGCGGCCCGCTCTCCTTCATGAATGTCTTCGACGTGGCCACCGAGACGATCAAGCAGGGGGGGACCAGGCGGGGGGCCAATATGGGCCTGCTGTCGGTCCATCACCCGGACATTATGGATTTCATCAAGATCAAAGCCGAAAACCCGGGCCGTTTCCTCAATTTCAACCTTTCGGTCTCGGTGACCGACCGCTTCATGGAAGCCGTCCAGGCCGACCGGTCCTTCGACCTGATCAACCCCCACACCGGACGCCGGCAGGGCGTGCTCTCGGCCGGAGCGGTCTTCGAGGAGATAGTCCGGGCGGCCTGGCTCTGCGGCGACCCCGGCCTGGTCTTCATCGATCGGGTCAATGAAGCCAATCCCCTGCCCCATCTGGGCCGGCTGGAAGCGACCAATCCCTGCGGCGAGCAGCCCCTGCTGCCGTACGAATCGTGCAACCTGGGTTCGATCAACCTAGCCCGTTTCGTAAAACGAGGCCGGATTGATTGGACCAGGCTGGGTTCGGTGGTCCACCAGGCTGTTCATTTCCTGGACAACGTGATCGATATGAATCGTTTCCCTCTGCCGCAGATCAGGGAAATGACCTTGAAAAACCGCAAGATCGGCTTAGGGGTCATGGGGTTGGCCGATATGCTCATCAGGCTGAAACTGCCTTATAACTCGCGGGAAGCCCTGGACCTGTGCGGCAAGTTGATGGCTTTCATCCAGGCCGAGGCCAAGCAGGCCTCGGCCGAACTGGCTGAAAAGCGGGGTAATTTCCCCAGTTTCGAAGGCAGCGTTTATCAAAAACAGGGCCGCCGGTTCATGCGCAACGCCACTGTCACCACCATCGCTCCCACTGGGACGATTTCCATCATCGCCAACTGCTCTTCCGGCATAGAACCGGTTTTTGCCGTGGCCTACCGCCGCCGGGTGTTGGAAGACCGGGAGTTCATTGAAGTTCACCCTTTGTTTAAGCGGCTGGCCAGGAATCGAGGATTCTGGAGCGAGGAACTGGGGCGAAAGGCGGCCCAATCCGGGACGGTCCAAGGCCTGAAAGAGGCACCCGAGGACATTCGGAAGCTTTTCGCCACGGCCCACGAAATCCCCCCCCGACAACATCTCCGGGTCCAGGCCGCCTTTCAGGCTCATACCGACAACGCGGTGTCCAAGACGATCAACCTTCCCCATGAAACCGAAACTGAAGTAGTACGGGAAATATTCTTGGACGCCTACCGGGAAGGCTTGAAAGGGGTGACCGTGTACCGGGATCGATGCCGTGAGGATCAGGTTCTACGGATGGGACACGAGAAAAAAGACAAATCCACCGGCCAGCCGGCGGCCAAGGCCGAGTTTAATCCCGACGATCAGCACTTTTTAGAGCCCGACGCCAGCAAGTACATTTGCCGGCGGTGTGGATGATCTTATTGTTTTAATAAAATACGAGGCGGTTTGTTCAAGCCCATGTTCTTGCCGGACCGACTTCATTCCTGGGGCCTAGACCCCAAGGCGGCCGGGATTTTGCAACGGGCCTTGGGGCCGCTGGTTCAAACCCGCCCTTATCATGGTCCGGCCGGATTAGCGGCCGGGGCCGACGCGGCTTATTTGCCTGAGACCGACCTGGCCGTGGGAGCGGCCGTGATCTGGGACATCGAAGAGCGAAAGGTCGCGGCCAAGGCCGGCGTTTTGGCCAGGGTGACTTTTCCTTATCGTTCCGGGCTGCTGAGCTTCCGGGAAGCGCCGGTGCTTCTGGCCGCCTTGGGCCAACTGGAGATCAAACCCCACGTTTACATTTTTGACGGGCAAGGCCAAGCCCACCAGCTGGGGCTGGGGCTGGCCGCCCACGCCGGGTTATGGCTGCAAGCTCCGACCGTCGGCTGCGCCAAAAGCAGACTGGTCGGGACTTTCGAACCGGTCGGCCCCAAGCCCGGCGATTACAGTCCTCTGATGAACAAGGGTGTAGAGGTCGGAGCGGTTGTCAGGACCAGAGCCGGAGTCAAACCAGTGTTCGTCTCCCCGGGCCATCTCATGGATACCCCAGGGGCCATGCGCCTGGTCCTGGCGGCCTGCGCCGGTTATCGCCAGCCCGAACCGCTTCGCCTGGCCCACCTAATGGCCAATCGCTGGCGGGCCAGAATCAGGGACCTGTCAATTCAAGGCCTCCCTGGCCAGGGTTTCATCGCCGAAGACCTGAAAAATTTTATCCAAACCCATGACCTTGAAGACCCGGATCAGGCCGTTCTGGGCCGCCGGGTCCAGAACCAGGACCACCCGGCTTCTCTCGGGGACCAATCCGGCCGCCTTGATTAAAGCGTCTATCTCAGCGCTTCGCAGATTTTCAATTTTACGCAGGTCGATAATCAGACCTTTAAAATCCCGGTCCAGCCCCGCCTCGATTTGGGCGTGAAGGTTCGGACCGCCCAGGCTCAGATCAACTGGTTCCGGAACCAGAACCAAGTTACGGGGGCGGACTTCTTGTTTTTCGTTTTCCAGCCAGGCCTTAAGGTTCTCCATCAGGCCTGCGAGCAGGGTCTGCGACCTATTGTCGAGGGGACTGTCATCTTGAAACTGGGCCAGATAATCCTTGACGAGTTCGAAGGCCCGGCGGGTCTGCGGTCCGGCCCCAAGTTCCAGTTCCGGCCGGAGCAGATCGATCTCGCGTTTCAGGCTGGGAAGATGAACCTCTTTGCCGGACATAAGGCGGGCGAGGCCTCCCAACAAGTCTTCGGGCTCGGGCCTGGGCCGCTCATGGAGGTTTGGAGACGCTGGTCTCATCGGGCTGAGCGGCGGGGTGGACGATTTTGTTTCCAGCCTGACCGCCGTCTTTTGAGCGGGGCTGACCGGCGGGGTCTCCAGCAATCTTTCGAAGCGGTCAAGGTCGTTTTCGACCGGGGCTAAGTCCAGGACCTGATCGGACTGGTCATTTTCGAGATTGGCCAGGATAAGTTCAATCGCGTCCAAAACGCGGAAAAGGACGTCGATCAGACCTGGCGGACAGGGGGAGCAGCCTGTTTCGCGGAGGCCCTGGAGGAGGTTTTCGGCCTTATGGGTCAGACTGTACAGTCCTTTCAGGTCGAGAAAGCCGGCGTTGCCCTTGATGCTGTGGAGCCGCCGCATGACGCCGTGCAGTTCGTCCTGTCTAGCCGGGTCCTTTTCGAGGACCAGTAAATGTTGCCCGGCCGCCTGCAAGTGATCCCGAGCGTCGTCGATAAATTCGGCCATTATTTCGCTGGGCATGTCCTTTGACCTCAACGGCGGCGGACCGCACTCTAAAAACTACACGATATCTCCTTTTGAGTCCAGAAAACAAAGCAAGGGGGACAAAAGCCAGCGGTCCTCCGGCCCGAACGGACGAACTGGAACCCGAGACGGGATTGAAGCCGGCCTTATTGGGGCGTGGATTTGGACCGATCAGCCTCGGTTTCGCCAAGCCCGGCCGATTCACCGGCCCTGGCGGCGCGGCGGAGGCAGACGGTCAGGATCGGCCCGGAAACCACGTAAGCCAGCATGAAGAAAAAGAGGACCACCTGGGGCCGGACCGCGACCAAAGCTATAACCAGCGTGGCGGCGACCAGGGTATTGAAGGGCTTGCTTTTGAGCAGTTCCGGGTTTTTCAGGCTGAAGTATCTGAAGTTGCTGACCATGAGGAAAGAAAGGACGAAGATGAGCACTAGGATGGCCCAATGTTTGATGACGCCGCTTTGGCCAAAGTGATGCAGGAAGAAGACGGTGGTGGCGATCATGGCCGCCGCGCCCGGGATAGGCAGGCCTTGGAAGAAATCCGAGCTTCGGTTTGCAGAATAAACGTTGAAGCGAGCTAGGCGCAGAGCGCCGCAGGCCACGTAAAGAAAGCCGGCCACCCAGCCCAGTCGACCGAAAGGTTCGAGGGCCCAAAGGTAGGCCAAAAGACCCGGGGCTACACCGAAGGCCACCAGATCGGCCAGTGAATCATATTCCACCCCGAACTGGCTGGTGGTTTGGGTCAGGCGGGCCACTTTGCCGTCGAGGAAATCGAAGACCCCCGAGACGATGATGGCTACAGCGGCGGCCATGAAGTCGTGTCTGACGGCCGAGATGATGGCGAAGAAACCGGAAAAAAGGCTGGCCGTGGTAAAAAGGTTGGGCAGAATGTAAATGCTGCGGCGCCGCTCGGCGCGGGACCTGCTTTTTCTTCGTTTACTCATGGCGGCTCTCCCGAATGCTTTCTCCGGTCTTGAAACGCTGCTCTTCTTGGACCTGGACGTCGGCGTCGTAAGGCAAATATCCCAGGACGGTTTCTCCGGCTCTGACTTTTTGCTTCAATCGGACCCGGACGTCAGTGTCCAGGGGCAGGAAGACATCCAGACGGGAACCGAAGCGGATCAGGCCGAAGCGCTGTCCTCGCACTACGGCCTCGCCCGGCTTGACCCAGCAGGCTATGCGCCGGGCGATCAGGCCGGCGATCTGGATGACCAGGAGGCGGTCGCGGCTGGGGGCTTGGATGAGGACGGCGTTGCGTTCGTTTTCCAGGGAGGCTTTATCCAGATTGGCGGCCAGGAATCTGCCCGGAGAGTACTGCACGGCCTCCACGGCGCCGGAAACCGGGGCCCGGTTGACATGAACGTTGAACAAGGACATGAAGATGCTGATTTGAAGTCTTCGGTCCTTGAGAAACACGTTTTCATCCGTGGGCATGATTTTTATGACGACGCCGTCGGCGGGCGAAACCACCGCGTCTCCGCCTTCCGGGGCGGTCCGTTCCGGGTCCCGAAAAAACCAGGCGGAAAAAAATCCGGCCGCAGCCAACAACACGGCCGGCCAGGCCCACCCGATCCAGACGCTCAAAGCCGAAGCGGCCAGAGGAATCAGAATAAACGGCCAACCCTCTCTGGCCACCGGCAATCTGTTTTTAGTTGAAGCCATATATTTTTAAATCGTACCGCCCTCTATGGTTTTTTTCAACCCGAATCAGGCGAAGTCATCCGCTCACTTTTTGGACCGGGTGATGGCAATCTTGCCGGTGCGAACGATTTCTTCGATGCCCAGGTGAGAGAGCAGGGCCAGGAGCGCCTCAATTTTACCGGCGCTTCCGGTCACTTCGAGGGTATAAAACTTGGGGCTGACGTCTACGACCTTGCATCGAAAAATGTCCACGATCCTCAAAACCTCAGCCCGGAAATTGGCTTCGGCCCGGACCTTGATTAAGGCCATTTCCCTTTCTACAAACTCGGTCTCGGTCAGGTCGACCACCTTGATAACGTTGATCAGCTTGCGCAGTTGCTTGATGATCTGTTCGACAATGGCCGGTGAGCCCGAGGTGACCAGGGTGATGCGGGAGACGTTGGGATCAAGGGTTTCAGCCACACAGAGGCTTTCGATATTGAAGCCCCGTCCGGAAAAGAGGCCAGCCACCCTGGAGAGAACTCCTGGTTCGTTGTCCACCAAGACCGATATGGTTCTTTTATTTTCGTTAATCGCCATGAGATCAGACCAGAAGCATGTTGGAGATCGAGGACCCGGCCGGAACCATAGGATAGACACACTCTTCCCGTTCCACCAGGAAGTCCATGATGACCGGTTTTTTAATTTTTAGGGATTCTTTGATGATCGGGGCGACTTCCGAAGGTTTTTCGGCCCGGAAACCCACAGCGCCGTATGCTTCGGCCAAACGGACGAAATCGGGGGCGCAACTCATGGGCGTAGCGCAGTAGCGCTTATTATAAAAAAGTTGCTGCCACTGGCGAACCATGCCCAGGAACTGGTTGTTGAGGATGGCCACTTTCACCGGCAGATTGTATTCGACCGCCGTGGCCAGCTCTTGAATGTTCATCTGGATGCTGCCGTCGCCGGCGATGTCGATGACCGTTTTGCCCGGATAAGCCACCTGAGCGCCGAGGGCCGCCGGCAGGCCGAAGCCCATGCAGCCCAGACCTCCGGAAGTAATGAAAGTCCGGGGCCGGGTCATGTGGTAATACTGGGCCGCCCACATCTGGTTCTGGCCGACTTCGGTGGTGATCACGGCCTTGCCGCGGGTCAGGCGATAAATCTCTTCCACCACGAACTGGGGTTTGATGGGACCGTCGGGTTTTTGCTCATAAGCCAGGGGATAAGTCTCCCGCCATTTTTTAATCTGGTCCAGCCAAGGTTGGCGGTCGGAGGGTTTGACCAGGGGCTTGCCCCGGCTTTTTTGTTCTTTTCCGGCCAGTTCCAACAGCCTGGCCAGGGCGTTGCGGCAGTCGGCCACGATGGGCACGTGGACGTAAACGTTTTTCTTGATGGAAGTCGGATCGATGTCGATGTGGATTATTTGGGCCCGGGGGCAGAACTCGTCGATTTTCCCGGTGACTCTGTCATCGAATCTGGCTCCGACGGCCACCAGCAAATCGCAATTCTGCACGGCCATGTTGGCCCGGTAGGTGCCGTGCATGCCCAGCATGCCCAGCCAAAGATCATGATCGGCCGGGAAAGCGCCCAGGCCCATTAAGGTGGTGGTGACCGGTATGGCGAAGGCTTCGGCTAAAGCCTTAAGCTCCCGATGAGCCTCGGAACTGATGACCCCGCCGCCGGCGTAAATGACCGGCTGTTTGGACTTGAGCAGAAGGTCGAAAGCCTTGCGAATCTGTTTGGGGTGAGGTTCCGGGTGAGGTTGATAACCCCGGAGGGCGACCTTGCGCGGGTATTTGAATTCGGTCTCACCCTGGATAATGTCCTTGGGCAAATCCACCAGGATCGGCCCCGGCCGGCCCGCGGCAGCCAGATAAAAGGCCTCTTTGATGGTGGAAGCCAGTCGGTCGATGTCTTTGACCAGATAATTGTGCTTGGTACAGGGCCGGGTGATGCCGACGATGTCCACTTCTTGAAAGGCGTCGTTGCCGATGAGCGGCGTCGGGACCTGACCGGTCAGGATCACCACTGGGCTGGAGTCCATGTAGGCGGTGGCGATGCCGGTCACCGTATTGGTCGCCCCCGGGCCCGAGGTCACCAGGACCACGCCAACTTTGCCCGAGGCCCGGGCGTAGGCGTCGGCCGCATGAACCGCGGCCTGTTCGTGCCGGACCAGAATGTGCTTGATCTTGGTCTCGGCCATCTGATCGTGAATGTCCGTAATAGCGGCCCCGGGGTAGCCGAAGATGACTTCGACCCCTTCCCGCTTCAGACATTCCAGCAGGATTCTCGCGCCGGTAAGCTTCATTGCTCTGTTTGACTTTTACGATACTCGGCCAGAATGGCCTCGATTCTGTCTCTTCCGGCCAGTTTCAATTTCTGGAGGCGTTTTTTTTCCACGGCCTCCTCAGTGGTCAAATAAGGTCGGCGGTTGAAGTCTTCCAGCTCACTCTCATACCGCCGGTGATTTTCCATTAAAACCCTTAATTCCTCATTGTGAGGAATCAAATGGGCGATGAGCTCTTCATCCTTCCTCTCCATAGTCGCCCCCGTCAACGGCTCCGCCGATTATTTCCCCTATATTACAGGATTTTTTGAGACTGTCAACGTTCTTCCTCCGCCCGGTTCGCGCAGGTCCGGCGGACGAATATACAAAGGTGTGATCTTGACCGGGTCGGTTTCCGCGCCGCGTTCGAGCATGTCCAGGGCCGTTTGAATGACCCAGACCGCACGGGGATGATCCAGCTCCTTCGGACCGGCCCGAAACAGCGGTCCCAAACCGTCGGCCAGCACCCGGCCGCAGGTCTCCAGCCCGATTCCGAAAAAGACGGTTTCCTCCTGAATTATTTGGACCAGGTCTTCAGGGGCGAAGGAGGCGAAATCAGATCGGCGTTCCCAGCGGCCGTCCGGCCCGGTTTGGTATAAGGCGGCGTAAACCAGGTCCCGGCGGGCGGGCAGAAGCGGACAGGCCTGAAACGGTCTGGGCGGCAGACCCCGGACCATGGCCTCCAGGGTGGGCACGCCGATCAGGGGGCGCCCGGCCGCCCAGGCCAGACCCTTGGCTGCGGCCAGTCCGATGCGCAGGCCGGTGAAGCTGCCGGGACCCAGCCCCAAGGTCAGGGCGTCCAGGTCAGGAACGGTCAGCCCGGTTTCATCCAGAATTCTTTTAATTTCAGGAATAAGGGTTCGGGAAAAGGTGACCGACCGAGGGAGGCTGGACTCGGTCAGGACGGTCCGGCCCTCGGCCACGGCCAGACTACCGACCGGGCTCGAGGTGTCCAGGGCCAGAATTTTCATTTTGTTCGACAGCCGGCGGCTGAGAGACGGATTCGGACCCGGTGAAGATTCGGGCCAGATCATTATAAAAAATGAAGGCCATAAACATCAGGAGAAAGACCAAGCCGACCTGCTGGGCCCTTTCCCTGATGCGCAGGCTGATGGGCCGGCGGATGACCATTTCTATCGTAAAGAAGAAGAGGTGTCCGCCGTCCAGGACCGGGACGGGGAGCAGATTGAGAATGCCCAGATTGACGCTGAGCAAGGCGGCTAAAAAAATCAGGTTGAGCAGACCGGCCTTGGCCTGTTGGCCGGCCAGTTGGGCGATGAAAATCGGGCCGCCCAGGGTTTTGAAGGGTATTTTGCGCTGAATCAGTTTGACCACGGACAGGACGGTCAGTTTGCTCAATTCCCAGGTCCGCTGGACCCCATAAAACACGGCCACGGCCGGGTTGATTTTTTCCACCACCAGGTCGCCCTGGGCTTCGATGCCGATCATGGGCACCTGGACCTCTTCCCCGAAAAGATTGGAGCTGCTGACCAGGCGCGGCGTAAGGTGAACGGTCAAAATGCGGCCGTCCCGCTCGACGGCGACTTCAAGTTCCCGGCCGGCAGCCTCCCGAACCAGCTCCAAAATATCGTCCCAGTATTTGACCTGGCGGCCGTCAATGGCGGTGATCCGGTCGCCGGCCTTGAGGCCGGCCGTCGCGGCCGGCATGTCCGGCTGAACCCGACCTACGCCTGGTCCGAGATGCGGCACGCCGTCTACGGCGAACATGGCCCAAAAGACCAGGAAAGCGAAAAAGAAGTTGGCCGCCGGTCCGGCCAGGACGATCAAAAAGCGGCCCCAGGCCGGCTGGTGCGAGAAAGACCGATGTTCCAGGCCGGGCGGGACTTCTTCGTCAGGGTTTTCTCCGAACATCTTGACGTATCCGCCCAAAGGAATCCAAGAAAGGACATATTCGGTTTCACCAAACTTTTTGCCGACCATTTTAGGCGGGAAGCCCAAGGAAAAGCGCTCGACCCGGACGCCTAGCATTTTGGCGATCAAAAAATGCCCTAGTTCGTGGACAAAGATGAGAACGCCCAACAGGACGATAGTGGAAACCAAGGTGATCATCAGCGGCGGGTTCCTTTCAGACCCTCGATTATCTCTGTGGTTTTGGCTCTGGCCGCCCGGTCCAAAGCCAAGACCTGATCAAGTCCGCTTAAGGCTTCGGTCCCCGCCTCGCCCAAGACCCGTTCGACTACTTCGGCGATCTCCAAAAAGTTCAGCTTACCTTCCAAAAAGGCCTGGACAGCCACTTCGTTGGCCGCATTGAGGACGGCCGGGGCCGTGCCTCCGCGCCAGCCGGCCTCCAGGGCCAAGGCCAAACCGGGGAAATGGTCCAAGTCCGGTTCGGTGAAAGTCAGGGCCGAAGTCTGGGGCAGGTCCAGAGGGGGCAGGTCCAAAGGCAGCCGCTGGGGATAGGCCAAGGCATAGGCGATGGGCAGACGCATGTCCGGAAGGCCGAGCTGAGCGATGACCGAACCGTCAATGAACTCGACCAGGGAATGGACGATGCTCTGGGGGTGAATGTGGATGGCGATCTTTTCCCAGGGCAGCCCGAAGAGCCACCGGGCTTCGATGGCCTCGAAGCCTTTATTCATCAATGTGGCGGAGTCGATGGTTATTTTGGCCCCCATGGTCCAGTTGGGATGAGCCAGGGCGTCGCCTGGAGTGGCCTGGGCCATTCTGGCCCAAGTCCAATCCAAAAAAGGCCCCCCCGAAGCGGTCAGGATGATCCTTTTGACGTCCTCGATCCTCTGGCCGGTCAAGACCTGAAAAATGGCCGAGTGTTCGCTGTCCACCGGCAGCAGTTCCGCCCCCCGGCGTCGCACTTCAGCCATGACCAGCTCTCCGGCCATGACCAGAGTTTCCTTGTTGGCCAGGGCGATCCTTTTACCAGCTTGAACGGCCGCCCAGGTCGGTTTCAGGCCGGCCGCCCCGACCATGGCTGAAACCACGGTTTCGGCTTCTTCAAGACCAGCCACATATTGGTAGCCCTCGTCGCCCCAAACCAGTTCCCCCCGCCAGGACGAACCGATCAATCCGGCCAATTCCTGAGCCAGGGTCTGGTTGAAAACCGCGGCGGCCCTGGGACGGAATTCTTTGATCTGCTGGGCCAACAGAGTGATGTTCCGCCCGGCGGCCAAGCCGACCACTTTGAAGCGAGCGGGAAAGGACCGCACCACCTCAAGGACGTTCCTGCCGATCGAACCGGTGGACCCCAGCAGGGATATGTGTTTTCCGCCCGGCTTCATTTCGAATTCAAACCAGCCCTCCGCCGCGAGTCACCGCATATAGATAGACGAAAGGGCCGTTGAAAAGCAGGGCGTCGATCCGGTCGAGAATTCCGCCGTGGCCCAAAAGGACGGACCCGCTGTCCTTTATGCCGGCCGATCTTTTGAGCATGGATTCGAACAGGTCTCCAGTCGCCCCCCAAATTCCCAAAAAAATCCCAAACAAGGCCGCTTCAAACCAAGCCGCCGGCAGCAACAGGCCGCCGACCAGCCCGGCGCTCAACCCGCTCCCGATCAGGCCGCCCCCGAATCCTTCCCAAGTCTTCTTGGGGCTGACGGCGGGATAAAAAGGCCGCCGCCCGAAACTGCGGCCGACATAAAAAGCGGCGGTGTCTCCCAGGAAAGTCACGGCCAGAGTAAAAAAAATCCATTCGGCGCCGTGGTCGAGAGCATGAAGCCGGACGAAAAAAGACAGGAACAAACTGACGTACACATGGCCTAAAGAAAAACGCCCGATGCTGTCAATTATGGAGGGTGTTTGCCCGTAATTCAAGAGAAAGTAAAGAAAGCCCAGGGCTACGGCCAGGACCAAAGCCAAGCCTTGACCGACGGGTCCATAAAGTCGGGCTCCGATCATGATCATGGCCGCGCCGCCCAGCCCTATGGCTTGAAGGACCCAGGGCCGCCGGTCGAAGCAGATCGAAAAAAACTCCCGCCAGGCCAACAGTGCAGTCACAATTATTAAAAGGTCAAAGGCTGAAGGCGGGGCCAGGAAGAGCAGGCCCAGGACTAAGGGGATCAGGACCGCCGCCACGGCCCACCGACTGGCGTGGGCGGACAAGGGCACGGTCAACGCCCCCTCTCAGCGCGCACTTGGTCCCCGGTCTTGCCGAAGCGCCGTTCCCGGCGCTGGTAGTCCAAGATGGCTTCTTCCAACTCCTTTTCCCTGAAGTCCGGCCAGTAGGCGTCGGTGAAAAAAATCTCGGTATAAGCCATCTGCCAAAGCAAAAAGTTGCTGATCCGATCCTCGCCGCCGGTGCGGATGAGCAGGTCAGGTTCAGGCAGACCGACTGTATAGAGATACGCCGAGAAAGTCTGCTCATTGATCTCTTCAATTTTCAGCCGGCCCGCGCCACATTCCATAGCCATCAATCTGGCCGCCCTAAGAATTTCCTGGCGGCCGCCGTAACTCAAGGCCAACGACAAAACCATTCGGTCGTTCTTTGAGGTGGCGGCCATGGTTTTTCTGAGCAGCTCCCGGGTGGACCGGGGCAGGCGGTCAATGTCGCCGACGGCGTTGAGCCGGATGTCGTTTTGGAGCATCTCGTCGAGCTCTTTTTCCAAATACCGGTTCAACAGACGCCAGAGGGCCTCGACTTCGGTCCGGGGACGCTGCCAGTTTTCCTCGGAAAAGGCGTAAAGGGTCAGGTATTGGACGCCCAACTTTCGGCAGGCCTTGGTTATGGCCCGGACCGAGTCGGCCCCGGCCCGATGGCCCTCGATGCGGCTCAAACCACGGGCCTGGGCCCACCGGCCGTTGCCGTCCATGATTATGGCCACGTGCCGCGGCAGTTTCGCTTTATCCAACTCTTCCTGGGTCACCATTCACCCGCGTTCGGCAACTAAAGATAATCAGAGTCGACAAAAAAGACGGCCGGACACGCCGCCGCCTCTTCAGGCCGCCGGTTAAAAACTAGAATCAACCACCGCTCCTGGTCAGAATTCCAGAATTTCCTTTTCCTTGACTCCGACGGTCTCGTCAATGTTTTTGATGTAATCATCCGTGATCTTCTGAACCTCTTCCTGGGCCCGGAAGAAATCGTCTTCAGAAATTTCTTTATCTTTCTTCAGGTCTTTAAGCATCTCGTTGGCGTCCCGCCGGATATTGCGCAAGGCCACCTTGTTTTCCTCAGCCATCTTTCTGACTACTTTGACCAGGTCCTTGCGCCGCTCCTCGCTGAGCGGGGGAATGGCGATCCGGATGACCTTGCCGTCGCTCATCGGAGTAAGGCCGAGTTCGGATTTAAGAATGGCTTTTTCGATGGCCCCGACCACCTGAGAGTCCCAGGGTTGAATCAGCAACAGACGGGCTTCGGGCACGGAAATCGAGGCCACCTGGTTCAGAGGGGTCGGCGTGCCGTAATAATCCACCCGAATGCCGTCCAACAAGGCGGTGGAAGCCCGGCCCGTCCGGACCTTTTTCAGGTCCCGGTCCAAGGCGGTCAAAGTCTTCTGCATCCGGTCCTTTACGTCTTCATAGATTTCATCCAACATGACGGCCTCTCTTAACCTGCCACCAGAGTCCCCACCTTCTCCCCGGACAAAACCCGCTTGATATTCCCGCGCACGCTCAGATTAAAGACAATGATCGGGAGCTTGTTTTCCATGGCCAAGGAAAGGGCGGTGGCGTCCATGACTTTAACTCGGCGCTCGATGGCTTCCATATAGGTCAGTTCGGGGAAAAATCGGGCCGCCGGATTCTTGACCGGGTCCGAATCGAAGACGCCGTCGACCTTGGTGGCCTTGAGCAGGACCTGGGCTCCGATCTCACTGGCCCGCAAGGCCGCGGCCGTGTCCGTGGAAAAATAAGGATTGCCGGTGCCGGCGGCGAAGATGACCACCCGGCCTTTTTCCAAATGCCGGATAGCCCGGCGGCGGATATAGGGCTCAGCCACTTCAAAAATCCTCAGGGCCGACTGCACCCGCGTGTCCAAACCTTTTTTCTCGAAGGCCTCCTGCAGGGCCAGCGCGTTGATGACCGTGGCCAGCATGCCCATGTAATCGCCGGTGGCCCGGCTCAAACCCCGCGCCGCCAAGGCCTGCCCCCGAAAGATGTTCCCACCGCCGATGACCACACCCAGGCTCAAGCCGGTCCCAGGGGCGGCCACTTCGGCGACTTGCCCGGCGATGTCATCGAGAACGTCCGGGTCGATGCCGAAGCCCCGGTTGCTTTGGAGGGCCTCGCCGCTGAGTTTCAGCAAGACCCGTTGATAAGGCCGGCCTTCTTGTCCCACGTTTTATTCTTTTTCCAAGTCCTCGCCGACCTGGAAGCGAACAAATCGCCGAATATTAATGTTTTCACCTAGCTTGCCTATAGTCTCGTTAAGAAGGTCCTTGATTTTCAGTTCCGGGTCTTTGACATAGGGCTGGTCAAGCAGACAGACTTCGTTATAAAATTTCTGGAGCTTGCCCTCCACGATTTTTTCCGCCACTTTCTCCGGCTTGCCCATCTCCAAGGCCTGGGACCGATAAATCTGCTTCTCCTTTTCCACGATCTCTTGAGGCAGCGATTCCACGTCCACGCAGATGGGGTTGGCCGCGGCCACATGCATGGCCAGGTTATGAACAAACTCGCCAAACTCCTCGCTCCGGGCCACAAAGTCCGTTTCGCAGTTGACCTCGATCAGAACCCCCAGCTTGCCTCCGGTGTGAATGTACGAATGAACCAGCCCCTCGCTGGTGGCTCGGCCGGCCCTTTTCCGGGCGGTCAGCAGACCTTTTTGCCTGAGGTAGTCGACAGCCTTATCCATATCCCCGCCGGACTGGGCCAGGGCTTCTTTACAATCCATCATGCCTGCACTGGTCTTGTCTCGGAGTTCTTTGACCATTTTCGCCGTAATTTCCACGCTTATCTCCTCCGTCCGCTTGAGAAAAAATCGGGGGCGTCGGGCCCCCGTTTTGATCAATCCTGTCGCCTAGGCCTCTTGGCCGGCTTCTTCCCGCCGAATCACAATGACTTCGGGCTGGCCCGCCTCCTTGCTCGGCGCTTCTTTAGGATAATCAGCCACATAAGGCCTCGATTCCCTGTATTCGCGCTCGCCTTCTTCCTCGGTCTCTTCGGCGGCGGCGCCTTCATAACGGTTTTTCCCCTCGATGCAAGCATCGGCGATCCGGCTGGTCATCAGCCGGATGGCCCGAATGGCGTCATCGTTGCCGGGAATGATATAGTCCACTTCGTCCGGATCACAATTGGTGTCCACCACGGCCACCACCGGAATGCCCAGCTTCCTGGCCTCGCTGACCGCAATCTTCTCCCGCCGGGGATCGATGACGAATAGAGCGCCGGGCAACCGATCCATCTCTTTGATGCCGCCCAGGTTCTTTTCCAATTTGAGCATCTGCCGTTCCATGCCCTGAACCTCTTTTTTGGGAAAAAGGTTCAATGACCCGTCGGCTTTCATCCGTTCCAGCTTTTTCAGGCGCTCGATACTGCGCCGGATGGTTTCAAAATTGGTCAGGGTGCCGCCCAGCCAACGATTATTGACGTAATACATCCCGCAGCGGGCCGATTCCTCGGCGATGGCTTCCGCCGCTTGTTTTTTGGTGCCCACAAAAAGCACCGAGTGGCCCAAGGCCACGGTGTCGGCCACAAAATTGTAAGCCACCTTGAAAAGCTGAACGGTCTTTTGTAAGTCGATGATGTAAATGCCGTTGCGGGCCCCAAAGATGTAAGGCTTCATCTTGGGGTTCCAGCGGCGGGTCTGATGGCCGAAGTGGACCCCGGCCTCCAAGAGCTGCTTCATGGTCACTTGGGACATAAATTCCTAAGCCTCCTTGCGGTTTATCCTCCGCCCAGACGCCTTCCGGCCTTTTGACCTGAAAAACAGGCACCGCAAGCCAGGTCTGGGCGTGCGTGCTTAAACTTAAATTTTATACCAAATAATTCTGTTGCGCGCAAGCAAAAATTGGGAATTTTCTTGAATAAAAAGCGATCAGGCCAACCCGACCACCTCTTTCCCGTCCGGCTTTTTCGGGTAAAATCGCTCTTTCTCGCTGTAAATGCACCCGCAATACTGCTGGCGGTACATGCCCAGGCTCTTGGAAACTTCGACTCCTTCCCGCCAGCCGGTCCGAAAGTCCTGGTAATAAAAATCCACTCTGTTCTGCCGGGCGGCTTCGGCCCCGATTTGAGCTATCAGGTCGTGTTTTTGGTATTTGCTGTAAAGAAGGGTGGTGGTGACCGCGTCGAATCGGCCGCGCCTGGCTATATGGGCCGCGGTCTTCAGACGCAACAGGTAACAAAAACGGCAGCGCTCGGTTTCCCGAAAAACCGTCTCCCGCAGGAACCCTTCCAGATCGTATTCATCGGCGTAGATGACCGGGAGCCCGATCTTGCCAGCCCATTCGGCCAGGGTGTCCCGCCGCCGAACGTATTCCTGGTAGGGATGGATATTAGGATTGAAAAAATAGCCGTACAATTCATGGCCCGCCCCCCGGAGAACCTCAACCGGGTAAACGGCGCAGGGACCGCAGCAGATATGGAGAAGGATTTTCATGCTTCATTAATAATATATTTTGGCCGGACAGGCAAGGCCGGCCGCAGAAACCGAGGCCAGCTCCCTCCAACGGATAAGAAGACGTCTTCCTCGGGAGTGCAGGCCCGACCCAGTCTCGTTTATTCGCTTCAGAAAATCGGCCCGACCCCGGGCCGTGACCTTATTTCATCTTTTCTTCCAATTGCTTCAATAATTCCCTGGCGTCCTTCTTCCAATCCTGGCAGTCCGGTTCCTGGCCCTGAGGGCAAGAACCTTCAATGGCCTGGGTCAGCAAGGCCTTGGCCTGATCGTACTTTTTCTGGTCCATGTAAAGTTCTGCTAAATTGACGTGGGAAATCCACCGGTTCGGCCCAAGCTCGATGGCCTTTTTCAAGTTCTCTTCGGCTTTTTTCTTGTCGCCGCCGAAAAGACCCGGCACCTTGAAATACATCCGGCCCAAGACCATGTAAGCCCCGCCCATGTTGTAGCCCGGGTCCCTTTTGATCACTTCAGCCATTTCTTTCTTGATCGGGTCCACCAGGGACAGGCTCTTCATGATGCCCTTGGCCTGGCCGTACAGACCGTAGCTGACCCCCAGCCAGTAGTGGCCGGGAACGCTGTCCGGGTCGAGCTGAATGGCTTTCTTGGCTGCGGCGATGCCTTCTTCAAAAATCGGAATCTGCTGGTCTTGAGGGGAATGTTGTCCGACCCAATACAGGGCCCGGGCCAGCTTCCAGTAGGCCTCCGGCTGGTTCGGGTCGACATCGATGGCTTCTTTATACTTTTCTGCGGCCATCTTGGCCTTGGCCAAATCGCTGCGCTGCTCGTACCAGGAATCGCCCTCGGCGATCAAGGCCTGATAATCAGCGGCCCAAGCCGAATTCACCGCCAAGAACATAGCGAATACCGCCAGCATCACCCAAAATTTTTCCCGCTTCATACTCCTCACCTCGCTGTTTAGGTGTTAAGATCGGCCCTGGTGAGAGGCCGCTTACAGACAGACAATCTCGTCGCCGGGCTTGACTTGGCCGCCGGTGACGACCTTGAAAAAGACCCCCTCTTTCGGCATGACGCATTGACCCACCGCCTTCATGATCGCACAGCCGGCGTGACATTCTTTCCCGATCTGGGTCAATTCCAGAACCGCTTCCGGTCCGACCTTAAGCCTCGCACCCACGGCCAGCCCGGTCAGGTCCAGACCGATAGTGGTGATGTTTTCCGCAAAATCTCCTGGTGCGACCTCCAGACCCAGAGCCTTCATCTTGTCTATGCTTTCCTGAGCCAGCAGGCTGACCTGGCGGGTCCAGTCCCCGGCATGAGCGTCACCTTCCACGCCGTGTCCCGGCCTGAGCCGGATCGACGCAACGTTGATCTTTTTGACCCCCTTGGTCCGGCTGATCGATACGGCGGCGACTTTCACATCCACGACGCCTTCCTGAACCATCAGACTAAAGCCTTTTCCAGGCTATCATATTGACACTCTTTTGGGAACATGGTAAAAATTTTAACCGACGCGGAGGGATGGCCGAGTGGTTTAAGGCGGCGGTCTTGAAAACCGTTGTGCGAAAGCACCGTGGGTTCGAATCCTACTCCCTCCGCCAGGAAAGTCGGGTTCAGTCCGGAGAGATGGCCGAGTCGGCTGAAGGCGCTCGCCTGCTAAGCGAGTGTGGGGTGTAAAGCTCCACCGAGGGTTCGAATCCCTCTCTCTCCGCCAGAATATGACCAACAGCCCCGTAAAACCGGGGCTTTTTACTTTCCATTGTTCAGACTAAGTATACTTGACTTCCCTTCCCCCAGGCCCAAGGATACTTTTCGGGCAAAAAGTATCTTTAAACTGGCGTGAGGTCCAGGATTTCATCCTCTTTGTCCATTTATTTTCCGGTCCAGAGGTACAGAGCAACACCAAGTCCGATCCGCCTAAAGGGCGAAAAAGCTATGCGCCTCAAATCAGAGGCGGATAATAAAGTCCGCCCGCTTATTTCATCACCTGTTCGGGCCAAGCAGAAAGACCATTTCTATCGACCAGCAAAACGCGTTTTTCTTGGGCCTTTTTACGGACGGCGTCAGAAAAGCCGCGGGCGTTCGTCACGACCACGGCCAGGATCGGCGGTGGAAGTTCAGGATAGCTTTTGGCGGCCTTCACCACTTGATCCACCGCCGCCTCGGGACAGAGATCATTCCGCTGGGTGTGTTTAACCTGAATAATCAGGTTCGGCCGACCCGAACCTTGCGGGGCCAGGCCCAGGCCGTCCGCACCGCAGTCGCCGGTGACGGGGGTGCGTTTGGTCTCATAACCAGCTTCACGGACCTTGGTCAAAACCCACTCCTCGAATCTCAGCGGTTCCAGGCAGTCAATCTCGGTCAGAAAATCCGGCTGCTCGCCCCAAACGGTTTCCTTGAACAAGCGTTCGGCCTCGCCCAGGTTGCAGGCCGGCGGGGCCAGAATGGTTTGACAAAGCCCTCTTTTATTTTCCAACAGGGCGTGCAACCGAAAGTCAAAGCTGGACTCGCCCCAATGAGGGTGCCGGGCCAGCGGATAATAAATATGCACCGGTTTGTCCTGGGAAATCCGATAGACCCGATCCGTACACTGGTCCTCCACCGCCGGATTCCACCAGCGCGACAGATGGATCACGTGATTGGCCGCGGTAAGGGTGAAGCCCACGCCCCCGGCTTTGGGAGAAAGAATCATCACCTCGAATCCGGCCTGCTTTTGAAATTTTTCCACCCTTTCTTTGCGTTTGGGGCCGGACACAGTCCCATTGATTATCATGGGCGCTTGAGCCAACCCGTATCTTTTTTGAATCAGCTCGGCCAGATAGCCCTGCATGTTCACGGATTCCAGAAAGATCAGGGCTTTTTCGTTTTGACCGGCGATGCCGTCCAGAATTTCGATGGTCAAGGCCAGACGAGCCGAGGCCTTAATATACTCATCTGCTGAAAGACCGCCGGCTTTGAAATAGGGGTGCAGGGAAACGCTTCTGAGTTCGTGCAAGGCTTTCAAGATGCCTCCGGGGTCTTGGGCGCAGGTCTTGGCCCAGGCCACGGCCTGATCATAGGCCTCGGCCTGCAAAGGCGGCATTTCCTTTTCCCGAACGAGAAGTGCTTTTTCGGGAAGGCCCTGGAGGTATTCGTCTTTGAGCCGTCGGAAAAGCACGGGCGGTTTTTTTCTTTCCCTCAAGAGTTTATTCAAATCAGCCAGAAGGCTCGTCGCCGAATCGCCGTTTTTTTCGTACTTGGCGGAAAAATCCTTCAGCGCGCCCAAATCTCCCGGCCGGACCGCGTCCACGATGCACCAGATGTCGGCCGGTCGGTTTTCCACGGGCGTCCCGGTCATGGCCAGGCCGAAGTCCATCTGCAGGGCCTTGGCGGCGTGAGTCATCAGCGCCACCGGGTTCTTGACTTTTTGGGCCTCATCGAAAACCACCGCCCGCCATTTGACCAGCCCGAAACTGTGCTGGTAGTCCCGGACCGTCTCATAAGTGGCCAAAACCCAATCAGCTTTTGACAATTTATTTATGTCCAAAACCGGGGCTCTCTCTTCGGCTCCCTCTTCGATTTCTTTTAGGCCTGCCGCCCCGGGCTTGTGCAATTCTTTTAAGGTCCGGCCGTAGGCTTTAAGTAAAGACCCCAAACCCGGAGCCTGAAGGTGTTGGTCATGTTGTTGGGCCCATTCGTCCAATAGACCGGTCGGGGCGACCACCAGGAACGGCCCCCTTTGAAGCCGCCGGACCCAGGCCAAAAAGGCCAGGGCTTGCAAGGTTTTGCCCAGCCCCATGTCGTCGGCCAGCAAGGCCCCGGGACTGCCGTTGACCCAATGTTGTTGGAGCCACTTCACGCCCTCCTCTTGATGGGGCAGGAGCCTGGTCCGCAAAAGGTCGCCGGGCAGGTCTCCGATCCGGCCGGGGCGTCTGCCCCTTTGGCCCTCGATTTCCAGGTCTTCGAAATTGCCTTTGATAATGAGAACGTATTTATCAGAGCGTTTTGTAGGTTTAGGTGCGGGCGGCTCTTCAGGCGGTTTCGGCCGGGCCAGGCCGATAAGTTGACCCAGGGCCTCGATGGTCTGTTGCGTGGCCGGGATTACTTTATCTTTGTATTTGATGTTGGGACGCCCCTCTTCCCGGGCTTGGCTTACTTGCCGTCGAAGGTCCTCAACATCGTGAGGTTCAATAATAATCCAGACGCCATTTACCCATATACCCCCAGCCTCCGGCGGCAGCCAGGGTTCTTTAGAAGTTTTTTGGAAGAAAGGCAGCACCGGGGGGTCCCACCAACCGATTGCCTTGACCCGTTCGCCGTACCCGAACGTCTCCTGGAAAAGTTCGGACACGAAGGTTTCATCGAAGTCGCGGCCCAAGCGCTCCTGGAGAAACGGACGGGGATTGCTCAGGAAACGCCGGCGCACCTCCGGACCGGCTCGCTGATAATCCCTGACCACCTGGAGGGCCTGGCGGACCGGTTCCGGAACCACGGCGAACCAGCCGCCCCCCACGGCATACTGGGTCTTGGCTTTCGAACTGCGCCGGAAATGTTTGGCGAAAAATTCCTGGTAGGTCTGGGGCAAAACCCGTTCGACTTCCCCTGTTTCCCGGTCCTCGATTTCACTGACCGGTCCCTTGACCAAGCGGACCAAGACGGGGTCGAAGTCCGGTTCGCCCTGATCGTTCAAAAACGGGTCAAGCGAAAAATGGTCGGCCTTGACCACGTTGATCGAAGCCAGATAATGGTCGAGCACCGCTTCTTCCGGCAAAAGCTCCTTCAAAACCCCCCAGGCCAGAAACTTGGCCTGGCTGTCCGTCGGCGGAGCCGCATTGAAACGGTCGATGGTCTCGACGATGGAATAATATGGTTCGCCCAAGATGAAGCCTTTCCCCCCGACCTCGATCAGGCAGCCGGTTCTTCGGGGATTGACTACAGGGAGTTGCTGGGGATGCCAGAAATCATAAACAAAGCAAAAGTCCGGGTCGGTGAGCAGCCGCCCCCGGGACTCGATATGGAGGATAAAAGGCCAGGGTTCGGGCAGGGCCAACCGCTGGAGTTCGCCGGGTGAAAGACGGGCTAGGGCGGCATGGGGCGCCAAGACGGCTCCGTCTTCCTTTTCGGCGGCCGCCTCGTCTTCGAGCAGCCGCCAAAGCGGGCCTGGGCCTACGGGTTGCCCTTCCGGAGTAAACAGGTCGTATTTAGCCCAGTCTTCGGGGCCGAGAATCCGGTCCCCGGCCCGGCCGCGGAAGCAAAAACCTTCGTCGTTCACCCTCCAGTCCCATACGGCTTTAATCATGACTTAACCTTGTACTCGGATTCATGAATATATATTCCGGTTCTCTCGAAGATCCATTGGGCCACTTTTCTTTGCCAAGAATATGTTGCGCTGCCGGAATGGACGAAATCATAATCACAATAATCAATGACTTCATTCCGGCTATATGCAGATCTATAAAAGTCCGGGCCTTTTTTGTTGCCGGGCAGCCAAAACCGGCCCTTGCCGTTGTGACTCCATTCGGCCAGCACCAGGCCGCCGTTGAATTTCAACAGCAGAACGGAATGATTGGCTAAAACGCCAGAGCCTTTCAACAGTCGGCCATGTCCTTTGTATTCCCAATCTTTGATGGTTTTCACATAGCGTTGGGCGGCCGGTCCGAGCAGGACCCAGGCTTCGGTTATACGCCTTATTTTAAAGTAAGCCGACCAGAAGGCTTTCCGGTAAGGCCAGTGATGACTGTACTCACCCGTTTTGACCGTATAATCGAGGATGCGGAAGAAATCCTCCAGGGTGACCCCGGCCAGCCAGCGCAGGATGATCTGTTTGGCCGACAATTTGACGCCGTGCCAATTTATTTTTGTTTCACCGAACTCCGGATGACCGAACGTCTTGATTAGAAACTTAGCGATCTTGTTGAAAATTTCATTCTGGTCCAGGCGGTTTTCCTGATCGAACGGGTCAAGCAGTCTTTCGATGACCTCCACCCGGTGTTCAGGGAATCTCAGGCGGCCGTCCGCCTTGACCAGGAGATCGAAACTCCGGTTGAGTCGGCCGGGGGCCAGTCTTTTCTTGCGCAGATCGTCTTCCAGGTCGACCAGGAAGAGCAAGGCCGCGTATAGAAAGTTGGCTCCGGCCAAATCTCCGGTCAAACCGGCTTGGTTCAGGAAGTCTTCGGCGGCGGCCTCGGAATTCTTATAAGTCTCGGCGAATGACCGGCATCCATTAGGCTCCAGGTACGAAAACTTCCGGCAGCGCTCTTTCCATTTGACCAATGACTGGGCCTGTTTGTCGGCCAAGACGGCCCTTAAACCTTTTCGCCACAGCTCGAAAGTGGGCAGGTTTTCAGGGTAGTCCCTCAAAAAGACCCGAAGCAAGGTCGTGACGGCCGAGGCCGAACCTTCCCGGTTCAACCAGATCAGGTAAGCCCGGGCCAGACCGTTTATTCCTCCCAGGGGGTTCTCGCCGTGAAACAGGACCCAAGGGGCGCGGCGCAGGTCCCGCCGGGTCAGTCCGTCCAGGGTTTTGCGCTCTTTCCAGGCGGCGGTCAGGGCCAGGCGGACGGCGACCAAATCATAAGGGTCGGGCTTCTTGGGCGTGACCTCGCTAAAATTTTCCTTGATGGCTTCGACGGTCTTGATCATCAGGCGGGGCGGCGGCCAGGGGTGCCTATAGACCTTAAGGGTCAGCCTGACCTTTTCCAGTAAATTTCCAGCCCAAGGTTCGTACTCGGTTTCACCAGTCATAAGCCCCTCGGCGTCCTATTCCGCATTTCCAAACCTGGTCCGTCCGGCATTCGTCGAGCCGATTCGAGGCCTGACCTTGTGGGCGGCGGACCAGGTTGGAGCGGGGCGCACTCATCATCCTTCAGCCCCTTGTGAGGCGAACTCCGGTCGATTTAGCGAGATAATTCACCAGAATTTTTCAGCCGTTCTTTCAGTTCTTGCTCAGTTTGGGGCTCATGGGGTGGAAACATGATGAAACGGAAGTCTATACGGCGGTTTTCCGGGACATCGTCCACCCCTTCGTAAGCCTTGACCGGCCGGTGTTCGCCGTAACCGCTCAGACTGAAGATGTATTGCCCGTCCCCGTTTTTAAGTTCAATCAGTTCCGGGGCGTTTTCGGCCAGGAACTTGAAGGTGGTCCTGGCCCGGGCCGCTGAAAGCTCAAAGTTGTCTTGAAATCTGCCGCCCGGACGCACAGGCTGCCGGTCGGTGTGGCCTTCGATGAAGACCGTTTCAATGGTCCCCACTTTGTCGATGGCCCCTCCAGTCTCTTGGGTCGATGGTTGAGGACAAAGATATTCCGGCAGAACTTCCTGAAATATTTCGGCCAGTATCTTTAGATTTTTTTGGCCGTCGGGCTTGAGGGCCGCTGAACCTGAATCAAAAAGAATTCCTTCCTGGAGACGGAGTACGCCATGCTTCTTGTCGACGGTGATTTTCAACTTGTATTTTCCGGCTTCATTTTCAATCTGGTCTAGCATCCGGTCCCGACGTTCTTTGGTCCTCAGAAGCTTGGTCAGGATACCCTCCAGTTGGTCTTTCTTGCGCAAATGTTTGGCTTTTTCCTCCACATATTTCTTTTCCTCCTCCTGCTGTCTGGTCTCCGCGAACTTGAAATTCAAGGCGAACACGGCCAGGGCGATGGTGAAAAGAAACAGCAGGCCGGCCATCAGGTCGCTGACCGAGACCAGATAACCTTGTTCTTCATCATCGACGGGGTGATTTGCTCCACTTTTTCGCCACAACCGGAATCACCTTTACTTTTTTAGCTTGGCGACCAAATCGGTCAGTTCATCCGGCAAATCCCTCATTTCTTTCACGGCCCCGCTCAAAGCGTTGACCCCATCAACCAAATGCTTTTCCAAATCAATGACATAACCCCGCAGATGGTCGACGTAGGCGTTTAACCCATCATTTATTTCCTCAAAGACCTTTTTCAAGGTTTCATCCAAATCGGCGAATCTTTGTTGATAGCGTTCCCAGGTCATGGTCAAGGCCTGATGCTCCTTCTGTAATGCGTTGAAAAAGAGCTTCATTTCTTCATGAGTTTGCTGCGATTGCCGGGCGGCTTCGCCGGCTTCCCGACCGGCGGCTTCGAATCTTTGGGCGATTTGGCTTATGGGCGCCACGGCGTTTTTGATGCTTTCGGTCATGGCTGTCATCCGGCTAGCCGCATCTTTCGCTTCGGTGAGGACCTGTCTGGTTGAGGCGAGGACCTGGCCGGACTCCTGGGCCGCGGCCTTGAAGTTCTCCGTATTGGTGGAAAGTTCGGCCGCCAGTTCTTTCAGGCCGGTTAAGGACAAATTGACGGCATTCCGCATTTGGTCCGCGGTCCCCTGGAAACGGTCGACGGTCTTTTCGATCGTTTTCACCACACCCTGAAAGCTTTGTTCAACCTCATTGCCGGCCCTGGTCAGTTGGCCCGAAAGCTGTTTGCCGGTGTTTTCCAAATCGGACGCCGTTTTCTTCGAAGACTCGTTGATGGTGGCACTGATTTGTTCCAGGACGGCTTTGGTCTGGTCAACCATGACCTTCACCGCCTCGTTCACTTGCTCCTGCGTTTTCACCATGGCTTGTTGCGAAGAACTGATGGTTTCCGCCAGGCTGTTGACGGCTTCGGCCAAGGCTTTGAATTCTTCCCCGGTGGCGCCCTGCAAGCCTTCCTGGAATTTTTCGGTAATATCTTTGAGCATCTCGCCCAGGGCCTCGCCCCGGTCCGCCTTAATCCCTTCCATGGTTTGGTGGATTCCATCCAGCCGGGGACCGATATTTTCGTCGACCAGGCTGGTCAGGGCCTGCTGAATCGACTCGGCCAACGTGTTTAGTTGGTTGGATATGCGGCTGTCCAAGGCTTCGGCTATGGACGCGGCCAGGTCGGTGTTGAACCGCTGAAGCTGGCCGGATTGGACTTTGAGTTCCTGCAGTTGCTCGTAAGCCAGCTTTTCCGGGGTGACCAAGGGGATAAGCCGGTCGAGGTGGTCGTTCCATTCATGAAAAACCAAGGGAAGTCTATGAAGCTGTCTTTTTACCAACATGGAAAACGAAATCGAACAGAAAAGCCCGACAATGGAAGTCCAGAAAGCCAGTGAAGCCCCGCCCAGAAGATCTTTTAGGGATTGGGTGATCTCGGTCAAATCCCCTGTGGCGAATCCGCTTTGGGCTTGGTAAATGCCGGCGGCCAAACCCACGAAGGTGAAAAAAATCCCGCCGCCGGTCAAATAGTTGGGCACGGCGTTGAAAAGAGGCAGGTTCAGGCTTCGGGCCAGGTAGGTTTGCGGCTCAAAAAAGCAATGGGCCGGAGCGCTGGTCTGGATGACCCGGGGATTGGCGCTGTCGCTCTTAGGAAAAATCAATGATTCCGCCAGGTTTCTCCAATCATTCCCAATTAAGAAATGATCCTTGAACTTTGAGTTGACATCTTCGAATTTTTCGAAGAAATCCTGCGGGCTTTCTACGGTCGTTAATATTCGGATAATTTGTTTTATCTTTTTTTTCGTTTTGTTTTGGGAGTACCAGAAGCAAACCCCAAATACAAAAAACCCCGCCGCTATCACCAAACAAAAAACCACTACACCGGAGAAGCTAGTGCAGAAGGTGGGCGCGTTGTCCCATAATTGCAATAAGTTCTTCCACCAGAGTTCCATACTCACCTGACCGCGTGGGTTCGGTTTAAACAGCGCTGATGACTGCCCCGGGTATATTTGTAGGACAAGGTTTGATTCGGGTCAACGGCAAAATTTTCGGCCGCCCTTGAAAGGACTTGGCGCTTGACATCATCAAGGGGGTTGGCGTACTATCCTGGGGAGGGCGATTAGCTCAGTCAGGATAGAGCGTTGGTCTCCGGAACCAAAGGTCGCGCGTTCGAGTCGCGCATCGCCCACCATGTAAAATCAAGAGGTTAGCCGAATAGGTCAGCCTCTTTTTTTTGTGTCCTGAAAATAAGGTTCATCTCCCAAAGAGTTGGTGAGTGTTAAATAGCAATTAGTTTGAGATTAAGGGATGTGGTGGGATGAGGAGGGATGTGGGGGGATATTGTTAAGCGGAAGCGGGAGTTAGGAGAATATGTCCGGACGCGGCGGCAAAATGTTATGCGACAAATCACTGCTGTCCCATAAAGTTTAAAGAAAAAGGCCAGAATCCTCATGTTTTATGCTACAATGATTTCACCTAAAAATCTTGCAAAACAGGGAGGATATCTGACCTTGGCTCACCATAATACCATATTC